>Ga0208566_1000162_pt1 | contig 49576 bp, 41 predicted proteins | sample PL_2010_150m_FD_184159 | JGI IMG/M metagenome (GOLD analysis project Ga0208566, IMG submission 184159) | Freshwater microbial communities from Powell Lake, British Columbia, Canada to study Microbial Dark Matter (Phase II) - PL_2010_150m... | ecosystem: Environmental > Aquatic > Freshwater >...
TCCGCGGTGCTTAGGGCATACACCGGCCACTTGGGCTCGGTCAGCATCGAATAGCGCGCCAGGGCGCTCAGGCCAGCCAAGTGTCCTGGCCGGTTGGCGGCGAAGCCTTCAGAAAGCACCCAGACGGCTCGCTTGACCGGGCTTCGCAGCAAAGGCTTTGCCTGCTCCCAGGTCTTTTGCGGCGGTTCCATGCGCAGCCAGCGCGACCGACCCACGGTATACACGGTGGCAAGTCCGGCCGCAGTCAATTCCTTAACCACGCGCGACAGCGTCATGGGTGTGTAGCCCAAAGCGACTGCCACCCTGGCGGGTTGCCATTCGGCTTGCCAAGGCTGGTGCAGCAAGGTCTTGATCAGCATCGCCTGAGCGGCAGGGCTCAGCGCTGCTGCCGCAGCCGGAGAACGCTGCCGGAAGTATTCGCGCAGATCCAGGCCCAAGTCCGGCAGATAGAGCTGGTTGCCTGGAACGATGAACGGGACCTTTTGTTCGATCAGCCGCCTGCGTTCATACGAGGCCAAGGCATCCGTGACGTAGACCGCGGGGTGTCCCGCCAGCACCCGCACCTTGTCCAACCAGGTTCGAACCTCGCTGAGAGACTGCTTTTGTTCCGAACGTCCGATCACCAACACAACGGGATGTCCCAGCAGTTCAAGCGCACTGAACTGAAAGGCGTCCCGTAGGAAGTACGGCAGTTCATTGGCACGCACCCACGGTTTCACGGCGGGCGTGGAAACACCCAGGACCTCGTGCAGGTAGTGTCGGACGGCTGTGGCGAGGGTCAGCACGAATAGTTCACCTTAATAACTCAGATAACGCACGATAACACGCATCATGTTATCGTGCAATAAGGAGTTATATCGATCCGGGTCGATTCGATCCTCAAAAGAGGCCGCCTAAGCGCCTCAGGTTTGCCCCCATCGAACGGGTCGACCACATGGTCACCATTTGGCGAAATCAGAACTCGGGGTCCGGGGAGCAATGGAACGGTTATCGGAAGATTCCCATAAGAACCGCGAACCGACTTAAGCCCTGCGGAGCCACATTCGAGAGCTCAGATTCGATCCGGTGACACCGCGCCTGCATGCTTGTATAGGGTACTGCGGCTGATGCCGTAGCGCTTTGCGACTTCGATCACCTGAATGGCTGGATCGCGCAATAGCGCTCTGATCTCGCGAATCTGTTTCTCGGTTAATGCCGGCTTTCGCCCACCTTTGCGACCACGCGCACGTGCAGCGTTGAGACCTGCCCGGGTTCGCTCGCGAATGATGTTGCGTTCGAATTCGGCCAAAGCCGCAAAAACGTGGAACATCAACTTGCCGGCAGCCGTCGTGGTATCGATCTTCTCCGTCAGACTCTCAAAGCCGATGCCTTTTTCTTCAAGGTCGGTGATGATCCTGACCAGATCAGGCAGTGATCGACCAAGACGGTCGAGACGCCAGACCACGAGAATATCGCCCGGCCGGAGGGCCTTGAGAGTGTGATCCAGTTCAGGACGATCTGCTTTACTACCGCTCAGTTTCTCCTGGTAGATGTCCGCCAATGGAATGCCAGTACCCCGGAGTGCATCGAGCTGCAAATCTAAATTCTGGTCATCAGTGCTTACCCGCGCATAGCCGATACGACGTCGTGGTGGCGACGCTGGCGCCACTGATGAAACAGGCACGTCGCCGGGCCGCCACGGCAGAATCCCGTTGAGCGTGGTGCCGGTGCCAGTAAAACCAAACTGGACCAACCATTCTGCGATGTGCCCTGGCTTCTTCCCCTGTGCGCGAAGGGCATCGATCTCCTGTCGATGCGCCATCACGATAACGACGTTTGGATCCTCCGGGTGTTTCTTTCTGGCCAAGAGACTATCTCCATCCGTTATACGGTCATTGTTTAACGGACGGATTATAGGACGCTATCAGGGCCGATAGCCAGGGTTTTTACATGCTGATCAGGGTGTCCGTTTAACCACCGTATTTCGGACGTTCTTGCCCTTGGTTCTTGAAAAGCGTATAAACACCCATACACACAAACACAGAGGCTAGCCATGAATTCAGTCCGCTGGAATATCGCGGTGTCGCCAGACACCGATCAATCCGTCCGCATGTACCTCGCGGGGCAAGGCGGTGGCCGCAAAGGCGACCTGTCTCGCTTCATTGAGGAAGCCGTGCGCGCGCATATCCTCGAGCTGTCGGCCGAACAGGCGAAAGCTGCCAACGCCAACGTAAGCGAAATTGACCTGACGGCAATCGTGGCGGAGTCGGTACAGTGGGCACGTGATCACTGATGCGCGTCGTTCTGGACACTAATGTCTTGCTCAGCGCACTCATTTCGCCGCACGGCCCACCGGATGTCATCTATCGAGCATGGCGCGCAGCGCGCTTCGAGATTGTGACCTCGGTAACGCAGCTTGACGAGCTGCGGCGGGCCAGCCGCTATCCCAAGTTCAAAACGATTCTCCAGCCGCATCGTGTGGGAACGATGGTAAACAACCTGCAGCGTGCTGTGGTACTGGAATACCTTCCCTCGGAAATTGAAGCCGACGATCCCTTTGACGCATTTCTGTTGGCGATGGCCGTTGCCGGTGAGGCCGAGTATCTGGTGACTGGAGATCATCGTGCTGGGCTTCTGCAGCGTGGGCACATTGGGAACACGCGGATCGTCACTCCAGTCGCGTTTTGCGCTGAAGCCCTTTGATGCTCCATGCCCGTTGGCTTCCCGACACCAGTGCAGCGAGAGCGAGGAAGAAACCAACAATAGCCAAAGGCATTGTGGAAAAGGCCCACAAGGACAGTACAAAATGGTCGAGCAGACCTACGTTAGATCTGCATTCTCCCTGGAAAGCCAGGAGTGGCCCGCCCGAAGGCGAGCCCTCGGGCGGTTTGAACACCACCGCTTATTCGCCAACCGTTCAGCTCAGTCCCTCGTCCGAGCAGAGGGGCGCTAGAAGCATTGACGTGGCGCAGTCGATCTGTTTGCAGAGTCGGGAATCCCTTTCATTCGGACCTCGGCGTAGGGCGTTGCCCAGGGTGTACGGTCCCGCCGAAGCGAACAGCTGCTCGGCGGCCGCACGGTCGGTGATGATGTGTGCTATGGCAGGCAGGCACCGTGTCACGGTGACGATATCCAGGGCAGAATGATTGATGGCGTCCAGCACCATCCCGGCGGCAACGGTTTTAGGATCGATGTTGAGAATCCAGCACAACCAGAGGGCGTTGAGCCATGCCACGAGTTCATCCGCAGTCCAGCGCAGGTCAGCGGGGTACCCGTGGTGCACGTAGTACGCTAACACTGACCTCCCCCTGACTCGGCTGACCATGGCGCAGGCGAACATGAATGCCGTATCCCTTTCGGCAAGCGGATCAGTAGGACCGCCGCGCAGGAAAGCGACTCTCTGTTCGACGTAATGGCCATACTCATGGACGACGGTTCCCCGATCCAGTTTGTTATTGTCGCCAATCTTCACCGCGATGTGGAACTTGGCATCACGTTTTCCGAAACGAGTCATGTATCCCTCAAGGTTGGGCGGCAGTTTCGCTGCGTGCGGGATAAATTTCGCGAGATCCGCCGGCATATGGTTAGGCTCGTGGATGGAGAGGCTTGCGTTGAAGCGTTCGCCGAGGGTGAAGCGGACATGGTTGTAATCGACTTGTGTCGGCATGTCATCGGGCATGTCGACCGTATTGAATAGGGACCGATAGTTGGGATAGTCCTCAAGGAACAAGCGCAACATGAAAACGTGGTCAGAGACGATATCCCAGTTAACGACCGGGGTTGAATGGTGGATGGCGGGTGACATAAGCAGGTTCTCCTGATTGTTTGTGAATTGTTTGTGAATTGAAATGGATGGTGTGGTGCGGGACTAGCGGCCTAAGTAAACGAAATGTGCTGCAGCACATTTCGTGTATTTGTCGCGCTAAGTAGTTATGTGCTGTAGAGCAGCGATCCCATTGATTCGGAGGCAGATTGGGCGCCGGAACGGAGCATAATTTCCGATCTATTGGTGCAGGGTTTTGTCCAGAACCGACGCCCATGCCCACGCGTCTGCTACAACGATCGCAGCCAGTCAAGCAGCGTCTTGTTCTGTTGCCACGACGGCATTGTTGGCAGCGGCGCATCAGAGGCGACCTTCTCCAGCGCCCGTCGTTTCATCTCGAGATTGGTCCGCGCATAGATCTGCGTGGTCTTCACGTCGACATGTCCGAGGAAGTCTCGGATGATTTCAAGCGATACTCCGCTTTGTAGCAGGTGCATGCCTTTCGTGTGCCGCAGGCTGTGTGGGCTCACGGATTGTGTGAATCCGGGATGATCACGTCGGAGGGCTTTGACATAATGATCCAGGACGTAGCGCACCCCTGATCGAGTGTATCGTTCTCCGTGCCGGTTCTGGAACAACGGTTTGTCGGCGTGCTCGGGTCGATCCAGGCCGTTTTCACGGAGGTGATCGCGCAAGAGCTGAACGGTCGCATCCATCAGCGGCACAGCGCGCAGCTTGCGGCCTTTGCCCATGAGCCGGACCTGCGCTGGCGCATCTAACCGCACGTCGCCGACGCTGATATCGACGAGCTCTTGGGAGCGGGCGCCGGTGTCATAGAGCACGCTCAATAGAACCGCGTCCCTGCGACCTGCACGTGATCGCATGTCGGGTTGCGCAAGGAGCCGCGCGAGATCTTCCTTGAAGAGGTAGCCGACGTTAGGGTGCACATGCCGCTGCAGTGGAATGGCCAGAATCTTCTGGCATTGCAGCAGACGCTCGGGCACTTCCGACTGCACGTAGCGAAAGAACGCATGAATCGCCGCGAGTCGGTGGTTCCGCGTCTGGATCGAGATGTGCCTGTCATCGCGCAGATGGTCCAGAAACGCCTCAACAAGTGCAGCGTCGAGCTGCGCGAGCGACAAGCGTTCCAGCGCCAGGCCGCGTTGGTCGCGGCAGTATCGCAGCAACAGCGTGAACACGTCCCGGTACGCCTTGATGGTATTGGGACTCAAATTGCGCTGTGCACCCAGGTAGTGCGTGAGGAAGTTGGTCACGTGTACAGAGAAGTCGGTGGGTTTCATGAGGCTACCCTCCGCGGGATCACTTCGCTGAACTCAGCGTTGGTGCGCACAACGATCTGAGGGAACAGTTCGGCGGTAAGGTGCAAATACCTCTGTGTTCCCGCCACCGATTGATGCCCCAAGTAGGTTGCGAGGATCGGCAGCTTCGCGTCGAGGTCGGCACCTTCGCGGTACCAGCGAAGAAGCGTATGAACGGCCATCGTGTGGCGAAGGTCATGTACGCGCGGACCCTTGCCCCGCCCAGCATGCGAAGTTCCACATTGACACAGCAACTCGCGGAACAACGCATATACCGTTCCGCCAGCCCACGGGCCACCGTGCAACGTTGGAAAGAAGTAAGCGTTGGCGGCTCGAGCACCGAACTGGGCAGCGAATCTCTGCAGGCGTTGGACAAGGGACACATCGGGCGGGACGAGACGATCCTTGCCGAACTTGGTCTCGCGCAGCGTGAGCACGCCCTGGTTAAGATCGACATCGGCGACGCGCAGGCGCAGCGCCTCGTTCAGCCGTAGACCGCAGCCGTACAGTAGCCGGAAGACCTCGGGCATGACGAGGTGGCGAAGAGGCGCGTGCGATGTGGGCGGGAGTTGATCGACGGCGCGCAACAATTGCTGAATCTCAGCGTGTGTGAAGATGCGCGGGCAAAAGTCCGAGCGTGCCTTTGATAGTAGCGATCGATCTGGAACGTAAGCCTGATACCCTAGCTGACGCATGAACTGCGCAAGCTGGCGTGCAATAGAAACCCGATCTTGCTGCGTGTTCGGATGCTCGTTCGGACGCTTAAACCCCCACTCCTGGACAAGCGACCGAGGCAGCTCGCATTCGGTTAGCGCCTTCTCACAAAGATAGCGGTCGAGGCGCACCAGGATGCCGATGCCGGCGCGAAAGTGGTATCCGCTCGCCTGTTTCGTCTGGATGAACTGTTCCACGACTGGTGCGAGGGGGCTGTTGAACCGAGGCTTGATTTGGTTAATCATTTTGATTTACCTCCTCGGTGTTCAACGCGGCCGTGCGTAGCGATTCCACATCGGCCTTGGCATAGATCATCGTTGATGCCACGCTCCTGTGCCCGAGAATGTCGGAGATAACGTGAAGCGGCGTTTGCGCGCGCAGGAGCTGCGTCGCCAGCGTATGTCGCAGCGAATGTAGGCCGCTGTGCTGTTTGCTGCGGAAGCGAATTCCTGCAAGCTCACGCCAGCGCGAGACAATGAAATGGAGGTGACTACTATCGGCGAACGGCTGAACCGGTGGCCGGTGCCTGAGAAACACCTTGCGGTAGCTGGTCTGAGGGCGGCCGAACTTCAGGTAATCTATTAGGGCGATACCGACATCCTCTAGCATCGGCAAGCAAAGCGGTGCAAGGGTCTTTGATTGGGTGATTTCGATAGTGGCCTTATCCCATTTGAGGTCATCGAGTGTGAGCGCCTGGATATCCCCCAACCTCATCCCGAGCCGGGATGCGAGAAGCAGGATTGCATAGTCACGCTTCCCAACGGGCGAACTGCGGTCAACAGCCCTGAGGAGTTTCTCTAAAAGTTCAGGCTCCCAAACCGATGGGATCTTCGCGTCTCTCGGGACGCGGATCACCGGAATCGCTGCTCTGAGATCCCTTTGCAATATCCCGCGAAGTAGCAGAAATCGTAATAGCGCACGTACACTGGAAAGGGTCGTAGACGTAGCACGCGGTCCCAAATGTGTTCGCGAGATCACGAATGAAGTAATGTCCTCGGCTCGGATGTCGTTGAGCTTGGCGATGCCCCTTGATTCGAGATAGCACGTGAACACGGAGAGCGTACACATTTCTGCTCGCAAGCTCGAAGGACGTAGGAGCCGACGAGTCTGCGCATAGTGCTCGTAGTCGCTCAACGTCTTGCGCATCGACTGTGGAATGCAGATTTGGCGCAGGTCGATCTTGGAGCGTTCTACGTGGCCGTCCCTGACGAACGTTGAGAGTACCCGCACCAGAAACTGGACATGACGTCGCCATCCCTCGTCCGGCTTGGCGCGCTCCCCTTGTTTGAGCCGCATCGCCATGATGAAGCGCGCGCCAAGCTCATCCGAGTAATTCTCGCCAAGAGCTGCCGTCCGCGCGAATGCGATGAGCTGATGCCACGCCGATCGGTATCTCCTGACCGATCGCCGACTGTACTTGAGTCGCTCCAGTTCCTTGAGCGCGCGTTCAACCAGTTCATCAAGCGCAAGAGTAGACGCATTTGGATGCTCTGCTGATTCCATGATCGATCTCCTCGAAAGCGGCGACCACGGTGGCCGCCCGCAGAGAGATCATGAAACTTTATGTGCTGTATCCCAACCCCACCACACTGATTGCAAACAATTTCCGGCCTCTACAGCACATAACTACTTAGCGCGACAAATAAACGGCCGTGATTTGTTCCCGTTCATGCCCTAAATCCTGCGAGATCATGAGCCGGGCTTCGCGGTCAAGTTTTTTCTCCTCAAGAGTCAGTTGCTTCGAAGATCGCCCGCCTGCGGCCGGACAGGGTTGCCCGGTAAGCGCCAGGTAGCGCCGCTGTGCATAGGCGTGACGGTGGCCGTGGACATGGTCGATGCCGGCTTTCCCACACTGGTATTCGAAACGCCTCAGCTGCTCAATGTAGGTTTTGTGGGTGGGAATCAAACTGCCGGCGCCGGCCAGGTGTTTGGCGTCATCGATCACCCCGCGCTGCGCAGCCGTCCTGAGGGGGACTAGGCGTTCACGACCCCCTTTCGTCCAACTCGCCTGTAACAACAGATGGTCGCCCTGGTCGGCCTGGGCTGGTCGGATTTTTAGGGACTCCTCGCGGCGCAGGCCAAATTCCGCTTGCAGCCGCAAGGACATGCGCGTGTAGGGATCGGCGACCCGCTCCAATTCGCCGGCTTCGAGATCACGCGCCTTCGAGATGTTGGTGACAAAAACACGCTTGCTGATATCGTAATGATCGTTGCTTTTGGCGATCACGTTTCTTCTGCCGACTTTCTCGGCCCACCAGCGCAATTCACACATGCGGTTTTTGATGGTGCCGGACGCAAGGCCCTTGGTTTTCCACTGCCGCAGCAAAGCGTCAACGTGCTTCGGTTTCAAGGAACTGGCGCTCAGGTGTTTAAAGCCGAGGTGGTGGAGCTGGCTGGCCACCTGGGTCAATATCCGCTCACGCGCGGATTGCTTGGCAAAGCTACCGTCGCGATTGCGCTGGCAAATCTGCTTCAATTCATGATTCAACGCTTTCATGGTGATTCCCCTTTCATGGATAAATGGTTGCTGTTGGCTTCTGTTATTGCCTGGTGTACTTGGTGTGCATGGTGTGATTGCGTCTGGTAAGTGTTTCTGTCCACTCTGCAAGCCGTGGCGTGCAAAGGTTGTTGTTGAAGGACTCGGGACACCACTCCCGTGGCATGCAGATGGGTTTCTTGCCGCTTGGCACCGCTGCAGCGGTTCTTGCCGTCAACCGGGGTTTCTGTTGAAACCTGCCGATCGAATGAGCCATTGACCCAGGGCTCAGGGGGTACTGCTAAAGCGCGCAGACGACCTGGTCACGAACTCAATGAGCCCGTCACTCAGGCCTGACATCCGCCAAATCACGCCGTAAGCCTCGCCTATTCAAGCCCTATAGCGTCGTCACTACCGAATCGATTGATTCAAAAAAAAGACGACACAGGCGCGCACGACCTGACCAACCTGGGGCTGGTTGCACCAGGTTTGTTCAGCGTGCGTGCTGCCGCGTGTTGCTGCTTGTGGTGGCTTGTTCCCATGGAGTCGCCCCTGGCAATGGGTTGTTGCGCCAGGAGACTTAGGGCAGAGGAGGTCTTACTGCGGTGTTGAACACTATTTCTTGCGGGAAGAATGCTCCGGTTGTTTGGAAGCATCCCTAAGGCAGGCCGAGATACAGCCTCTGATGACACTACGCAGGAATGGCAGCGTAGCGCTGTTCCCGGAGACAGGAACGTGCTGGCTCAGTGAAGGTCACAAAGCCAGCGGCAGGAATGGTTGGCGTGAACATTTGAACGCGCCAGATCGCTGAAGCCAGCCTATCAATTGCATAGGAATAGCTACAGAGGGACGAGCGCAAACCCATCCACATTTTTGGAATGACCCGGCATTGCGGGTCTGACAGGAATCCATGCGCGCTACACAAACCTTACCGTGTGTCGCTTTGGATCGGGCCGAGAGGAATCTCTCGACAGAGGCGCCAGCCTAGCTCATGACTTCAAGCCTTGCGGGGGTGACTGGCGTGGCCCCCGAGTGCCTTCCGGCACAGATACAGCGCGGATTCGAACATAGATTATCGACGACGTCAATTTATTTCGCGTGCTATTTCGCGTGGTCCGTGGCGAGTTCGTGCGTTGTCCGTTTCATCCTGCTTGCGGGTCTGGGTGCAGATGCAGGCGCATTCGCGTCAACAGTCGCCATCACAAATCCTTTTCCGCGTCATTCCCCGGTTTTTTTGGGGCATTAGTGGGTGCCCAGATTTAGGGTTGGGGTCACACTCTTTGCGTGGGTGAAATTTTTCAGTGGCTGATGCATCGGGCTGGGAGTCGGTTCGCATCGGCGCCGAGAGGCACCTGGGTATTGGCCGGCGCTGGCCAATTATTAACATTAATAATTTGCACAACCTCGCGGAGGATATATGAACGTGATTGCAATAGACATTGGACATTCAGGGGTAAAGGTCTCAACGGAGGCGGATGGGAAAGTGGTGAAGCTGGCGATCCCCTCGTTTGTCTGTCCCGCATTCCCTCTCTCCGACGAGGGCGAGCAACGTCGGGCGGGGAAGGAGACGGTGATATTTCAAGACAGACCGTACTTCTTTGGCGAAACGGCGAGGATACAAGGGCAGATGAAGAGTCCGGTCGGGACCTACGATAATTGGATCGAAACCCCGGCGCACGCGGTGTTACTGCTCGGCGCGATCAAAAAGGCGGCGGCGGCAGGCGCCGATGTAACCCACCCCATCCTGGTGTTGGGGCTGCCGACACATCTCTTCAGCCAGCAGAAGCAACCTTTGAAAGAGGTGGTCGCCCGCCTGATGCAGACCGCTCACACCATGGTCATGCCCCAGCCAGTCGGTCCGTATCAGGCGATGATGCTCGACGAGTATGGCTTTTCTGTCCCGTCGCGGAACGCGTCGAGCCAGAGCTGGGGGGTGATCGATGTCGGCTATTACACCACGGACTTCCTGGTGGTCCACAAGGGGCGCATGGTCGAAGATGCGATGGGATCTTGCGGCGGGATGCGGAAGGCCGCTGAACATTTTGTGAAATCGCTCTCCCAGCGCGGGATTTCCTCCGACATCCCGGAAGCAGAGGAAGCCTTGGTGAGCAGGACGGTCAGAGACTTTGGCCAGGCCATCGATGTCGGCGCCGAGGTCGATCTGGCGCTAGCTAAAAACGTGGCCGAGGTCATGGACACGATGGCTCGCTTGATGTCAGGGGTTGCACGACAGCTGGACGGCTTGGTCGTCGCCGGCGGTGGTGCGGGATTGTTGTATCCATTCATCCAGAAGGTGCATCCGCAGGCGGTTCTCGCCACCGACTCGCGATTTGCGGTCGCCGAAGGGATGCGCCGATTCGGGTGCGCCTATCGCCGCATCCAGGCCAACGTGCCAGTCTAACAGGCTGGCTCCTATGCGCCTTCTCTCGACAGAAGTTCCCCCTAGATAATTTGGGGCGACAGCAACCCGCCGGCCAGGAACCCATCACCGTCACCTTTCAGGTCAAGCAGGAGGAGTGGCCGGCGTTGTACGCCTGGTTAGCGACGTTGAAATGGGGGCAGAAGTCATCGAGAATCCGTGACATCCTTGGCGAGGCGGCACGCTCAGCGGCTTGTCGAGACGACCAACTCATTTCCTTCCCCACGCCAGGCCAACCATCGCCACTTGGGCAAGCTCCGCATTCCGTATTCCTGGTGAAAGACGTTGGCGAAACGGATGCCAATAAGGCTGCTCATGCCGATGGGAGCCAGAGTTCAATGGACGACATCATTGCCAGCATGGTCAGCCAATTCTAACTGCGGCGGCAGTCGTAGAAATAAGGGGTATCCGTATTCCATGATTGATTTTTCGTTGTGCAATGCGCAATGTCGTTGGAATATTTGGCATCGGTCCGAGTACGGCCACCAAGAGACGCTCGGAACGCGAAAACGCCCTGCCAGTCAGCGTCGGCTTGCACCACATTCCGGTCGTTCAAGCCGCACTCTGGAGCGCCAACCGGCAGGCCGGTCCCAGCAATTATGTAGAGTCTCGAATTATGTAGACTGGTGGGGTCGTGAGGCTGTGAGTCACTAGCGCCCAGCGGCTCGAAGGAAATGCGAGTCTCAAAGAGGTAGACATAATATTTACGGTGGTCTTGAGTGGGAGTCCCACTTCTGGAGACTGCCATGGACTCGATTCCTCGCCTTAGACCTCATGCCAAGCGCTGGTTGCTTGATAGCGCACTGAACCCCCACATTGATGGATACGTTGCTTACTTGAGTCGTAATCGATTCGCGGCGCGCACTGCTCAGCAGCACCTGGCAGGGGTTGCGCACTTTGCGCAGTGGATGACTCAGTCCCGTTTGATTTTGACCAAGGTCGACGAATCGGCAGTCACCCGATTTCTCGATAACCACCTCCCACAGTGCGATTGCCGGACACCTGCTGAGCGAAACAGGACCCATTTGCGAGCTGCCTGTGGCTATCTATTGCAGGTGCTTCGCGACTGTGGCGCCATCCCGATGCCAGCATTGGCGACCGGTGCCATTGCTGATGAAATCCGCAACTTCGATGCGCACATGAGTAATGCTCAAGGGCTGGCGGACGCGACCCGTCAGAATTACATCTGGGTCGTGCAGCGATTTCTTGTGGCAGAGTTTGGCAAGCGTTCCGTCGTGATCTCGAGGTTGCAACCAGCCGACGTCAGGAAATTTATAGCTGATGAGTTAGACCTCCGGGGGACGAAGTCGAACACCATTGCGCTAGCCTCTGGACTGCGGGCCTACTTCCGCTACCGCGTCACCCTTGGCGATCAAGTGCATGGGCTTGTCGGCGTCATTGGCTCCCCAGCGCGTTGGAGCTTGGCCTCGTTGCCACGCTGCCTCAGCGCCGACGAAATCGACCGACTTCTCGACGCCTTTCCGTCCACCTTGCCATCGCGTCGGCGGGGCTATGCCATGGTGCGTTGTGCGCTCGACATGGGGCTACGCACCGGTGAAATCGCCAATCTCGCACTCGCCGACATTGACTGGAGCAACGGCACAATAACGGTACGGCGAAACAAGTCGCGCCGCGAAGATATTCTGCCGATGCCGGCAACCACCGGGCAGGCGATCGTCGATTATCTGCAATTTGAACGCCCACCGACCACAAGCCCGGCCGTCTTCACCCGCCGTCTTCCTCCACACGATGTGCCCGTCAGCTCCTATGCCGTGCACCGCCTCATTCGGGATGCCTATCATCGCATTGGACTGGATCACGGTCGTGTCCATGCGCTACGCCATACTTTGGCAAGCCGCATGCTGGAACATGGCAGCACTCTCAAGGAAGTGGCCGATGTGCTGCGCCATCGCTCACTGAACACGACCCTCATCTATGCCAAGCTCGATAGCCGGAACTTGCTCGCTGTCGCTCTGCCGTGGCCGGGGAGTCCGGTATGAAGAGCCTGATCACAATGTCGATACGGGTCAGTGACTATTTGAAAGAGCGACGTCACCTTGGCTTTGCGATGGAAGAGTCGGGCCCTACGTTGACAGCCTTTGCCCGGTACGTCGACAGCTCAGAGCACAAGGGGCCAATGACCATGGAGTTAATGGCCGATTGGGCTCGGTGCGACAAGTGGCACAAGAATGATCCTGCGACTTGGGCACGACGGCTTAAGGCGATTCGTCCCTTTGCCCGCTACCTCCTGCAATTCGAGCCACTCACTTATATCCCTGACGCATCCGTCTTTGGCCCAGTTCCCGGCAGGGGCACGCCGCACATCTACTACGAGCAGGAGATCATCGATCTGCTTGCGGCCGCACGCAACCTTGGTCCTCGGGGTAACCTCCGGGCAGCCACCCATGAAACTCTATTCGGGTTGCTCGCCTCGACTGGCCTACGGTTGTCTGAAGCTTTGCATCTTCTCGATCCTGATGTTGATCTGAGGCGCGGAATGCTGACAGTCCGGCTGACCAAGTTTGCCAAGTCTCGTCAGTTGCCGTTGCATCCAAGTACAGTAGAAGCGCTACGACGGTATCGCCAACTTCGCGGACGGCATGTCATGGTCACGCCCGAGACGCCATTCTTCATTGCCTCAAGGGGGAAACTTCTTGGCCAAAGCTTGAAGGTACGCAGCGTTGATCGCATCTTTGCCGATTTGCGCGATCAACTGGGTTGGATAAATCGCGGCTCCCACGATGCGTCGCGCATCCATGATCTGCGCCACACCTTCGCAGTTAGGCGCGTGATGCTCTGGCATCAGCACGGCCTCGACTTCGATCAGGCCATGCTATCGCTGTCGACGTATATGGGTCACGCCAAGATATCCGACACGTATTGGTATCTCACGGCGGTGCCAGAACTGATGGAAGTAGCGGCCGCCAAGTTTGAGTTCTTCGTCCATGCGCAGGGGGTGCAACATGCCTAGCCAACCAAAGCGCACGAAATTGGCGCCATCGTTTCCGGCCCTGGTCCAGATGTTCTTTGCCCAGTATCTCGTCGAACAGCGGGCTCTCAGTCCGCAAACTGTGGCGGCATACCGGGATACCTTCGTGCTGTTTCTGGCCTTTGCACAGAAGCGTCTAGCCAAGTCATCCGCCTCCATGATGATGGCCGACCTCACGCCAGAACTGATCCTGGCGTTTCTCGATCATTTGGAGAAGGAGCGGCATAACGGTGTTCGCAGCCGCAATGCACGGCTGGCGGCATTGCGCTCATTTCTGAAGTTCGCCGGGCGTCACGATGTGTCCTCGTTGCATGTCGTCGAACGAGCGCTGGGCGTGCCGATGAAGCGCTTCGAGCGCCCGATGCTCGGGTTTCTCTCACTTGAGGAGATGCTCGCTATCATCGGCACTGCAGACAACACTTGGCTCAGCCAGCGTGACCATCTGTTGTTGCAACTGCTCTATAACACCGGGGCGCGGGTCTCCGAAATCATCGGCGTGCGCGTGTCTGACGTGATCCTCGGTGCGGCAGCCTGCGTGCATCTGCATGGCAAAGGACGAAAGCAGCGTTCACTGCCGATTTGGCGGAATACGGCCAAGGAGGTCCGGACTTGGTTGAAGCGGAATCCTCAACTTGCTGCTACATCGGCGCTGGTTCCCAATCGCGACGGCGAAACCATGACACGGGACAACGTGGCGAAACGCCTGGCGCTGGCAGTCAAAAAGGCTGCCAAGACCAATACATCGTTGGCCAAGCTTCATATTTCACCACATACCATTCGGCATACGACGGCGATGCATATGTTGCAGTCAGGGTCCCGCATCGAGCTGATTGCGCTCTGGTTGGGTCACGAGAACCTAACAACAAGTCACCACTACGTGGAAGCTGATCTGACGATGAAGGATCAGGCGCTTGCTCGCCTACAAGAACCCGAAAACAAGATCCCCCGCTATCGGGCGCCGGACTCGCTACTGGAATTCCTGAAAAGGCTGTAATTATGCAGAGTCTGTGATCCTCGGTGTGGCATCAAAACACTGTCGCAGCGAGGTTCGCCGACACGGCACTCTGCATAATTGAGCAGTCTACATAAATTGCTGTAGAGCTCGGCATAATGCAGAGGGTTTTTAGATTAGCGGGCGCGGCACACCCTGTCTGACGAGGGACGCGGAGGTGCTACCGCGACCGGTAGTCTAAAAATCCTGTTGTGCTAAGCCAGCGCGCAGGTGGTGGGGCTATGTGGATTGAATCAGAGCGACGTCGCCGCAGTGTGCGGCCGCCCGATGCGAGCGTCGTGGAAGTGACGCAGGAAAGTGGAATTGCTGGTCAAGCGAAGGAGGGAAACCCGTCGCGATGTGCAGTTTGGTTTGCAAATCAGCGGTAACCGGAGTCGATTCCGTCCGGTTAGGCCGGTCCTGACAATAGGGGTCCTGGCGCTCCGTGGGGAAGTACCGGAAGCGTTGATCAAGGCATGTGAAGTAGGCGTCATCAGTGCGTACGTGGCGGCCCACGTGGCATAGCGCCGGGCAGGAAGGTTTCGATACAAACCATATGGCCACGACCGCAGTGCGGGCAGTCACGCAGAGATTTGCCTGTCAGGATTTCGTATCGATAACGGTAGTCCTCGGTTGGATCAGTGAGTTTGGCGGCGGGGACTGGTGCGGAAAGCAACTGCCGGCAACGGGCGAGTTTGGCCGCGCGATGGCAATTGGCCAGCAAGCCGTAGTGCCGAATCCGTTGAAACCCGTGCGGAAGCACATGCAACAAGAAGCGGCGGATAAATTCTGCCGCATCGAGGGACATCACCTTCTGACGCGACTCGTCGCGATAATCTTTCCAGCGAAAGCTGACCTTGCCATCCACGAAGTCGATCAGGCGATTGTTGGAGATGGCTACCCGATGCGTGTACCGGCCGAGATACTCGAGAACGTGCTCTGGCCCGCCGAACGGGGGCTTGGCGTAAACTACCCACTCGGCCCGTCGTAGCGGCGCCAGATATCGGGCGAAGGCGCGGGGAGCTTTAAGCGGTTCGAGCGCGTTGAAGAAACTTAGGTGACCGGCGCTAAAGGCCGTGCGCAAACGTTCAAGAAAGAGGCGACGAAACAGCCGCGAGAGCACTTTGACCGACAGGAAAAATCTTGGTCGGCAGGGAATCCAACGCTCGCCATCAGCACTCAAGCCGCCACCCGGCACCACACAATGCAGATGCGGGTGATGCAGCAGGTTCTGCCCCCAGGTATGCAGTATCGTGATGAAGCCGATCTCGGCACCCAGATGCTTGGGGTCGGCGGCAATCGTGCGTAAGGTCTCGGCGGTAGCTTGAAACAGGATCTCGTAGACCACGGCCTTGTTCTGGTAGGCAATCGCGGCGATTTGCTTGGGTAGGGTGAAGACCACGTGAAAGTAGTCCACGGGAAGGAGGTCAGCCTGACGATCTTCCAGCCATTGCGCACGAACCAGAGACTGGCACTTTGGGCAGTGCCTGTTTCTGCAACTGTTATAGGCGATACGTTGGTGGCCACATTCGTCACACTCCTCGATATGTCCCCCCAGCGCTGCGGTTCGACACCGCTCGATCGCGCTCATGACGCAGCGCTGCCCGCGACTGAGGGCATCCGCGTGTTCCTGACGGTAGGCAGGCCCGGCCTGGCGGAAGATATCCGCCACCTCAAGCCCGGTGGGGCGCAACGCCAGTCTCAGAAATGAGTGGGTGGCGGCACTACCGGTGCTGGAAGATTAACCTTGGGTAGCAGATCGAAGGGACTGCTCGTGGCGCAAACGGTAGTGGTGGCAACCTTTAGGTAGCGCGAGGTGGTGGCCAGGCTGCGGTGACCAAGCAGTAGCTGGATGGTGCGCAAATCGGTGCCCAACTCAAGCAAGTGGGTGGCGAAGGCATGACGCAGCGAGTGCGGGCTGATGGGCTTCTTGATCCCGGATGCACGGCGCGCCTTCTGGCAGGCTTGTGACAGAGCACTACGCGTGATCGGCTGGCCGGAGAGTTCACCAGGAAACAGCCACAGTTTCGGATGAACCACTTTCCAGTATGCGCGCAACTCTTCGAGCAAGCGCGGCGAGAGCATGACATACCGATCTTTACGTCCTTTCCCTTGATCAACGCGAAGCATCATGCGCTGGCTGTCGATGTCGGTCACCTTGAGGTGGATGGCTTCGGAGATGCGCAAACCTGACGCATAGGCCACCGTGAGAATCGCTCGGTGCTTGATATTGTGAACCGACGCCAGGAAATGCATCACCTCTTCGGGACTGAGAACCACGGGCAGCTTGAAGGGACGTTTGGGCATCGGAATCTCTTCCCAGGCCCAGGCGCGTTTGAGCGTCACCTTGTAAAGGAACCGCAGCGCTCCGGTCGCAACGCTGACGCTGCCTGGCGAGAGCATTCTGGTCTGCGTCAGGTAGACCTGATAGGCACGAACCTCTTCCGGTCCCAGTTCTTCCGGCGGGCGGTGAAAATACCTGACGTAGGCAATAATCTGTTGCAGGTAGGCCGACTGCGTATTCTCGGCAAAGTTGCGGACGGCCATGTCTTCCAGCATCCGTCGGCGTAGTGGGGTCATGGTAGATCTCCTTGTCGGGATTGAGTGAAGTGCTGCAAGCAGCCACTCCATACTTCTCCGATCGGAGATTTCTGTAAATCCCATCCACCGAATCCGGCGGGAACACCACCACTACCGCGTCAGCGGTTTAGTACAACAGCAACAACCGGCCCCCGCGCAAATTGTCACGTTGGTCCGCATCTGCGTGTACAACGGCCGTTCGCGGCATGCCCAATAGGACTTCATTGCATCGGTGGTCCCCCCTACCGCGCGAGCGGTTTCGTCCACCGCCACGAAGAAGTCAGTGAAGTTCCTGGCGCGATTGGCCGAAGCCGGGTGAACATGGGTCAAAATGCTCGGCGCCGACACAATTACCGTCAGTTGCTCCGGTAGCCGTCGTGTTTTTGGTGGCGCACATTATGTATGATGGCTGCGTGTGCGTGGACCGCGGCGGCTATGGATAAACAAAAAGGGAAAGCCCCGCAACGGCCGAGTTGGCTGTTGCCAAGCAAGATGTCACCTCCCCAGTCGTCTGTGCAGGTCGTGGATAGACCTGCGCTGACCGGGAAATTGGACGCGGCGCTGGGTGCCCGTCTCAGCCTGATCCTTGCTGCCCCCGGGTACGGTAAAACGACGCTTCTGGCGCTGTGGCGCGACAGACTTGTGGCCAAGGACATCGCGGTCGCTTGGCTGACTCTCGACGAGGAAGATCGCGATGCCAGCGGGCTGATGGCGTATATGGTCTGGTCGTTGAGCCATGCCCGGGTCCCGGTTGGCGAACTGCTCGAGGTCGTGGCAAACGACAGCATCAGCGTACCGGCCCGCGCAGTGTTGACGGCGCTGATGCAGAAACTGGGCGCAATGAACGATGACGTCGTTCTTGTCCTGGATGACTACCATCGCGCACAATCGAAGGAGAACGACGAGCTGCTGGAGTTCCTTATCCGACACCTGCCCGGCAATGTTCATATTGTGATTGCCAGTCGTGAGGTACCACGATTCGATTGGACCGAATTCAGATCTCGCGGGGAACTGTTGGAACTCGGCGTCGCCGATTTGCAATTTGCCTTCGCCGAAGCAAAAGTCTTCGTCGGCAAGACCCTGAAACTGTCCGACCCTCAGATCGAGGAACTTCTCCGAACGACCGAGGGTTGGGTCCTGGGACTGCAACTCGCCTCGATCCACATGAAGCGACAGACCGCCGGTGTCGAGGATTTTCCAGGCTTTTCGGGTCGCACCGTGGAAGTGACGGACTATCTCCTCGAGCAAGTATTTCAGGATCAGCCGGCGGACATCCAGGATTTTCTGCTGCAAACCTCGGTGCTCGACAGGTTCAACGGCGACCTCGCCGACATTGTCTGTAATCGTGGCGATAGTTGGCAAGTCATGGAGCAACTTTACCAGCGCAACCTGTTCATCTTCTTCCTCGATCAGCAGCGCGAGTGGTGTCGTTATCACCATCTGTTCACCGATTTTCTTCAGGAACGTCTGCGGCGTCGGGGGCGAGGTGTTGGCGAACGCGTGCATGAGAAGGCCGCAGTCTGGTTCGGCGCGCATGAATTGATACCCGAGGCGGTCAAGCATGCGCTCCAATCTGGTTCCCTCGAACTGGTTGCGCAGGTCGTTGAGGGCGCCGGTGGCTGGCGGCTTGGCATCACCGGGCACCTGCCGATATTGCGCAGAGTTTGTGCTCGCTTGCCGGAAGCACTCATGCGGCGCTATCCGCGATTGTGGTTAGGCGACATCCTGCTTTCAGCCAAGACCGGGCGGCTCGACGACGCGCAACGCAAACTCAGGGAACTTGGCTGGCAGGAGACCAATGCCGATGCCACCGATGAATTGGCGAGAGCCGAGCGCATGGCGATCGGCGTTCTGATCGCCGGATACCAGGACCGTCCTGTGACCCTGCACGATCTGGGAGAAATCGAGCAATATGTCCGACAGCCGAAATTCGACGACGCCCTGGTGTTGGCGCTGCTCGACAATTACCTCTGTCTGGTCTACCTGGACGCTGGAAAGTTTGCGCAATCCATCGAAGTCGGCCGCAGATGCCAGGATTTCTTCCTCAGAAGGGGGGACGACTACGGCGCCAAGATCATCGATACCCATATTGGCCAAGCCAGTCTGGCGCAGGGACGCCTGACAGAGGCGACGGCGATCTATGAACAAATCCACCGCTACACCAGCTCCTACCCCGGCGACGGCGGTGATGCGGCGGCGATTGCCGGCGTGCTGCTGGCCGAAACCGCCTATGAACAAAACGATCTTGAGGCAGCTGAACGGCATCTGAAAAATTCGCTGCCTCATATAGAAAAGTTCGACGGCTGGTTCGATATCTATGCCTCGGGTTATACGACAGCAGCTTCACTAGCGCACGTTGCCCAGGGTATCGACGCTTCGATGGCGATCCTCGATCGAGCCGAGGAGATCGCCCGCCGCCGTAACCTGGATCGTCTCGGCAGGCTGGTCCGATTGCAGCGAATCCAGGAACTGGCGCAGGCCGGCGACTTGCGGTTAGCCGAGGCGTTCGCGGTCGAATTCGAGCCCTTCGAAGACGCCGAAAGGGCGCTAGGATCGGAGCTCCCGAGCTGGCGCCTTGCAGAAGTGGCGGGATGCAGCCTCGCCAACCTCTCGCTCCGGTGCGGCGACCTGGAAAGGGCCATCGCCATCCTCGCGCCGCGCCAGGCGGAAGCGGAGGCGAAAGGCTGGAACCGCTCTGCGATGAAATTGCAAATCAAGCTGGCGCTCGGCCATGACGCATGCGGTGGTCAGAAAGAGGCGTTGGAATTTCTCGAGCGCTCGCTGCTAAAGGCGGCACCCCACAATTTCATCCGCTGCTATCTCGCCGAAGGAGAGCCGATGAAGACTTTGTTGCACGCGCTACTGCGGCGGGATGGCCCTTTGATTCCGGCGGTAAGAAATTTTGTGAGCAAGATTCTCGGCGAACGAACGGCGGGCTCGGCGTTATTTGGCGACCGCCAAAAGGAGATTCTCGACCTCCTGGTCAAGGGCTGTTCCACAAAGGAAATGGCATTCCGGCTCGGCCTTTCCGCCAACACGATCAAATTTCACCGCAAGAAACTCTTCGACAAGCTCGGTGCGCGCTCCCGCTCGCAGGCCATCGCCGCCGCGCGCAAGCTTTCCCTTTAGTGCCCAGAGTTGCCTCTGGGGTGCTGGTCTGAAGTCGGGTCTGCGGTACCGGTGGCCCCAGTCGGGTCTGGGGTACTGGTTCCGCGGCTTCTGCGTTTGAAACGCTGCCCGCTTGATTGCACCGCTCGGCGGCAGCTACCCTTTTTGGCCAATAGCTATTTGGCCGATAGCCATTGAAAATTCGTTCCGTAGGGTTCCGGTTCGCGAATGGCGAGCCGGGGCTACCGACGGTCCGACACTAGGCCGCATCATTGAAGGGGATAGAGATGAAAGACAGGATTCGTCTGATTGTGCCGATAGTCACCGAGGGCCTGTGCACCGACGAACACACCGCGGCGCTCAGCGATGACAGCACGGAGGCAAGTTCGTCACGGAAAATACCGACAAGCAGTTCCAGAGTGTCGCCGCCAGGGAACTGGTGGAGATCTACAGCTATCTATTCACCGGCTGGTTGCTCATGGACGAAGCGCAAGAGAACAGCCGCAAGCTCTTCATCGCCCGCCGCTACATCCTCGGGGCGGCAGCCAAGGCACGCCGCAACGGGGAAGTGATCAAGAAGGAACTCTACGCCGACCTGCTTCACGCCGACGAAATCCTGATCTGATACTGGAATAGAGGCATGGAATTTCCTGTCCTCCTTAACGACGATCAACGCCCCGGAAGCGAAGGATGACAACCATGCCCAAGTCAGCTTTTTTACCTATACTCCTAGTTGGATTGCTTGCCCTGGCGGGTTGCGCGGCACAACAACCGGCCGTGGGGGGGGGGGGAAGCCTAGTTCCCCGCTACTGATAAGTGCGGAAAAGGGTCTTGCCCTGCTGGCTGAAGGGCAGGCGAAACAAGCCAACGCGCAGTTCAATCAGGCTTTGGCGCGTGCCCCGGCCGATGCCAATCTGCATTTCCTCAATGGCTTGTCGTATCGCCAGCTTGGCTACGAAAATGGCCAGGACGCTTCCGACTTGGCCGAGAGCGGTTACCGGCTGGCATTGGAATTCGACGCCGATCATTGGCTGGCGGCGTGGCACCTGGGTTTGCTCCAGGTCGAAAAGCGTCAATACGCCGAAGCTCGACAGTCCTTGGCCAAGGCGGCACGCCTGCGCCCTCGCAATCCCGACATCCAGTTGGCCCTAGCGGGGTCGGCCTATCAGGCGCGCGATTTACCGGTGGCGCTGTGGGCGGCCGAAAACACGCTAACATTGCGCGGCAACGACGCGGAAGCATTGCGCATCGCCGCTTTGTCCAGTGCGGCGCTGGGGCTTGACTCTGGCGCCCATGCGTTTTCCGATCGCTTCCGTCAGGTTCGCCCCGCAGATGCCGAAGCCCTCGATGACCGCGTCGGCGCTTGGGGGAAAGCCAATGCCCAGCCCATCGTTGTCGCCCAGGGTTCGCCTCCCGGTCAACCGTACGCCAGTCCTGCTTCTGCGTCGGGGGCGCCAGCTCGGGACGCTTCAGGTCCATTTGCCCAGTCGGGTAACCCAGGTAGCGTACCCGCGCAAGGGCCGCTGGCACTCGACTGGAGCAATTGTCCGCAAAACGCCCCCAATCAAGGAGTCTTTGGCGGTGGTACTGCCGGTGGCTTTTCAAGCGACGCGACAGAACGCCTTGGCGCATTGCCTTCGCCCTGCTACGGCGTGCCCTTGCCGCGCATGGCCGTGGTGGACGTCACCCTCATCCGCACCAGGGAATCAACCGGCTACACACAAGGCGTCAATTTGCTTCAGGGCTTGAGCGTGGTGCTTAGCGGTGGTTGGGGGAGAACAAGCGTCCGCAGCGATCCAGCCGCGCCAACCAGCACCACGACGATCACGCGCAACATGGCACTGCCTTCGGCGGGTATCCCTTATTCACTCAACATCTTCAATGCGGCAGATTCCGCAGCCGATGTCATCGCGCGTCCGAGCTTGCTGGCGCTCGATCGCAAGCCTTCGACTTTTTTCTCCGGCTCTACCTTATCCATTGCGCTGACCGGACAATACGGCGGCAACGTCGTCGACAAAAACATTGGCATCAGCTTGTCGGTCACACCGACCTTCATCGACGATGAGCGCTTGTTGTTGGCGGTTAAAGGGGCGCGCTCCTTCGTCGAACCCGACCTGATCCCGGGGCTGAGTACGTCGGCAGTCAATTCGGCCAACAACGTCGTCTATGCCAGCGTCATCATGCGCTTTGGCGAGACGCTTATCCTGTCGGGATTGCGTGAGCGCGAATTCACCAAGAACAAGAGCGGCGTGCCATTGCTGCGCGATATACCGCTGCTGCAATACCTGTTTTCGACCCGCTCGGATGCCGATTTTGCGCACCACGTCCTGATCCTGATTACGCCGCGCAAGCCATCCACCTTTGAGGAAACAAGTCGCGCCGCGCATGCCTATGCGAGCTCGGAGGAATTTGAGCGGGCGACCGATGATGTCGGTGCCGAGGCGCTGCAGATATTGCGCTCCCGGCGTCCCAATATCGATGCCACGCTGGCCAGGCTGCATCGTAGCCACTACAGACAAGAGTTTCGCAGCGGCGACCTTTCCCCCCGCCGCTTCGCCCCCCACCCCTCACTCGAACGCGTGCTTGAGGACATCAGGCGCATGCTCTATTTCTAGCGGCGTAACTCGTTTATCCACGTTGTAGATTTGCAGCAACCTTCAAGGAGGCATCATCATGTTGACGATTGGAATATGTTGGCCCACGCGCGAAACGACAGCAATAAGCGCGCCCGTTTTCCGGCTCGGTGCTGTGCTTCAAAATCTTCGCCGAGGAATCGGATTGAACTGCTTAGGCCTGCTGGCAGGCCTCATGCTGGCGCTGGGTATGCCGGCCGTGGGCTGGGCACAAGAACTAGGAATAGCGCAAATGTGCGGCTTATATGACTCGAAAGCCGGCAATACCCTCTACCCCTACTCTAGCCAGACACAGAAATCTCCAGGCTGTGTGGTATTCGCGCATATGGTCAACACCATAGAGGCGGTGGATTGGGCGATGGGTCTGAACGTCAACGGATATCGTGTCAACGGACTTGAACTAGATCTTCGCTTCAATAAAGATAACATGCCTTCAGAGTTCCGCCACTCCACCTACGATCCTTTCGATGCGTGCGACTGCACTGCTGGGTATGCTAGTCAGAGTTTTGACAATGTCTGCAAGCACATCGGGGCTATTACGATACCTGCTTATATACCTAATATTGCTCATATGCGTGATATTACTAATACTATGGCGAAAACTCAGGGGTTGTGCTTTGCCCAGACACCCGCCGCCGACATGCTTGCACACCTGGCGGACAGCAGGTTTTCGGGCCAGTTGGCGGTCGTATACATCGACAGCAAGGTGGACAAAGCCGACGCCCCCCCGGATCTCGCCGCTGCCGGAAAAAATGTCATCCAATTCCTTGATACCAATTTGTTTGGGAAAGGCTACCAAGGCCAGGTGATTGTCAGCACCGGGGAGACCAAGTATTCCGCTTATACAAAAGCAGCCATAGCGCAAGCCGCCCTATCGGTGAATATGGCACAGTATTTCTTTACGTTTGACGGGCAATCTTCGGCACCTAACCTCCTTCCGAGTCCCGATGCTGCCAAAGCGGAGTTCAAAACAGCGGTGCAGACACTGATAGATCTGGGAACGCGGCATCGCTTTTATGCGGTGGGGATTGCCGGGATCCTGCCTGGGACGTTCTACGACCAGATTGCGCTGGCCACGTACAACAAAAAGAAGATGACTGTGAGCGGTACGGGAATATGGACGCTTGACAGCACAGACGCCATGAACAAATACCTGGACTTGGGGGTCGAGTCAATCATGACCAATCGGCCGGGGGACGCACTCAGTGTGTTTGCGAACAGGCACATTCGGATGGGATGGGGTATGGCATTTGGCTGGTCGTATCCTGCCCCCGTGTTTACAGAGCTTCCCGCCGGTGAGAGATGCGAAAGCAACAGCAACTGCGGGAACGGCGCTTGTGCCAGGGGTACCGCGGCCGATGCAGCACACAAGGTCTGCTGCAACAGCGGTCAATTTGGATCTTATGGCCCGTACGACTACTGCTACGGGATGCCGCAAGCCAGCACCTGTTGGTCGAACGCCATGTGCTCCAGCGGCAATTGCAAGGGAAACGGAGAACTTTTGTCATCAGGTGTGGCTCTACAAAAAGGTAGCTGCCAATGACGGTTGAGTACTTCAACAGCGCCGTCAGGTAAGAATCACCCGTCGTGTCGAGATGCGAACCTCGATACGATGGGTGCTTGCAAAAGCGGGGGATAAGGGGTCAGGCTCGCACGAACAAAGGGCACGAACAAAGGGGGCAGGTTAGAATTGTTTTCGAGTATCTGAATAGAACAAACGTCATGGCTCGAATATTCCGACCCCAGCAGCAACAGCCGCAGTGCGTAGCGCCCCATCCTTGGCCGCGATGGGAAGGCGCAGGCGGATTGCCAGATCTAGATAAGCAGCATCGTAACTGCTCAGGCCATAGGCCAGCGACAGGCTCAGGATGTCGCCGGGCTTGGGGACAGTGGTATCGACCAGAATCTTCCAGCGGTCGTTTTGCGCGATGATCTCGCGCGCACGGGCTTCAGAGATGGTTTTCCCGCTGATGGACTTGCGCAGTACGTTGGAGAACTCCAGCGGCCAAAGGGCAGGCACATGGGCAACTTCGCCGCCCATTAGCTGTAACACGCCATCGCTGTATGCCGTTGCCTGATTTTCGAAATACCAGGCGGTGACGACAGAGTTATCCAGGACGAAGGGCATCAGTCCCGGCCTTCCTCGACGGCCTCGCGGTATTCCTCTTCGGGCAGGATCGAGCCCTTTCGACTGGCCTTGATTCGAATGATGAGTTCCTCGGCTTCGGCCATTGAGGCAGAATCAACCTGGCGAGCCGGAATGATACGGGCAATGGGTGCGCCGCGCTTGGTGACGGTGTATTCCTCGCCATGCTCGACGGCGCTAAGAATCTCGGAAAGGCGGCTTTTTGCCTCGAAGACAGCAACGGTTTTCATGGGCATCCTCCATCTGGCTAGCCAGATTATAGGCTGCAAGAACAGGGCTGTCGAATGAACCAGTGACTATGGATTCACGCATTGCTACAGCGAAGCGCTGATTTCGCGGATCACTCTGGCGTCGGAGAAAGGAAAGGATAAAGGATAGGAAATCCAATGGGCTTTCGGGGAGTATGGCTGACGCCGGGTGTAGCAGTCAATCGCCGATTTCAGGCCGGCATGCATCACGATTTGCAGAATAGCCTCCCGAATTGCACCCCAAGCACTACCTGATGCCTGGAGAGTGGCCGCCGGCGGCCACTCTCCAGGCATCAGGCACGGGCCATCCCCCGCCCCACCTACCAGGCGATGCGCTGATCGAAATCGATCTCCGGTGCGGGATGGGCGGACGAATCCCACTGAGGATCGTTGCCAGACTGTTCCGCTGCTGCTGCCGCTTCCCACAGCGGTGGCCCACGCGCTGGGGCGATGCGCGGAGGCTGGGTGGATTCGCCGATGTGATTGAGGATTTTTAGTTAATCAGTAATACGCTCAAAAAAATCCAAGAACCGGCGGCTCTCCCTGGGAGGAGGCAACAAGAGTGGACATAAGACCCGTTTTCCGCACTTGGGCGCATGCTTGCGCACGCCTATGCGCTTTCTCGTCCTCGGGTGACCGTCCGGTGGCTGGATTGATTCTCCTATCCGTTGCATGGCTCGGCGGTAGCTACCCTTTTTGGCCAATAGCTATTTGGCCGATAGCCACTGAAAATCCGTTGCGTAGAGTTCCGGTTCGCGAATAGCCAGCCGGAGCTGTCGTTGGTCCGATACTTGGCCGCATCATTGAAGGGGATTGAGATGAAACACAGGATTCGTCTGATTGTGCCGATCGTCACCGAGGGCTTGCGCACCGACGCCCACACCGCGGCGCTCAGCGACGACACCACGGAGGTTAGTTTCACCATCCTCGACAAAGGACCCGAGACCATCGAAGGGGCCTTCGATGAGGCCTTCGCGGTTCCCGACACGATCGTCAAGATCATCCAGGCCGAGCGCGACGGCTGCGACGCCGTGATCATCGACTGCATGGGCGATCCCGGCCTGGCTGCCGCGCGGGAGGCGGTTTCGATCCCCGTCCTCGGCCCTTGCCAGACTGCAATGCATATCGCCGGCCTGCTCGGACACAGGTTTGCGGTGGTGACCGTGCTGCGCAGGTTGCATCCGATACTCGTAGACATGGCCAGCGTCTATGGACTGCGCGGCAAGATGGCTCCGGTACGCTCCGTCGACATTCCGGTGATGGAATTGATGAACGATTACGGACGCCTGTGCCAGGCGCTGGGCGAGCAGTCGGTGAAGGCGGTGCTGGAAGACGAAGCCGATGTGATCATCCTGGGCTGCACCGGCATGGACGGGCTGGCCGAAGCCATCGAGCGCAGCCTGGCGGCAGCCGGGCTGGCCGGCGTGCCGGTCATCGATCCGATCAGCGCCAGTATCTCGTTTGCGAAATCACTGCTGCGCAGCAAGCTGAGCCACAGCAAGCGCACCTACGAGTCTCCGCGGGCCAAGAAGATCAAGGGCTTCGATCTGCCGCCCGCCAAACAGTGATGGCAGGCAGGCAGAAAGACAAGCCGGCGTCGGAGCGCCTGCGCATTGGCGTCGACGTCGGCGGCACCAACACCGATGCGGTGGTGATGGGCGACGCCGGGGTCGTCTCATGGTTCAAGACACCGACCACGGATGATGTCGGGTCGGGCATCGTCACCGCCATCGAACACCTCCTGTCAGAGAACGCTCTGTCTCACACGGCAATCGGCAGCGTGATGATCGGCACGACCCAGTTCACCAACGCCCTCGTCGAGCGCAAGAAACTCGTGGAAGTCGGCATCATCCGCATCGGTCTGCCCGCAACCGCCAGCATTCCGCCCTTGTCCGACTGGCCCAGAGACCTTGTCCGGAGTGTCGGTCAGCATATCCATCTGGTCGGCGGCGGCTATGAATTCGATGGACGAAAGATTGCCGAGCTGGACGAAGACGCAATCCTCAAGGCCGCCCAGGATTTCAAAGGCAAGGGCCTGCGGGCGATTGCCATTTCCTGCGTGTTTTCGCCGATGAGCGCGGCGATGGAAGAGCGTGCGGCCGAGATCGTCAGGAGGGAGATCCCCGACGCCAGAATTACTCTGTCCTCCGAGGTTGGCCGCATGGGGCTGCTCGAGCGGGAAAACGCCGCGATCCTCAACGCCAGTCTGTCGCGCCTTTCCGGCCGCGTGATCAAGTCCTGCTCTGCCGCTCTCAGGCGCCTGAAGATCAAGGCCCCGCTCTACATCAGCCAGAACGACGGCACCCTGATGGGCGTAGAGCGCGCCGAGCGCTTCCCGGTCATGACCTTCGCTTCGGGCCCGACCAACAGCATGCGCGGCGCGGCATTTCTGTCGGGTTTGGACCAAGCCATTGTCATCGACATCGGCGGCACCACGATGGACGTCGGAGTTCTCGCCAGAGGCTTTCCCAGGGAATCATCAGTTTCCGTCGATATCGGCGGGGTGCGCACCAACTTTCGCATGCCGGACATCCTCTCGGTGGGCCTCGGCGGAGGCAGCCTAGTGCGGAGCTGTCCCGATGGCGCCATCACCGTCGGTCCCGACTCGGTGGGGTTTAGGTTGACCGAGCGGGCGCGCGTTTTCGGCGGCGACGACTTGACCGCGACGGACATCGCCGTGGCCGCCGGGATCGCCAGGATTGGCGATCCCGCGGCGGTGACGAATATCTCGCCGGAGCTGGTGAGTGAGGCAGTCAAGGTGATCCAGCGCGCCATCACGGATGCAGTCGACCGCATGAAGACCAGCGCCGCAGAGGTCCCCGTGATCCTGGTCGGCGGCGGCAGCATACTTGCCCCGAAAGATATTCGCGGCGCCTCGCGAGTGCTCATGCCGGAACATTATTCGGTCGCCAATGCCATCGGCGCCGCCATCGCCCAGGCCAGCGGCGAAGTCGACAAGGTTTACTCATACGATCTGCTGGGTCGCGACGGCAGCATCGCGCAGGCCACGCAGGAAGCCCGCGCCGCAGCGGTCGCGGCAGGCGCAGACGCGGACAGCCTCAAGGTCATCGACATCACCGAATTGCCGCTGGCCTACATACCCGGTGGAACCGTCAGGCTGCGGATCAAGGTCGTCGGCGACCGCCGCGACCTGTCAACGACGGGAGTGGGCTAGATTGAAGCTACGACTGCATGATCTGATTGACTTTGCACGTGGCGCGGCCTTCCTGGGAACCGGCGGCGGCGGTGATCCCTATATCGGACGATTGATGCTGGGACGGGCCCTGCAGAAAGGCGGCAAGCTTAACATTATCGACCTCGCCGACCTCGCCGACGACGCTTTGGTCGTCGCCGTTGCCATGGCAGGGGCGCCCGCCGTGCTGATCGAGAAATTTCCCCATGGCAGCGAAGCCGAACATTGCCTGCGCGCCATGGAGGGCGAACTCGGACGCCCGATCGACGCCATCATCCCCGCGGAAATAGGAGGATTCAATTCGGCGATCCCGCTGGTGCTCGGAGCAAACACCGGCATCCCCGTCGTCAATGCCGATGGCATGGGGCGCGCTTTCCCCGAGTTGCAGATGGTCACCTACAGCGCCTATGGCGGAACAGTCTCGCCGCTGGTCCTGACCAACGAGCATGGCGACGTGGTGACCATCCGGTCGAAGGACAATCACAAGGCGGAATTGCTGGCGCGCTGCCTGTTCATGCAAATGGGCGGCTCGGCGCAGATCTGCTGCTACCCTATGGAGGGGCGTTTCTTGAAGAAATATGCCATTGCCGGGACGCTGGATATCGCGCTCGGCATTGGCAGAGCCATCGCCCGGGGCAGGAGCGGCGGCGATCCGTTCGAGGAATTGCTGTCCTTCCTGGCGAGCACCGAGCATTACCGCCATTCGAAAGTACTGTTCGACGGCAAGGTCGTCGATTTGGTGCGCAAGACCGGCGGCGGGTTTACCAGCGGAGTCGCCAGTCTGTCGGAACTGGACAGTTCCGACGCCAGCTTCGAAATCGTCTTCCAGAACGAAAACCTCGCGGCCCGCTCGGGTGGACGAACGCTGGCTATCGTCCCGGACCTGATCTGCATTCTCGACCGGGAAACCGCCGAGCCGATCACCACCGAGACACTGGCTTACGGCCAACGCGTCAAGGTCCTGGCCGTATCGGCCCCCGACTTGCTGCTCACGGACATCGGCCTGCGCTCCTTCGGGCCCCAGGCCTTCGGCATCGACGAGCCGTACCGGCCGTTCGAGGAATAGTGAATGCGCGCCCACTCTTCTTGCCGATCACGCGGACGGCGCCTGCCCTGGCTCAACTAATCCGCCGAAAACATTTCCATTGGCACACCAAATCGAGTTGCCAGCGCCTTCGCCTGGCGCAGATTGACGGCGCGTTTGCCGGCGAGAACTTCCGATACCTTGGCTTGATTGCCGATCTCCGGCAAGTCGGATTGCCGCAGCCCATCTCGCTCCACAAAGAACCGCAGCGTTTCCACGGCATTCATTGCTTCAGGCATCGGCAAATGTCGCTGTTCCCACGAAGCCACCAACTCGCCCACCAGCGCCGCCAATCCGGCCAGCGGGTGCGCCTCGTCTGCGCCTCCGGCATCGAGGATGGCATCCAGCGACTTCACCAGGGCTTGGAACTCAGCCTTGTTTGTGGCCGGCTTAAGGAGCGGCGCGACGTAGCTCCAGTGCGCCAGCGCGGCATCCAGTCGAGCATTCATTTCCATCCTCCTTTGTCGTATTGGCGATGCGTGAGCACCGCGCGAATAAACACCTTGCCCACGTTGAAATGGACCGCCGCAATCAGCCGCAGCTTGTTGCCGCCCACCTCGAACACAAATTTGTCGCCCACCTTGTCCGTTGCCGGAAAGCAGCGCTTCATTTCCGAAAAATTTTGCCACCTCGCCCGCCGGGTAAGTCGATACCACTGATCCAGCGCCGTGCTGCACTCGGGATGTGCTGCCTGCGCCTGAATGATCTTTGCATGGGAGATGACGCGCATGCCGGTATTCTATCCCTGTTTGGGATCTTTTCAACTCCACGGATGCGGTCCACGGGTGCGGTTTTTTGGCATAGGGAATGCGCGACTACCCTTTTTGGCCAATTGCGGCAGGGCGGAATGATGTCTTAGGATCAATGTACGGAAGTTCCAAAATAATCGGATGGGGGAGAGAAGGATGAAACTGCAGACGCAACGCAAGGCGATGATCACCCACATGCTGGCAGGCCTTGCCTCCAGCACTGCGCTTGTGGCGACACTACCGCTCGCGCTCACGCCATCAGTGGCGTTGGCTCAGGAGAGTGCAAAGGCGGACTCCATCGAGACCATCGTCGTCACCGCGCGCAGACGCGAGGAACCGCTGCAGCAGGTACCTGCGGCGATCACGATGTTCACCGCCCAGCAGATCGAGGACGCGGGCATCAGGACCTTGCAGGATGTTGCCGCCCTCACACCAAACCTCAGCTTCCGTGAGCGCTACAGACCGGGGGCCGTATCGATCAGCCTGCGCGGCATCGCCTCGAATCCCCAGGGAGAAGCCCCGGTGACGGTGGTCGTAGACGGCGTCAGCGTCCCGGGGTTGGACTTCCTCAATCAACAGTTGATGGACCTAGAGAGCATCCAGATATTGAAGGGTCCCCAGGGTGCGCTCTATGGGCACGGAGCGATTGCGGGCGCAGTCTTGATAACCACCAAACAGCCAGGCAATGACTTCCGTGGAGGTGTCAGACTATCCTCTGGCAGCGGGAGGGACGCCAGACTTACGAGCACCATTTCCGGACCCATCGCCAAGGACAAGGTCTTCTTCAGCCTGTCGGGTTCATCCGTCAGTCGCGGCGGCCAGATCTATGACACAGGGTTGAAGGAAAATGCCGATACGGTCAACGAACAGACCTTCAACGGCCATCTAAAGGCGTTGTTGACGGACAACCTAAGCATAGACATTCGGGTCAAGCACACCGACGGAAAGTGGGGCGCGGATCTATCCGAAAATGTAGGCAACAACAACTACCTGGACTGGTCCGTATTGCCCGGTCGCAATGTAAAGGATGTCGATCGCAGGACGATTGACGAGCAATCCGTGGCGCTCAAGTACAAGACTTCCGCCGGTACGTTGACCGCCGTCAGCGGCTTCAGTAGTTCCACTTCGGTGCTCGCCGGTGATGCAGACTTCACTCCCATGGACATTGTGTTGGTGCGCGATAGCAACCCCATCAAGGCATGGAGCCAGGACATCCGCTTCGCCTCCCCCGACAATCAGGCACTGCGTTGGGTGATCGGCGCTTTCTACCAGAACCGCGACTCAAGCGAAGACTTGTTGGTCTACGCTTCGCCGACCAACGTGGTCGGGATGCCGCCCAACATGGTGCTCGCGCAAGATGTCCATGCCAGAAATAGCAAGGCTTCGGCCGTGTACGGTCAACTCATTTATGCACTGCGTGACAAGACGGAGGTCGAGGGCGCCATCCGGTACGACGCAGACAAGAGGTCCGCCCATGATAAGGTGCCCGCAGCAGTGTTCTCTGAAGCCAATTTCAGCCAACTGCAGCCCAAAGTGTCACTGAAGCACAGTTGGAGTGACAGCTTGATGACCTATGCCTCATATGGACAAGGCTTTCGAAGCGGCGGCTTCAACAACCAGTCGGCTGTCGCCCTTATTGCAGGAGCCACGCGTATCTACCCGAAGGAGGTCTCCAATACGCTGGAAATCGGCCTCAAGAGTCAGTTCATGGACCGACGCGTAACTCTCAACGTAGCAGCTTTCAACATCGACTTCAAGAATCAGCAGTTCGTTCGGACAGATCTTGCAACCGCCCAATTCGCCGTCCTGTCTATGAAAAAGTCGAGCATCAATGGCTTCGAGGTCGAAGTGACCGCGCGCCCCGTCCGCAGGTTGGAGCTTGGCGCTGCAGTTGGCGTCGCCGACGCAGTCATTAAAGATGCCGACGGCAGGGGTCTGTGGGCCGGCATGAAATCACCACAAAGCTATGCCTCAACGATGAATCTTTCGGCGCAATACGTTCATCCGATCTCCGACCGGATGAACCTGTTCGCGCGAATGGACTACGAGCGTCGCGGCAAGATCTACTTCGACGAACCAAACCAGTTTCCCTTTCCGGCCACCAATTTCATCGATGCTAGGCTCTTCCTGGAATTTGGAAACAATTCCGTCGGTCTCTATGGCAGAAACCTCACCAACGAAAGAACGCCAACCGACTTTATAACACCGGGCCCGCCTGGCTTTGCTCATGGAAGGCTTCCCAATCAACCGCGCCAAATCGGCATCGAGGCCAACGTGAAGTTCTGAACATCGCGCTGTAGCGGAAAGCCTAGAATGGATTGCAAGGCCGAGATCTTTCATGGCGGCTACAGCATGGGCATATCTTATCGTTACCGCTGGCATGAAGACCTGATCATCGAAACGAAGGACACCCACGTTCTCGAGGATGGCATGACCTTGAGCATCTTCGGCAGCGCGGAAGAAGCGCTGCTATTCACCGCCGACCCCATCGCTGTTACCACGGACGGTTTCGAAGAACTGTCCTCGCTGCCGCGCGACGAACCGCGCGTGCTCGGCTGATGCGAAGCGCCGAGATGACGGACGTTCCTGCCACGCCGGAGGCCGCCGCCGGCGACGCCCCCCGCGTAAGTGCGGCGCGCATAGTGCTAATCCTGTTGGCGGTCATGATCGCACTGCCCGCGTTCGTGATGGGCGCCGAACTGAGCCACTCGTTGGGGGCCCCGCAGGCTACGTTGGCGAGCCTCGCCGGTGGCGGAATTCTTGCCGTGATCGCGGCGTTCGGCGGCGCGCTCGGCGCGCGCACCCGAAAATCGACCTATCAACTGATTTGCGACGCCTTCGGAACCCACGGCGCGAAACTGGCAAACGGCGCGCTCGGCTTGTGCATCCTCGGTTGGTACGGGGTAGTCGCGACGATGTTCGGCCAGGCGCTGAGTTCGGCCGCGCCGAGCCTGATGGCCCAGACTCCCGGTTGGACCTTGACGTTGCTGGGCTGCGTCTTGACAACGCTCACCGCAGTGATCGGCTTCCGCGCGCTCGACATCATGTCGGCGCTGACGACGCCGCTGAAGCTGCTGCTACTCTTCTGGACCTTCTTCGCGGCGCTGCGGGGCGGCCTCGAACAGGCGTGGGCCTACGTGCCGGCCGCGCCCATACCCCTGGGCACCGGCGTATCGATGGTTGCGGGCGGACTGATGGTCGGCGCCGTGCTGGCGCCGGACGTCTGTCGCTTCGCCCGCTCTCCCACCCATGCCGCAGTCGGCAGCGCGCTTGCCTACGGCTTCGGCTTTCCGTTGGTGCTGATGCTCGCGGGCATGCCCAGCCTGGCGAGCGGCGAGCGCGATCTGGTGAAGATCATGCTCACGCTTGGCCTGGGCGTGCCGGCGATGCTGATCGTCATCCTGACGGCCTGGTCGACCAACACCTTCAACCTGTATGCGGCCACCCTGATCGGGGCCACGCTGAGACCGCGCCAGCCCCAGTGGCAACTGGCCGCGGCCGCCGGCATTGCAGGCACTGCACTTGGATTGGCCGGCATCAGCAACATGCTAGTGCCCTACCTGTTGCTGCTCGGTATTTGCATCCCCCCAATCGCCGGCGTGTACCTGGTCAACGCCTGGCGGCGCGGCGCTGGGCCGCAACCAGATGTTGCCTGGCGTTCTGAGGCAATTGTGGCCTGGCTGATCGGCAGCGGCTGGGCGGCCCTGGCACCGCGCTGGGACATAGCGCTGACGCCGATCCCGGCGCTCGATTCCCTCCTGGTCTGCGGCGTGGTCTATTGGTTGCTCGATGCCTTGGCGCGGGGGCGCTCGTCCAGAACCAGCGAAGCGTTCGTGGGCTGATGCAACCAATTCCGATCTGATGACAGGCTAGACTCGGAGCGGCTAATCCCCCAGGATCAAGGGCGGGCACGAGTACCTGCAATTGGACTCGGAATACTCGTGTGCGGCGTTATCATTTATCACAATCGCAGCTCACTTCAAGATCCTCCATCTTCAATTCTGCAGCCTGGGAATGGCTGTTGACGAGAGTGGAGCTGCCGTTGCGAAATCTGGTTCCTAAGTCTGCTCAATGGCGACTTGAGTCGAAGAACTCGTCGAACTCGCGGCCAGTTATCTGCCCTTCAAATTTCGCTTCTCCAGAGTCGCCCTTCCCCGCAGCCAAGTTTCAGCAATGATCGGTCGCCGAGCCCATGGGGGCGAGGGTCCGCGGCGTGATGTACAGCGGCCAGTGGCAATCCGGCGGTGAGGAAATCAGCGCCTGCGGTCTGAGCGCCAGCTTGCAAAGAGGCTTGACGCCCGTCAGAATCACTCCGGACTGATACGTAGGAAAGTCCGCGCCAAGTCCACTTTAGGCGGAGTTTTGCTGCGGCAATCGGCCACGCCTGCCGTTCCCATCTGCTATCCTGCGCCCAACCAACCAGTATCGCGAACCGTACCAATTGGGGTAAATACCTAGATGCACCAAGGCATCTCCTTATTGACGTTGGGACATCCACTGTTAGAGTGGCACTGCGTGTTGAATAGGGTGACGAAGGTCCGATGAGCGCGGGAAACGACTTTATCTGGTTGGCCCTGGTTGTTCTCGGCGGGCTTCTTGCGGCCGCCCTGATCGGACTTGGAGTGGCGTTGCTCAGGTTGCGCGAAGCCGAGGAGAAGATCCTCGAAAGGGAATCGGGTCACGGGAGTATCCTGGATCGCCTGCAGGAAAATGAGTTCCGCCTGCGCACCATCATCGAGTCGGAACCCGAATGCGTAAAGCTGCAGGCCGAGGACGGCACCGTATTGGAGATCAACCCGGCCGGCCTAAGGCTGGTCGACGCCAATCAACCAGCAGACATTATCGGCCGCAAGATCTACTCCGTCGTGGCGCCCGAGTATATCGAGATCTATCGCGAAAACATGAGACGCGTGTTTGCCGGCGAGGCGGTCGTTTACGAGTTTCGCGCAATCACGCTCAAGAACCGGATAGCGTGGATGGAGACGCACGCCGCTCCGCTGCGCGATGCCCGCGGTAATATCTATGCACTGCTGGGGATTACGCGCGACATCACCGAGCACAAACTGGCCGAGGAGCAGGCGCGCCGTCATCAGACTGAGCTGGCACGCGTGGCACGGCTTTCAACCATGGGAGAAATGGCCACCGGCATCGCCCATGAACTGAACCAGCCGCTATCGGCAATCGCCAACTTCGCCCGCGGCTGCATTCGACGCCTGCGCTCCGACCGCATGACCGTCGAGGAACTTATCGAACCGCTTGAGGAAGTCTGCGAGCAGGCCGAACGCGCCGGAGAGATTCTTCGCCACGTGCGTGATTTCGTGCGCAAGAGTGAGCTGCAGACAAGACCAATGGACATCAATCAGATCGTCCGCGCGGTGGTGAAATTCACCGAACATGAGGCACGCCACCAACGAACGATGGTGCGCCTCCAACTCGATCCCAAACTTCCAAGAGTAATCGTCGACTCGATCATGATCGAACAGGTGATCTGCAATCTGGTGCGCAATGCGGTGGAGGCGATCGCTGAGGCCAACTCGGCACGGCGCGAAATCACCATTCATACACGCCTGTTCGACGATCACGCGGTCGAGGTCGAAATCGGCGACACCGGCCCCGGTCTCAGCGAAGCAGTCATCGATCAGGTATTCGACCAGTTCTTCACCACCAAGCGGGACGGCGTCGGTATGGGGCTATCGATCAGTCGGTCGATCATTGAATCCCATGGCGGCGACGTGAGGGCCGAATCGGGCGGAACCGGGGCCACTTTCCGTTTTACCTTGCCGACCAGCGACAGGCAGGCAAAGAAGCATGAACGAGCCGACAGTATTCATAGTTGACGACGATCAGGCCGTCGCGCGCAGCCTGCGCTGGCTGATCGAGTCCGTTCAGCTCAAAGTTGAGGTATTCCCATCCGCCCAGGCTTTTCTCGACGGCTATTTCGCGGCGAAACTCGGGTGCCTGGTGCTCGACGTACGCATGCCGGGCATGAGCGGTATTGAGTTACAGGAACGCCTGACGGCGCAGCGGATACGCGTTCCGATCATCTTCATCACAGGACATGGGGATGTGCAGGTGGCGGTACGGGCGGTGCAGGCCGGTGCCTTCGACTTCATCGAGAAACCCTTCAACGACCAGGACCTGCTCGACCGGATACAGCGCGCCATCGCCTTCGATGCGGAGCGGCGCGAACGCGATGCGAAGTTCGCCCGATTGAGTGCCCTATTCGCCAGTCTGACGCCGCGCGAGCGCGAGGTGCTGGACCTGGTCGTAGCGGGAATGTCCAACAAGGCGGTAGCCAACACCCTGGGCCTCAGCGCCAAAACCGTCGAAGTCCATCGCGCCAAGGTGATGGAGAAGCTGCAGGCACGCTCGGTGGCCGACTTGGTCAAGATGTCGATGCAGAAACAGGTATTGCCTTAGCCGCGTAGCGGGGATTCGCGAATGGTCGCTGCCCCGCTACCCCTGTCGGCGCTTCAGCGCCGGTAGGTCGGTGCAACTGCCGATGGCGAGGTGGGCCGCCATGCCGATGGTTTCCCCGAGGGTAGGGTGGGGATGGTGGATTGCGCTGCCGATGGCGGCGGCGTCGCATTCCTGACTAATCGCCAGGGTAATTTCACCAATCATGTCGCCCGCGCCGGGACCGACAATGGCGCCGCCCAGCAGTTTGCCGTTGGCGCGGTCGAACACCAGTTTGGTCATGCCATAGTCGGCACCATTGGCAATGGCCCGCCCCGAGGCAGCCCAGGGGAATTTGGCGATATCCACCTCCACACGGGTTTGTCGGGCCGCATCTTCGGACAAACCGACCCATGCAATTTCAGGATGCGTATAGGCGACGCCTGGAATCAGCGAGGAATCATGGCTGGCTTTCATTCCGGCAGCGGATTCCGCGGCAACATGGGCCTGGTGAACCGCCTTGTGAGCCAGCATCGGCATACCAACGACATCGCCGATGGCAAAGATGTGTGGAACATTGGTCGCCATCTGCTTGTTCACCGGAATGAAGCCGGCCTCGCTGACGCTGATCCCTGCGCTATGGGCGTCGATCCGCAAACCGTTCGGCTTGCGGCCGACCGACTGCAAGATCATGTCATAGCACTGGGCTTCCGCCGGTGCCATTTCGCCTTCGAACCTGACCCATACGCCATCGTCCGCGACATGTGCCGCCACTGTCCGGGTGCGTAGCATGATGTTGTCGAAGCGATGTCGGTTCTGCTCTTCCCAGATTTTCACCAGGTTCCGGTCGGGACCTGGCATCAAGACGTCCTGCATCTCCACCACGTCGATGCGGGCGCCCAAGGCCGAATAGACCGTGGCCATCTCCAGGCCGATGATGCCACCGCCAATTACCAGCATCCTCTTTGGCAAGGAGCGCAATTCCAGTGCACCGGTGGAGTCGACGATGCGTTCATCCTTGGGCAGGAAGGGCAAATGCACGGGCTGCGATCCGACAGCGATGATGCACTTGTTGAAGCGGATCACCTGCCTGGCTCCCCGCGCTTCCCTGCCCACATCATCGGCGACCTCGATGCTGTGCGCGTCACGAAAGCGACCCGTGCCGAACAGCGTGCGGACCTTGCGCGCCTGCGCCATGCCGGCCAGGCCTCCCGTGAGCTTGCCCACCACTCTTGCTTTGTGGGCGCGGAGTTTGTCGATATCGATGTGAGGCGGGGCAAAGGCAATGCCCGCCGCGGCCATGCCGCCGGCCTCTTCCATTGCTATCGTTAGATGCAGCAGCGCCTTGGATGGAATACAACCGACGTTGAGGCAGACCCCCCCCATAGTCGGATAACGCTCCACCAGGATCGTGTCCAGTCCCAGGTCGGCGGCGCGAAAAGCGGCGGAATAGCCTCCCGGCCCGGCGCCCAATACAAGCAAGTCGCAGGACGTTTCCGGCGGCGGCACTTCGGCCTGGGACGCGGCGGAAAACGCGGCGAAGAGGGAAAAGTGGCGTGGCGCGGAAGCCGGGGCGGGTGTGGTCTTGTGGCGCTTCGGCCTCTGTTCCTGACTTGCGGCCATCACCACCACTACCCTGCCCGGAGTCACGTTGTCGCCGATAGCGACTCTGATTTCCGTGACCGTGCCATCAACGGGCGCCACCACGTCGACGGCTGCCTTGCCCGACTCGACCGTTACCAGCGGATCGTCGGCCCAAACCAAGTCGCCGGGCTTGACCAGAATTTCCGCCACAGCCAGGGCCTCTTTGCTGCCGACCTCGGGAACCGCAATTTCGTGGATCTGGGCCATTCCATTACTCCCGCCTCATGCGGCTCGCCGGCGCATTACGACACGCCGACGAGAGCATGACATCAGGCCGGCACCAGGGCGCCGTTGATGGTCACTTTGCCGGTCACCTCAATCGGTCGGACCAGGGTGTCCAATACGGGGCAATGAGTTTCGACTGCGTCGATGAGCTTGCGCAGTTCCTCCTCGGGCGCCGAACTCTTGAGGATGGTCTCGTAGGTAATCTTCTGATAGCCCGGCGGTATCGCGGGATCCATGCCAAACAGGCCCTTGAGATCCAGCGAACCCTTTAGATTGACCTTGACCTCGTCGAGCTTGATTCCCATCATCGATGCCATGGCGGCATACATGATTTCCTGGCATGAGCCGAGAGCCACCAGCAGCAGTTCCACGGGATTCGCGCCCTTGTCCTGCCCGCCGAGTTCAGGGGGTTCGTCCACGACGATCGGTGCAAAGTTGCGCACCTTGCCCGTGCAGCAAACACCTTCGACCAGCGCCGTTTCGGCTTCGAAAACGACGCGCGACATGAGGGGATTTTGCTGAATGCCCGCTACGGTCTTGCTGAGTGCTTCCTTCAAGCTGGCTTGTGACATTTTCTTCTCCTAAGGTTGGTTTTATACGCTTGACCACCGGTCTCTGCCTTGCCTTGCCTTGCCGTTACGAGTTGAATTCGAGCGGTCGAAATTTCACCGACGCGATACACTTTCTTATTTTGGTTCAATGTGAGTCAAATTCGGCGAAACCGTTATTGGGATGATTCCGCACTGGTTGGGGGTTTACCCTGATCGGCTGCCCGTCAGCGGTCCTTGCCAGACCGCTGCACCCGTCTCAGTAGGGAAGATAGTGATCGACCAGCAGCGCGGCAAACAGCAGCGACAGGTAGACAATCGAGAAGCGGAAGGTCTTCTGCGCCATGCGGTCGCTGTAGTGGCGCCAGATCCGCCATGCGTGGAGGATGAACAGCGCATTGAGCAATACGGCCGCGACAAGATAGAACCAGCCGCTCATCCCAATGACAAAGGGCATCAGCGTCACCAGTGCGAGGCCGATGGCGTAGGCGAAGACGCTGCGTTGGGTATACTCTCGCCCATGTACGACCGGCAGCATGGGAAGATTGGCCTCTGCGTATTCGTGGGCGCGGTACAGCGCCAGCGACCAGAAATGCGGCGGCGTCCAGACGAAGATGATGAGAAATAGCAGCCACGCCTGTTCCGGCGTTTGCCCTGTCACTGCCGCCCAGCCCAGTACCGGGGGCATGGCGCCAGACGCCCCGCCGATCACGATGTTCTGTGGCGTCAGCGGTTTCAGGATCACCGTGTAGATGATCGCATAGCCGGTGAAGGTCGCCAGCGTCAGCCACATGGTCAGCGGATTGACGAAGGCATGCAGCAAGGCCAGACCAAGCGTGCCGATCGTAGCGGAGACGAGGAAGGTCTCCGTTACATCCACTTCCCCGCGTGGCAGCGGGCGTCCCCGGGTACGCGCCATGATGGCGTCGATCTTGCGCTCGATCAGGCAGTTCACCGCCGCGGCAGCACCTGCCACCAGTGCGATTCCGGCGGTCGCGGCAAGCAGGGTTTGCAGCGGCACCATGCCGGGTGTGGCCAGCAGCATGCCGATCACCGCGCAAAACACGATCAGTGCCACAACCCGCGGCTTGGTCAGACGAACGTAGCGTTGCAGTCTTTCCCGCGTGTTCGGCCGGATCAGGATGGTTTCAGCCATGGCATTTCTCCGCTTGGGAATCGATGGATGGCGCCAGTCTGAAGCGTCGAAGACGCGTCTGCAATCGGGGGAAACCTTGCCGGAGGTAGGTAAACATCCTAATTGCCGACCTAGCCCCAAGGGCCTATCGTTCCGGCAAATGCGGGGGCGAGGTTGCCCACCGCGACGCCGAGCGCCACGATCCGGGCAGCACGGCGCCCAAACCACGGATCAGGAGGAGGCAATCACATGCTGGACTTTCTATTTTCGGGCTGGGGCGCGTTCTGGGTGACAATGGGCATGCTGTTGCCGTTTGCCGGGATGTTCTGGTACGTGATCCACCGCAAGTCGGTGCCCTACTCGGGGCCAAGCAACACGCCACCGGCCGCCATGTCACGCATCGAGGGCTTCTGGCTCACTGCGGTTTTCGTCATCTCGGTGGCGCTCAATCTCGCCAGCCTCAAGTTCATGCCCATCATCGCCACAGCGCACGCGGCGGCCGGCGGCGTGCCCGTTCAGAAGATCGAGTTCACGGCCACCTCCTGGAGTTACGATATGTCCAGCCGCCAGGTCGAAGCCGGCAAACCGGTACTCTTTTCCGGCCGGGCCAAAGACACCCAGCACGGGTTCGCCGTGTATCACCCCGACGGCCGGATGCTGTTTACCATGCTCATGATGCCCGGCGTGTCGAAACCGACCAGCGTCGTGCACACGTTCACCGAGCCGGGCACGTACAAGATCCGCTGCCTCGAATACTGTGGCGTCGCCCACCATGCCATGAAGGATGAGTTGATCGTCGTCAAGAACAAAGACGCCACCTAACCGCACCTAACCGAGGAGAATCGAAGATGACTATCGCTACGGCAATCATAAGAGGGACCCCGGTTTTTGGCCGGATGTTCAGCGTGGACAAGAGCACCGGGCTGGAGGAAATCAATGCCTGGCCGGCCCTGATGATCATGGCTTCCTTCATCTGGCTGGCAGTCGCCGGGCTGCTTGGCGTGGCCATGCCGGCCACGCAGATGTTCGATCTCGATTCCGGGCATTTCTACACTGCACTGACATTGCACGGCGCGGCGCTGGCCTTTCCCTTCTCCTTCCAGCTCATGATCGGGGTCGGCCTGCACCGCTCCGGCGGTTGCGTCGGCAAGCCGATCACCGGCTGGCTGCCGGCGCTGTGTTTCATCACCATGAACCTCGGCGCGGCCCTGCTCACCGTCGCCGTGCTGATGGGCTTCAAGGTCAGCTTGGTAGTGATGTTCCCGCTGCCGCTGGTCGGCGCGCAGATGGGCATCTGGAGCATGAACTCGGTAATCGTCGGCTTCACCGGAATCTACCTGGTGCTCGCCTGCATGATCCTGCTCTATCCGCTGCTGGGACTCTCGATGCTGTTCTTCGGCAAGAAGCGGCGGGACCTGGTGCTCTCCGAGCGCTCGCTCAACGATCCGGGCATGTTGGGCATGACGCTCGCGGCCCTGACGCTGCTGATCTCCGGCCTGCCGCTGGTCGCCGTCGGCACCGCGCTGCTGCTCGCGCTCTACGGCGTGATCCCGATGTCGATGGCGGCCTGGGCGGCCGAGCCGGTGGTATTCCAGTACGTCTTCTACACCTTTGCCCACAACCTGATGGAATCCATGGCCTTGATGGTGTCCAGCGCACTGTATGCGACGCTGCCGCTGTATCTCGCCGACGGTACACGCAAGCTATACAGCGACAAGCTGGCCAATGCCGCGCTGTGGATTCTCTTGCTGACCTCGGTCACCTCAGGTCTCCATCACTTCATCACCTCCTATCCGGCCCAGCCGGCGATGCTGTCCTACTGGGGCAACGCCATGAGCTGGGCTACCGGCATCGGTGCCGCGCTCAGCATCTTCACCATACTGGCGACGATCTGGCAGCATGGCCTGCGCGCCGAGCCAGGCATCATCGCGGCGCTGATGGGTTGGGCCCTCTATATCCTCGACGGGGTCAGCGCAATGGTGACCTCCAACGTGGCTTGGGCCTATGTATTGCACGGCACGATGTGGCAAAGCGGGCACACGATGACGGTGATCTTGGCGATGTCGCTGATGTGGATGGGTGTGCTCTACCATCACTATCCGGTGATCACCGGGCGCAAGCTTGATCCCGTCCTTGGTTCATGGTTCGTTCGCCTGTTCGCCGTCGGCGGCTTCGGATCGGCAATCGTGATGCTGGCGGGCGGTTCAGCCGGCATGCCGCGGCGCTTTGCCGACTGGAACCAGGAGGGCTGGATGGCCTACGGCAACCTGATCATGATCTTCGGACTGATCCTCGGCGCGTCCTTCGTCGTCTATGCGTACAATCTCCTGCAGTCGCGCCAGCTTAGCGACGCGGTGGGGCAACGGGTGGGCGCCACTTAGCCGGCCGTCGAGCGGCGCGGCGATAAGCTTTCGCGCGCTTACGGTATCGCCGGTGACGGCGGCGGCGCGAGCCCCGCCGTCTTGCGCGCGTATAGCACGAGGAGCGCCATGCACTGCAAGCTCTGCGGCCTGCCCAATCCCAGATCGCCGTTGCGCGATGCGGGTCATGAATTTTGCTGTTATGGCTGCCGCGAGGTCTACCGCTGTTTCGGCGATGCGGTGATTGCGCCGGACCGGCCGGTCACCACCGCCGCACCACCGCCGCCACAGGCCCGCGAAGCCTTCCTTTGGATCGAGGGCATGCACTGCGCGTCGTGCGAATACCTGATCGAGAGGCTCGCGCCACGGACGCCCGGTATCTTTGCCGCGGCGTCGAGCTATGCCAGTGGCACGGCAAAGATCACCTACGACCCGGCGTTGATCGGCGAAGCGCAGCTGGCGGCCGCCATCGGCCGTGCCGGCTACCGCGCGCGCCTGCACGGCGAGCCCCCGCCGGAACACGACGAGCGCCCGGAGCTGCTGCGCCTGTTGACCGCGGGCTGCCTTGCCTCGGTGGTGATGATGCTGACGCTGCTTTTCGTATACCCCGTGCATGGCGGCTTCGTCCAGAGGGAAGACTATGCCGCGATCGGCTGGCTCGCCTTCACCGCGACGCCGCTGGCCTTGTTCGCACTAACCACGCTGTTGGTCTTCTATGTCGGCTGGCCGATCCTGCGCGGCGCATGGACCGCACTGCGGGTCGGCGTGCCGAACATGGATCTGCTGCTGGCGCTCTCGATCCTTGCCTCGTATGCCTACAGCACCGTCCAGTTGTTTCGCGATCCGCTCGACCTGTATTTTGAAGTCGCTGGTACCCTGATCGCCATCGTGACCATCGGTCGCTTCCTCGAACGCGGTGCGCGCCTCAAGGCCACCCTGGAACTCACCGGCATCCTGCGCGCCTGGTCCGACCGGGCTTGCGTGCTGCGCGCGGGCCGCTACCTGGTGTGCGAACTCGATGAACTGGTCCCCGGCGACAGGGTTTTCGTGCGCGCGGGAGAGGCGATCCTGATCGATGGCGAGATCGTCGTCGGCCAGGGAGCGGTCGACGAGTCGCTGATGACCGGCGAAGCGTTTCCGGTTTCGCGCGGAGCCGGCGAGCGCGTTCTGGGCGGCAGCATTCTGCTCGAAGGCGACCTCGAAATCGAAATCGGCCAGCGGGTGGAAAGCCGCATGGTCAATCTTTCCAGACTGCTGTGGAACATGCAAAGTGCCAGCGGCGGCATGCAGGGACGCGTAGACCGGCTGGCGCGCGGCTTCGTGCCGGTGGTGATGATACTGGCTATGCTGGTCGCCCTGGGCTTCCTCGTCGCCGGCGCATCGCCGGAAAGGGCGCTGTTGGCCGGTTTGGCGACATTGATCGTCTCCTGCCCCTGCACCTTTGGCCTGGCGATTCCGCTGACCGCTGCGACCGCGGTGGGCGCCGCGCTGCGTCGCGGCATCATCGTCAGCAGCGGTGACCTATTCGAGAAATCGCCGCGTATCGACATCGTCGTGCTGGACAAGACAGGTACGCTTTCTTCCGGTGAAATGGCCGTGGTCGATGTCATCGGGTCGCCCGATACAGCGGCGCGCGCAGCGGCGGTTGAGCGTCATTCGGCGCATCCGGTGGCGAAGGCCATCGCCGGCCTGGATGCGGCGCGCACCGCCAGCCAGGTCGAGCTCCATCCCGGCCGAGGTGCCGTGGCCAGCGTCGGCGGACAGCGCGTTGCGGTTGGCAGCCGAACCCTGTTCGCGACCCTTGGCTGGGTAATTCCGGCGCCGCTCGAGGCCAAGGTCGCCGATCGCGGCGACGGGGACAGCGTGGTCTCCTGGGTCGGCTGGGACGGGCGCGCCGAAGGCGCCATAGTCACTCGCGATCGTGCCCGCCCCGAGTGGATCGAAGTCGTCACCATCCTGCGTCGTCACTGTCGCGTGGTGTTGTTGACTGGCGCCGAGCATCCCAGTTGCTATGCCGAGCATGTCGATGAGGTCCATGCCGGCGTACCGCCAGAAGCCAAAGCCGCGGTGATACGGCGCCTCAGGACGGAAGGTCGCGTCGCGATGATCGGCGATGGCAGCAATGATGCCCCCGCACTGGCAGCGGCCGATCTCGGCATCGCCTTCGGCGCGCCGACGAAGCTGGCCGCAGAGGCCGCCGACATGGTGATTCCCGGGGACCACCTGTATCGCGTACTCGATGCTTTTGCACTGGTCGGCGCCGCACAACGACGCATCCGGCAGAACCTGGCATGGGCGCTGAGCTACAACGTGATCGCCATTCCGCTGGCAATGACTGGCTTTCTTAGTCCGCTGGTCGCGGCGGTGGCGATGTCGGCGAGCAGCCTTTTTGTGGTGGCGAACTCGACACGCGCCCTGCTGCGCGACGCCGGCGCCGACGACACGGCGAGAGGGCAGGCCGCGGCTGTCGCCGTAAAGCCAGCCGACCGAACCGCGACTCAGGGATAACCCCTAGGGTGTACGGGAATGATCCCGATTTCCGCAGCGTTTGCAACTCGGTAAATTCTACCTCGCGCCCTCCAGCCGTCGTCCCGTGATCGTCGCCAAGATTGGGGCAGAATTCGCTGAACGAGTCACCCATTACGAAGGAGCATTCATGAAAGTCAAAGCCGCCGTCGCGCACAAGGCCGGGGCACCGCTCACCATAGAAACCGTGGACCTCGACGGCCCGCGTGCCGGCGAGGTGCTGGTCGAGATCAAGGCTTCTGGCGTCTGCCACACCGACGCCTTCACGCTCTCGGGCGACGATCCGGAGGGGATCTTTCCGGCCATCCTCGGCCATGAGGGCGCAGGCATCGTGGTCGAGGTCGGCGCTGGTGTCACTAGCGTCAAACCCGGCGACCACGTTATTCCGCTGTATACGCCCGAATGTCGCCAGTGCGAATACTGCCTGTCGCAGAAGACCAACCTCTGCCAGGCGATCCGCTCCACCCAGGGCCGCGGTCTGATGCCCGACGGCACCAGCCGCTTCAGCCTCGGCGGCGAGACCCTGTATCACTACATGGGCACTTCCACATTCGCGAACTACTCGGTGATGCCAGAGATTTCCGTGGCAAAGATCCGCGAGGATGCACCTTTCGAAAAGGTCTGTTACATCGGCTGCGGGGTCACTACCGGCATCGGCGCCGTGATCTACACCGCCAAGGTGACACCCGGCTCGCGCGTCGTCGTCTTCGGCCTCGGCGGCATCGGCCTCAACGTGGTTCAGGGGGCGCGTATGGCTGGCGCGGAGATGATCGTCGGCGTCGACCTCAATCCGGCGCGAAAGTCCTTGGCGGAAAAGTTCGGCATGACGCATTTCGTCAATCCCGGGGAAATCGACGGCGACCTCGTGGCGTACCTGGTCAATCTGACTAAGGGCGGTGCCGACTACACCTTTGAGTGCGTCGGCAACGTCAAGCTGATGAGACAGGCCTTGGAGTGCTGCCACAAGGGATGGGGCGTGAGTACGATTATCGGCGTCGCCGGCGCCGGACAGGAGATCTCGACGCGGCCCTTCCAGTTGGTCACTGGTCGCGTCTGGAAGGGTTCGGCCTTCGGCGGTGCGCGTGGCCGCACCGACGTGCCGCGTATCGTCGACTGGTACATGGACGGCAAGATCAACATCGACGATCTGATCACCCATGTCATGCCACTCGAACGCATCAACGAAGCCTTCGACCTGATGCACGAGGGCAAGTCGATTCGTTCCGTCGTCACGTTCTGATACCTGGTTCCTGCCCGGTCTTCCATCGACAACCTGAGAGGACAGGCTGCCCGCTTCAATTCATGGGGGGTAGTTCACCTAAAAAGTGCCGATCACCATAATCGCCCAGAACCAGTGCTTTGAAGGCACGCAAGGGGTGTATAGCCACATCTCACCGGAAACCGGTTGTACCATGCGTTTTGGTGTCTTCATGCCGCCGCAAGCTCATCGCGGTTCGGCGCGCGTTCCCGTGCTGTACTGGCTTTCGGGTTTGACCTGCACCGAAGAGAACTTCATCGTCAAGGCCGGTGCGCAACGCGTCGCCGCCGAACTCGGCATCGCCATTGTTACGCCGGACACCAGTCCTCGTGGCCTTGGCCTTCCCGGTGAGGGCGACAGCTACGACTTCGGCAGCGGTGCGGGCTTCTACGTTGACGCGACGCAGACGCCGTGGTCGCGGAACTACCGCATGTACTCCTACATCACGCAGGAGTTACGGTGGCTGATCGCCGCCAACTTCCCTGTCGATCCGGCGCGGGTCGGTATCTTTGGTCACTCGATGGGCGGTCACGGCGCGCTGGTCTTGGCCTTGAGGAATCCCAAGAGCTACAAGTCGGTGTCGGCCTTTGCGCCGATCTCGTCGCCAATGCGCTGTCCCTGGGGCGAGAAGGCGCTCGCCGGCTATCTCGGGCCGGACCGCGAGGCCTGGCGCGACTATGACGCCACTGCTCTGATTCAGGCACGGGGCTGGGAGGGTCCGCCGCTACTCATTGACCAGGGCACCAAGGACCAGTTTCTCGAAACCCAGCTCAAGCCGGAACTTCTGCGCGAAGCTTGCGAGCGAGCCGGCGTGCAACTGGAACTGCGGCTGCGCGAGGGCTACGACCACAGCTATTACTTCATCGCCAGCTTCATTGAGGAGCACTTGCGCTTTCACGCTGGCAATCTGATGAATGGCGAGACCACCCTTGTCGCCAGGCCGAACACGTCATACCTTCAAGCTGCCGATCCGGAGTAATGACCGACGGTGCATTCATGTGGCGTCGATCGCCTTTCTAGACATGACAGACGACCCCTTCCCACAACTGGCCGCCTAGAGTCGTCGTGTTGGCAAGCCCGAACAGCCCGAAGCCCAGCACCAGGATTCCGGACGCGAGGCGGACCGCCCGGGTTCGCGTGACATCGCGCAAGCGCTTCAAGAGCAGACCGGCGAGCAGCAGGTTGGGCAAGGTTCCGAGGCCGAAGGCCAACATCAGTCCAGCGCCGCGCGAAGCGCTGCCCGCAACGAGTGCGGTGGCCAGCACGCTGTACACCATACCGCAGGGCAGCCAGCCCCACAGCATGCCGAGCGGCAACGCCTGGGCAACGCGTTGCGCCGGCAGAAAGCGTCTGGCCAATGGCTGGATTCTTGCCCAGAGTCGCAACCCCAGCCTTTCGCTGAACGCCAACGCTTGCGTGACACCGGTGAGATACAGGCCGAGCCCCACCAGCATCAGGTTGGCGATGACGTAGAGAGCCAATTGCACCGGCAGAAAATCATTGAGCAGCAGTCCGACGCTGCCGATGGTTCCCATGGCCGCCCCCGCCACCGCGTAACTTGTGATGCGCCCGACGTTGTAGGCAAGATGCAACTGCCAGGCGGATTGCGGCGGGCGAGCGGATTGCGGGACCGGCATTGGGATCGTCAATGCGCTGACGATACCACCGCACATAGCGGCACAGTGCGTGCCGCCCAGCAGGCCGACCAGGAATACGGCGATGTAACCGGTTTCTGGCATTGGGGAATGGTGGGCAGCGAGGGGCAGCAGGCCCTCGTCACCGGAGCCCCAAATCGGCGCCGGGCTTTGCCTGTTGGCTATCTAGGCCGCAGCTTTGCTCTTGGCCACGTGGGTGGAGATTGCGTCCATCAATGGTGGCGACAAGCAATCATATGGCTCCAGACCCAACTGTTTCAGGCGCGTCCGAATTGCCGGCATCTGCGCCGGATCCGTACCGGTTTCAATGATTGATGAAACAAACGCCGCAAACTCCGGAGGTGACCAGCCCCGAACTTCCGAAAGTTCGGTATGCACGAAGTCTAGCCCATAAAACGGATGGGCCTTGTTTTCAATCCGGCCGAACATATGCACGCCGCAGCCAGTACAGGCATGGCGCTGAATCGTCGCGCTTGAATCGACGACCTTCAGCTTCTCTTCGTGCGCGGTAACTCTAAGTTTGTCACGCGAGACCACTGCGACCTGCGAGAACAGCGCCCCCTTGGGCTTCCAGCACTTGCTACAGCCGCAGGCATGGTTGTGTGCGGTCTGCGAGCTGATCGTGACTTCGACACGATCCGAAGGACACTTGCAGCGAAGAACCTCCCCTTCAAATCCCGGCAGCGCCGACATGATCCCGGCGTCTATCGACGGGTGAATCATTACTGTATTGCTCATGAATCGTTTCCTCCTCCCCTATGGGGATGTGTTAGCTAAAGGACAGTTCGCCTCTGAACATGATTCGTGCGCCATTGAACGGAAACAAAACGCAGCGATCCGGCACCAACCTTGAAGTGCCAAATAACGGTGCTTTGCCATCAAGGCAAGGGCAATTGATGCCGCCACTTGCTTACAGAAAAATATACCGGCCGACCCGATTGGACAATCAGGATGAATACCTAGAGACATGAAGGTTGTCCCTGACTGATTCCGAGAGAAGTTCCGATAGAGTGCCAGCACAGCAGGTCCATTTAGAGCCCATCATTCTTTTCATGATGTTGCCGGCGTCGTGTATTTCAGTGACTGGAACAGGTCGACGGCGCGCTGAGATCATTCCAATGCAGCCGCTCAGGCTCCTGGCATCCATTCCAGCTCCTAGTCAAATCTCAACGGCCGCTGTCGGAGAATTCTGTTGAAAAAGTCGGTTTTTCGTTTTGGGGCAGCCGGAACTCGACGAGTGTGATTCGTTGAAGTCTGGTTTTTGATTGGCCTGAATGCGCGAGTTGGAGGGGCGATCACCCTTTATCCACGTTCAAGCGGGTATCAAGTTCACTGCTGGTGGTCCCGGCATCAACCACATCGCCATTCTTCGCAGATTCTGAGCAGTTGCCGCCAGTAGAAATTCATCTTTGGCACCGCTGAATCCTCGGAGCCGCAG
>Ga0208566_1000164_pt1 | contig 49085 bp, 51 predicted proteins | sample PL_2010_150m_FD_184159 | JGI IMG/M metagenome (GOLD analysis project Ga0208566, IMG submission 184159) | Freshwater microbial communities from Powell Lake, British Columbia, Canada to study Microbial Dark Matter (Phase II) - PL_2010_150m... | ecosystem: Environmental > Aquatic > Freshwater >...
ACCCCTGCCGCACCGGCCCTTCGGGCTACCCTCGCCTGACCGGAAAAGCCGGGCGGCTGCGCAATTGGCTACGGCATAACCTTGGCGCTACGCGCAAAGGTTAGCCTACGCCGCAACAAGCCGCAAAGCGGCGTGTTGTCGCGCTTTGCGCTCAAACAGTGCTCGCCGACTACCCCCGGCTTTTCCGGCCAGACGAGGCGGTGCAGAAGGGGAAACCCGCCGAGGTGCCAGCACCGCACAGAATTTGTAGGTCGGGGCGCTGACCCGACGATCAGGCCAGCGGCCTGACCTACAAAATCGTCAACAATACCAGCATCGCATCCACAGGCCACTACAGCCGCGTAGGGCGGATGAGCGCAGCGTTATCCGCCGCATGGATGACTTTCACATCTTTCATTCGGCGGATAACGGCCTTCGGCCTCATCCGCCCTACGCGAGCTAATCCGCGCGGGAAAATCAATGGCGGCAGTCCCGCTTGATCCGCCATCCCCTCTCCGATCCGCCGCAACAATAGCGCAAAATTAGCGAAAAATCATGGTGTTCAGATTCAGGTGCCGAATCCGAATCTAAAGCATCGGCAGTTCCCGGATAATCCGGTAATCCGCGTCGTTCATCGGAACAAAGCGCGTCGTTCTGAGATTATCCAGCAAGGTTTTGTCTTTTTCGCTGTCGGTTTCCAGGAACACTTTGCGGATTTTATCCTTGAGCGGGCCGCACAGATTCCCGCGATAAACGATCGGGTCCATCGGGATCGGCTCGGAGCGCCACAGCACCAGGAATTCCTCCGGCTTGGCCTGGCCGCCGCGCACCAGTTCGCTGAGATAGGTGCCGGATACGAAGGCTGCGTCCACCTGGCCGTTGAGTACCGCCAGGGCGGCCTGGATGTGGTCGCCGGCGTAGGTGATGCGGCCGAAGTATTTGTTGACCGGCATTCCGGTCACCTTGGGGAATACGTGCGACGGCAAGATGGTGCCGGAAGTGCTGACCGGATCGACGAACGCCAGGCTGGCGCCGCGCAGGGATTCCACCGTCTGCAGGCGCCCGCCTTTTTTGACGATCAGCAGCGAACGATAGAACGGCCCTTCTTCCCGGAATGCGCCGGATTTCTTGGCGTAGGTGGCGAATACGGTAATGTCGGGATCGCTGCGTTTGGCCGAAACATAGGATGCCGGCCCGAGCACGGCCAGGTCTATCGAGCCTGCCAGCAAGCCTTCTACCACCGAGCCGTAGGAGGACGGCGTGACCGCGATGACCGGCTTGCCCAAGGCCGTTTCGAGGCGCCTGAACAATGGCTGGTAGGCCGCCAACTGCTTTTGGGTGTCTTCCATGGGGATCACGGAAAAGCGCAACTGCCCCGGATTTTCGCAGCCGGATGCCGCTTCCGCGCCGATGACCAGCAGCAGCGCGGCGATGGCGGCGCCGCGCGCAAAACGGTTGAAACTCCCTGCGCTCATACCTTGAAAACTCCCTTGATCAAAATCGGTTCGATGTCGCCCGCCGCTACCGGGCGCTGGAAATAATAGCCTTGAATGTCGTCGCACCCGGCGGTTTTCAGGTGGATCAGTTGTTCGCGGGTTTCGACGCCTTCGGCAATGATGCTGAGGCCGAGTTTATGCCCGAGGGCGATGGTGGAGGCGACGATTTCATGGTCGTCCGCGTCGTTGCGGATATTTTGAATGAAGGTACGGTCGATTTTTATCGCGTGCACCGGGAACATCTTGATGTAACCCAGGCTGGAAAAGCCGGTGCCGTAGTCGTCGATTTCGATGCGAAAGCCCTTGGTCGCGAGGATTTCGAGGATTTTTACCGCCCGTTCGGGATGGTTCATGAAACAGCTTTCGGTAATTTCCAGCTTCAGCAGTTTCGGGGACAGTTCATATTGATCCACGGCGTCGCACAATTCCCGCACCAGGTGCATATCGTTCATCTGCCGCGCGGAAATGTTGACCGCCACCGGCACCAGCGGTACCCCGCGCTGGCGCCATTCCGATAGTTGCAGGCAGACGGCCTCGATCACCCATTTCCCCAGCACGGAAATCAGGCCGTTTTCTTCGGCCAGCGGGATGAATTCACCGGGGAAAATCAGGCCGTGTTTGGGGTGATTCCACCTGATCAAGGCTTCCAGCCCGGTCAGTCGGAAATCGGCCAGGCTGACTTGGGGTTGGTAATGCAGGCAGAATTCCTGGTTTTCCAGCGCCCGCCGCATCCCATGCTCCAGTTCGAGATGCAGGCCGGCCTTGCTGTTGAGGGATTGGTCGAAGAAGCGGTAGGTTCCCCGCCCGCCGCGCTTGGCTTCGTACATCGCCGCATCGGCGTGTTTCAGCAGCGTCTCGACATCCTGCCCGTCCTGCGGATACAAGGCGATGCCGATGCTGGGGCGCACTTCCAGGTCGTGGCCGTCCAGGTTGCGGCAGGGTTCCCCGACTGCTTCGACCATTTTCGCCGCGATCAGGGCCACATCGTTGACGGTTTCCACTTCGGTAACCAGCGCGACGAATTCGTCCCCGCCGAACCGCGCGATCACGTCCGCTTCGCGCAAACAGCCGAGGAGGCGGGTGGCGACCGTCTGCAACAGCAAATCGCCGACGCGGTGGCCCAAAGAATCGTTGATGGTCTTGAAACGGTCGAGATCGACGAACAGCGTGGCGTAGTGTTTGCGGCTGCGTTTTGCCCGGGAAAGATGGCTGGCGGACATTTCGGCAAACAACAGCCGGTTGGGAAGGCCGGTCAGGTGGTCGTGCGAGGCAATGTGGTAGGCGTTGTCCTTCTCGTCCTCCAGCTGTTCGATCAACTGTTGTTTTTCCCGTTCCGAGACGGTCAGCGCATGATGGATGCGGCGCTGGCGGAATGCCAGCGCGGTCATGGAAATCAAGGCCAGCAGCAAACCCGCCGAAGCCGCCAGCGACCACCAGATATAGCGCTGGCGGCGCGGCGCAATGTCTTTGAGAATTTCGTCGCGATCCCGGCTCACCGCGACGGCCATCGGGTAATTCTTGGTTTTTACCAGCGCGAAGGCCGCCAGGGTTCCTTCGCCGGGACGGGCAAATACCCCCGATCCTTCGCCGGGCGGCTGAACATAAGCGGCAGGCTGGATGCCGCGGCTGGCGGAGAGCGTCACGCCGTTCGACTCGGCCAACGGAAAACCGTTTTCGTCGATAATCTCGATGCGCGTCCCGCTCCCCAAATTCACGCCCTGGTAGAGCCGGAGAAAATATCCCAAATCGAGATACGCGGCGAGAAAGCCCTGGGAACCGTTTTCCGCGGTAAATCGCAGCACCAGGGGGATACGCCAGGCTTCGCCGGTGTCTTCCGACGGATGGCCGACGACCAGGGCGGGGATCGCCGCCGGTTTGGGCCAGCGCTTGCCGGCTTGCTCGATCAGGCTGGCAAACCCCGGTTCGGTCTTGGCGCGCGAAGAGGTGTGCAGCAGATGGCTGTTCTGGTCGAAAATCGCCAGCCGGACATAGGCGCGGTCGCCCAGCAAGGTCGGGTTCAGGTAGGCCAGCGCCTTGCGTTCCCCGGCGACATAATCGGCCGCCAGCTTGGCGTAGAGTTCGGTACGTTCCAGCACCTGGCTGAGATTCTCGGCGGCGACGTGCGCGATGTTCTTATTGTTGGCGAGGGCGTTCTGAATCGCCAGCTTTTCTTCCTGTTCGATGCGCGACATCAGCAGCGACCAGATCAAGGCCAGCAACAGCAAGGCCAGGAATATCGGCCCGAGTATCAATCCCGACCAGCCAGCAAAAATTTCACGCGCCCAGGCGATGAATCTTGGAGCAATGGTTGGGTTCATTCGGGTTGTCGGGATCGATCGGGGCGTCGTTATTGGATTGGCGAAGATTAGTCGGTGGAAGTGTACGGGGCGCTAATTGCACAATTGTGACCGAGGCCGAATTAATCCAGTTCTTGCAAAACCGTATAAACGATTTATACTGATAATGCCATGTGATGGTGGCGTAATGATTTAGTGAACAACTGATTTGGAGAAGACCATGACCGATAAAGCCCCCACCCCCAAAAAACCCTTGCCCAGTGAAACAGACATGACTGAATTGCCCAAACCTGCCGTCAAGGCTAAAGCCGCCGCCGGGCCGGTAGCCAAAACGGCGAATAAAAAGCCGACCGTCGCAGCCGTCCCCGCCACTCTCCCGGCAGCTAAAGCCGGGAAGCCGGCAAAGGAAGACAAGCCGCCCAAAATCAAAATGGTGCGCGACAGCTTTACCATGCCGGAAAACGATTACGCACAATTCGCCGAACTCAAGAAGCGCTGCCTGCAGGCGGGTCTGCAAGTGAAGAAAAGCGAGCTGCTGCGCGCCGGCCTGGCCGGCTTGAGCAAGCTGACCGATGCGGCTTTGACCAAGGCCGTGAAACAGGTGGAAATCATCAAGACCGGCAGGCCGGCCAAGCAGAAGTAGTTAAGCTGCGGGTAGGAGGATTGGGAGGTTTTTCTACAGCGGCGACGTAAAGTTCAGCGGAGCGCCGCATCGCGGCGCGCCCGCTGGAACGGCGTGTTGGAAGCAGAATCTTCGAGGCGTTCGGCGAGCCACACTTTTATAATGGATTGCCGGGTAATGCCGAGCTTCCCCGCTTCTCGATCTAACGATTCAATCATCCACGTAGGAAAATCGACATTAACGCGCTTTTGCTCCAGCAGCACCCGCTTCGCTTTGGATAAATCCAGAGAGGAAGTAATGTCGACACCTTCATCAAACTGTTGGTCGAATGTTTCAGCTTTCATATAGCGCTACCTCCTCAGTTCGCGATCGACGAACAGAAATAAGCCGGATATTTACGCCTCTGTAGGTGAGGACGGCTGAACAGTGTTTTCCGTCGATAAGCCCTATCACCAGATATCGAGGCTCATCTTCTGTTTTTGCGGGGATTTCCAATAGCCTTGGGTCATTCCATAGAAGCTGTGCATCAACGAAGTCGATACCATGCTTGGAAAGGTTTGCCTGGCTCTTGGATTCGTCAAATTCAAAAGTAAACATAGTATAAAAAATATACCATTATTGGGTGTATTTCAAGTGCCGGGCGTGGATTCTAAGGACGTTGTTGGCCTTGCCGGGGAGTTTCACGCCGCCTCCTCATTTCATCAATCCCGGCAGCCAGGTGGACAGCCACGGCACATAGGTGACGACCAGCACCCCCAGAGCCAGCACGGCATAGGCCGGCAATACGGCGCGGGCGACTTCACTCATGGGTTTGCCGAAACGGTAGGAGGCGTAGAACAGGTTCATGCCGACCGGCGGGGTCAGAAACCCCAGTTCCATGTTGGCGAGGAAGACGATGCCGAGGTGCACCGGGTTGATGCCGAACGCCAGGCCGATGGGGACGATCAGCGGGGTGACGACGATGATTGCGGAGAAGATGTCCATGAAGGCGCCGACCAGCAGCAACAGCAGGTTCAAGGCGAGCAGGAACACCAGCGGCGAGGTGATGGTGGCGCGCACCCATTCCGCGGCCAGGTCGGGAATCTGCGCGTCGATCAGGTAGTTGGTGAAGCCCAGCGCCATCCCCAGGATCAGGATGATGCCGCCCACCAGCAGGCCGCATTCGGTCATCACCCGCGGCACATCGCGGGTCAGCGACAGGTCGCGGTAGACCGCCACTTCGACGAAGAAGGCGTAGAACGCGGTCAGCGCGGCGGTTTCGGTGGGGGTGACATAGCCGCTGGCGAGGCCGCCGAAGGTCACCAGCGGAATCGCCAGTTCCCATTTGGCGGCCCACAGCGCGGCGCCCACTTCGCGGCGGTCGAAAGGAATCGGCTCGACATCCTTGGGCTGACGGTGCACCCCCAGCCAGGCCAGCATGGCGGTCATCACCGCCGCCGGCAGCAGCGCGGCGAGGAACATGGTTTCGATCGGCTGGCGGGCGATGATGGCGTAGAGGATCAGCGGCAGCGCAGGCGGCAGCAGCACTCCCAGCGAACAGCCGCTGGTGATCAGCCCGATCCCCGCCCGTTCGGGATACTTCACCCCGCGCAGCAGCGGCAGCAGCAGCCCGCCCAGCGCCAGGATGGCCACACCCGAGGCGCCGGTGAACGAGGTGAAGAAACCGGTGAGCAGCACCGTGACCAGTGCCGCGCCGCCGCGAAAGCTGCCGAACAGCGCCTTGAACACCCGGATCAGGCGCGGCGCGGCGCCGCCCTCGGCGAGAAAAAAGCCGGCCAGGGTGAACAGCGGAATCGCCGGCAGCGAGGGGTTGACCGTCAGCTGGTAGTGGTTCAGCGGGATCGCGGTGATCGGCAGGTCGGCGCCGGCGAACAAGACCAGCGCCGTGCCGCCGAGCACCACGAACACCGGCGCGCCCAGGACGGCGGCGAGGAAAACCACGGCCAGCCCCGGCATCACCAGCGCTTCCGGGTCGGCACCGATGCGCACTGCGAGGAATACCAGGGCTGCCGCCAGCAGCGCCGTCGCCGCGCGGCGCACCGGGCTCTTCGCCACCCCGTTCAGCAGCCGCACGGCGATGAAGGCGAAACCCAGCGGCATGGTGGCCTGGACTGCCCAGCGCGGAATGCCGTAGGCCAGCAGGTTACCGCCGGCGAAAATCCGGGTGGCCTCGCGCGCTGCTTGGGGGAGGGCATTGCCCAGGCTGGAGAGCGACAGCAGGCGGCCTTCGCGAACCGCCACCGTGGCGCCCAGCATCCCCACCACCAGCACCAGGTGCTGCACGATCGACGCGGCATTGGCGATGCCAATACGGAAGGCGCCGCGCAGCAGGATTTCCGCCAGCGGCAGCAGCGCCATCGCGCCGAGCACCAGCGATAGCGCAATTTCCTCGCTGCTTTGCAGCAGGCCCCAGAAGCCGTGTCTGGCGGGATGCGACTTGGGCAGCAGCGGATCGGGGGTGTGGGTCATTTGTAGGAGCCCGCCATGCGGGCGATCAGTGTCTGGAATCGAGGCAAAATCCCAGGTCGCCGCGCTTTCTCGCGGGCGTGGCCCGCTCCTACCCGCCGTCGTTTCATATATTGGGAGTTATTTGGCATTGGCGGCGCGATATTCGGCCAGCAGGCGCTTGACCTCGTCGAAGGTTTCCGCCGGTACCAGCGTGCCGCGGATTTTCGGGTAGATGCCTTCGGCGAATTTACGCCATTCGGCTTCCAGTGCGGGGGAGGGCTTGGTGACCTGGAGTCCGCGCTTTTTCATCGCTTCGACCGCTTCCGTGTCCTCCACCCGCGCCTTGGCGCGGATCTCGGCGCCGGACTTGGCGGCGGCTGTGCGCAACGCTTCCTGGCCGACCGGGCTCATCGCGTCCCAGGCTTTGCGGGTCACCACCAGCGCGCCGACGATGGGCGCCCAGTTGATGTCCAACATGTGCGGGGCGGGGCCGTTGAACTGGGTCGCCAGCGCGTAGTAGGGGGTGGCCGGCACTACGTTGATCAGGCCGGTCTGCAAGGCCGGCAACACGTCCGAGGTTTCCAGCGACACCGGCTGGTAACCCATCGCCTTCATGATTTCCATCTGTTCCGGTTCGCCGGCCCAGGTGAACATCTTCATGCGCTTGTAGTCCTCCGGCCGGCTCGCCGCTTCGCGGGAGAAGAAGTGCACCCAGCCCGCATCGCCCCAGAACAGCACCACGTAACCTTTGTCGAAAAACTTTTTCTCCATCGCCGGGCGCATTTTTTCGCGCACGTAGTCGACTTCCTCCCAGCTGCGGAACATCAGCGGCATGTTCTGCAAGGCGGAAACCGCCGGCTCGATTTCGCGCAGGCCGACGATCGACAGCAGGCCGGCATTCAACTGGCCGATGCGCATCCGTTTCGCCGTGTCGATTTCGCCGCCCTGGCTGCCGTCGGCGTACACCGTGAAGGTGGAGCCGTCGTTCTGGGCTTTTTTCCAGGTGTCGCCCATTTCCAGCAGGGTGCGGTGGTAGAGGGAATTCTTCGGCACCAGGGTACCCAGGCGCAGCTTGACCGGGGCGGCCTGGACGGTGTGGGCGGCCAGCAGCGCGAAGAGGGTGAAACAGACGATGCCGGTGCGGGCGAGCCGTTGCATAGGGTTACTCCGTGAATAATTGGTCGGTGCGGTCGAGCAGCCATTGCGCCCGGCGTTGCATGAGGGTGTTGGCCAGGCGCCACTCGGGCGCGGCATCCGGGTCGATTTTCAGTGCCGCCGCCAACAGGCTGTCGAACTCCCGGCGATCCTGGGCCGGCACGGCGACCGCCTCGGCGAGGGAAACATACGGCCCGGCCTGGCGCCCGCCGGAGAGTTCGACGGCGCGGCGGAAATGCGCGCGGGCGGCGGCGGGGCCTCCGCCATCGCTGCGGGCCATGACGTAGCTGATCATGAAGACATGCAGCGCACCGGCATCGAAGGTTTCGTCCAGCGTCAACGCGCGCGCCATCATCGCGCTCATCAACGGCAGGTCGGCCACCGCGTCGGGATTGTCTTTGGACAGTGCAATCAGTGCCGCCCAGGAAATGCCGCCCCAATACAATTGCGCCACATCCGTTTGGGTGGTGCCGTTCAGTGCGGCGCCCGGATCGGTTTTCAGCGTCGCCGAAAATCCGGGGTGGCCGACTTCCAGCGCGCGCAGCCCGTAATCGCGGGCGCGCCGGTAGAGCTTGCGGGCGCGTTCGCGCAGGCGGTAGGCGGCGGCGACATCCTGCTCCTCGATCTCGTCGGCTTGTTGTTGCACGAAGGCGTAGGCAAATTGGGTATAGCCCTTGGCGGTCGCGATGAGCAGGGCGGCGTGCTCGGGGCGTTCGGCGAGCACGCTCTCCATCAGCTTGAGCGAGAAGGGGGTGGCGGCGCGGATCAGTTCCGGGTCGTCGTCCGACGCGAACACCATGCCGCCCGAACTGAGCGTGTCGCCCAGATGGTCGGCGGCGATCCGCCGCACCGAACAGCCGGAAGCGGCAACAACCAGGAGCAGCAACAACGCGAAGCGGGTGGTGCGGAACCAGCGACTTGCCGAGGGGGAGAACTCGGCGCCGTTCAAGAGGGCCGGCCTTTCGATGGGCCGGTGCGGCAGGGTTTTCCGACCGTTACGCGCACCGCTCGCATAGCCAGCGTTGCCGAGTTCGGCTGATCGGCACGTAGCGGCCTTGTACTGCTTTTTCTTTGCATTTGGAACATATTCGAAATGTCTGGATGACAAACTTGTAGGGCGACTGCGCCATTTGCTCTACTCCTCTGCGTGTGATCCCGGAAGTCTTGTTGCATAGGTCGGCAGCATAGGCGTTGAATGTTGCACTGCTGTTACCGCGCGTAGCGGCAGCGCAACGTGGCCGGTCGGAAGGGCGCTATTGCGGGCGATTTGCTGGTCTTAATGGTCGGGAAGGGGGGCGACCTGCTGGTCGTGGATTCGCTGGCTCGTGACCAGGAGGTCGCTCCTGGGTCACGCAAGTTCATGGATTATTTCGCGTTGAGAAATTCTCCGACGCGCTCGATCAACTCCTCTTCACTCCAGGGCTTGCGCAGGAAACCGTCACAGCCGGCGTCGTAGGCGGCATCGTAGCTGGCGGTGTGGGTTTCGGCGGTGGAGGCGAGAACCGGGATGGTGCGGTTGGCAGGGATGTTGCGTAAATTCCTGGCGAATTCGAAGCCGTCCATTACCGGCATGTTCATGTCCAGTACGATCAGGTCGGGGCGTTGGCGGGCGACTTGTTCTAGTCCGTCTTGGCCGTTTTCTGCGAAACGCAGCGTATGGCCGAGGCTTTCGAGGATCGCGGCAATCAATTGGGCCATGATCTCGTCGTCGTCGATAACCAGAATATCCGCCATGCTTGCTTTCCCTTTTTTGTGCGCTAGATGGCTATATCATAGCCGCGATCTCGCCAGTGCGGCAATGAGTTGAAAAGCCGTCGCCCAAAAAATGAAAATCCGCGCTCAGGCGTTGCCGTCCTTGATTTGCTCGCCCCGCTGCGCCTGGATGGCGGTGATGGCGACGGTGTTGACGATGTCGGTGACGGTGCAACCCCGGCTCAGGTCGTTGACCGGCTTGTTCAGGCCTTGCAGGATGGGGCCGATGGCGACTGCGCCGGAGGTGCGCTGCACGGCCTTGTAGGTGTTGTTGCCGGTGTTCAGGTCGGGAAAGATGAAGACGGTGGCGCGCCCGGCGATTTCGCTGGCGGGCAGCTTGGTGCGGGCGACGGCGGCGTCCACTGCGGCGTCGTACTGGAGCGGCCCTTCCAGCTTGAGTTGCGGGGCGCGCTGGTGGGCGATGCGTACTGCCTCGCGCACCTTGTCCACCGCCGAGCCGCTGCCGGAGTCGCCGGTGGAGTAGGAGAGCATCGCGACGCGCGGTTCGATGCCGAAACGGGCGGCGGTGGCAGCTGCGGTGATGGCAATCTCGGCCAGCTGTTCCGCGCTGGGATCGGGGTTCACCGCACAGTCGCCGTAGACTACTACCTGGTCGGATAAACTCATCAGGAATACGCTGGAAATCAGGCTTGCGCCGGGCTGGCTGCGGATCACCTGGAAGGCCGGGCGGATGGTGTGCTGGGTGGTGTGCAGCGCGCCCGAGACCATCCCGTCGGCGTCGCCCAGGTGAACCATCAGGGTGCCGAAGTAGCTCACGTCTTCGACCATGTCCCACGCCATCTGCGGGGTGATGCCTTTATGCTGGCGCGCGGCATGGAGGGCGTCGGCGTAGCGCTGGCGCAGTTCGGAGTGGGTCGGGTCGACGATGCGGGCTTGCTCCAGGCGCAGCCCGAGTTGGGCGATGGCGCGGCGGATTTGCTCGGGGTCGCCGAGCAGGGTGATGTCCACCACATCGCGCAACAGCAGGATTTCGGCGGCTTTGAGGATGCGTTCTTCGGCGCCTTCCGGTAGCACGATATGCTTGCGCTCTTTTTTGGCGCGCTGGATTAACTCGTATTCGAAGCGCAGCGGGGTGATGTGTTTGACCTCGCCCAGCGTGAAACGGCCATTCAGTGCGGCGCGGTCGAGTTGGCCCTCGAGCAGGCCCAGTGCGGCGGCGACCTTGCGCGGATTGCCGGGGGCCAGATGCGGTTCGACGGCATGGACGGCGGTGGCGGTGGAGTAGGTGTCGCTCGCCACCATCAGCAGCGGTACCCGCGAGCGTGCCAGGCCGTCGATCAGCTTGAGGATCTGCGGCGCAGGCGGCAAGCCGCCGGTGAGCAGCAAGCCGGCGATTTGCGGATACCCCGTCGAGGCGTCGGCGAGCAGGGTGCCGACGATGATGTCGGAACGGTCGCCGGGGGTGATGATCAGGCTGCCGTCTTCGACGTGGTCGAGGAAATGCGGCAGTTCCATCGCCGCCACCTTGAAATGCAACACTTCGCGGCTGAGTCCGTCGGGGCTGACGCTGATGTGCTCTGCGCCGAGTGCGGCGGCCACTTCGCCGACGGTGGGCATGTCGAGAAGCGGCTGTTCCGCCAGCAGGTAGACCGGCGCGTGCTCGGCGGGGCGCTCGCCCAGCGCGTGCTGCAACTCAGCGCGCACCATCTCGGGCGTGCGGTTGACCGCGATGGCGAACACTTGGCAGTGCCGCTCTGCCAGCGCGGCGTCGATTGCCTGGATGTCGTCGCTGATTTCCCACTGCTTGCGCCCCTTGCCGTTGAGTACCGGCACCACCATGCAGCCCAGGTGGTTGGCCAGTTCCAGGTTGAAATCGAACTCCAGGCCGGGCGCGGCGCCGCTGAAATCGGAGCCCTCGCAGATCACCAGGTCGTAGTGCGTTTCCAGTGCCTGGAATTTTTCCAGGACGGCTTTGGTCAATTCGTCCTTGTTGCCCGCCGCCGTCAGTTGGTGGGCTTCTTCGGCGAGGCAGCCGTAATAGCTGGAGGGCGTTTCGGTCAGGCGGTAGCGCTCGGCCATCAAGGCGATCACGCTATCGTGGGGCGTCGCCACAATCGGGCGGAAAAAACCGACGCGGTCGCCGTAAGCCGAAAACAGTTCCATGAAGCCGAGGGAAACCGCCGATTTGCCGCTACGTGGCGCGGCGCCGGCGATGTACAGGCTATTCGCCATAATCCGAGTCCAGTCGAGTCAAATAAAATCGTGATGCGGATGCTACTCCGCAAGTGTAGTGTTTCGCCACGGGTGATGTGAACCAGCCCGCAATTTAACTTAACTACTTTTCAATTGCGTTACGCCTGAAACGACGTCGCTTGCCTGCGGGCGGGATTGACCGGGAGGTGGTTCATGCGTACTATTCGACACTTTGCAAAAGCGGAGGCAAGCCATGCGCAGAAAATTAGTCGCCGGTAACTGGAAGATGCACGGGAACCTGGCCCAGAACAAGGCGCTGCTCGACGGTCTGCTGGCCGGAGCGGCGAGTTTGGGAGCGATGGATTGCGCGGTGTGCGTGCCGTTTCCGTATTTGAGCCAGGCACAAACGCTGCTGCAAGGCAGCAAGCTGGCCTGGGGTGCACAGAACATGAGCCAGCATGAAAAAGGCGCGTTCACCGGCGAGGTGTCTGCCGCCATGCTGCTGGATTTCGGCTGTAAATACGCGATTGTCGGCCATTCCGAGCGTCGTGCGCTGTACGGCGATGACGATGCGACAGTGGCGGCCAAGTATGTGGCTGCGCAAAAAGCCGGTTTGACGCCGATCCTGTGCGTCGGCGAAACCCTGCAGGAGCGTGAAGCCAACGTGACCGAGCAGGTCGTGGCGCGCCAGCTGGATGCGGTGATCCAGCTGGCCGGGGTGGGAAGCCTGAAACGCGCGGTGGTGGCTTACGAGCCGGTGTGGGCGATAGGTACCGGCAAAACGGCGTCGCCCGCTCAGGCGCAAGCGGTGCACGCGTTCATTCGCGGCAAGATTGCCGCCCTCGACAAGGGGGTGGCGGACGGACTGGTGATCCAGTACGGGGGTAGCGTAAAGGGTGCGAATGCGGCAGAATTGTTCTCGATGCCGGATATCGACGGCGGTTTGATCGGCGGTGCCGCCCTCGACGCCAATGAATTTTTGACGATTTGCCGCGCTGCGGCTTGATGTAATACTCGCGAAGCGAGTCTGCTTTTTAAACTGAGAGTGTATGGAAACTTTGCTTTGGGTAGTTCATGTGGTGGCGGCGCTGGGTGTCATCGGTCTGGTGCTGATGCAGCACGGCAAGGGTGCGGACATGGGGGCGGCTTTCGGTAGCGGCGCTTCCGGCAGCCTGTTCGGTTCGAGCGGTTCGGCCAATTTCCTGAGCCGCGCCACGGCAGTCCTGGCATCGGTTTTCTTCATTACCAGCATGGGATTGACCTATATTTCCAGCCATAAGGCCAAGCCGGTCGGCCTGATGGAATCGCACAAAGAAGCGATCCAGCCGTTGGCTCCCGGTAAACCGGCATCCGTGCCGGCGCAAGGTGAAGCGACGGGTTCGAAAGCGGGAGAAATCCCGAAATAAAGTTTTTACTGTTTGACGCGGATAAGATGGTCTAAAATAAGGCCGGTTGCGTCGAATATTATAATATGCCGATGTGGTGAAATTGGTAGACACGCTATCTTGAGGGGGTAGTGGCGAAAGCCGTAGCAGTTCGAGTCTGCTCATCGGCACCATATATGTTGTAAAAGCGGGCGCATTTGTCGGGGAGGACACTTCCGTGCCTGTTGCAGATTAAGCAAACCAAATAATTTCAATATCATGGAATCTTGCTAATGCTGGAGAACTACTTTCCTGTGCTGTTGTTCGTCTTCGTCGGCTTGGCCGTCGGGGTCGTTCCCATGATATTCGGCAAACTGCTCGGTCCCAGTCGTCCCGACGAGGCCAAGCTTTCCCCGTACGAGTGCGGTTTCGAGGCGTTCGAACATGCGCGCATGAAGTTCGATGTGCGTTACTACCTGGTTGCCATCCTGTTTATTCTTTTCGATCTGGAAATTGCCTTCCTGTTCCCCTGGGCGGTGGTGCTGGAGGAAATCGGTCTGTTCGGCTTTCTTGCCATGGTGGTGTTCCTCGGAATTCTGGTGGTCGGTTTCGTGTACGAGTGGATGAAGGGGGCATTAGAGTGGGAGTAAGCATTCAAGGCGTGTTCGAGAAAGGCTACGTCACCACCACGCTCGACACGGTATTCAACTGGGCCAGCTGCGGCTCGCTGTGGCCGATGACTTTCGGTTTGGCCTGCTGTGCGGTGGAAATGATGCAGGCCGGTGCGTCGCGTTACGACCTCGACCGCTTCGGCATCGTGTTTCGCCCCAGTCCCCGTCAGTCCGACTTGATGATCGTCGCCGGTACCCTGACCAACAAGATGGCGCCGGCCTTGCGCAAGGTCTACGACCAGATGGCCGAGCCGCGCTGGGTGCTGTCGATGGGCTCCTGCGCCAACGGCGGCGGCTATTACCATTACTCCTACTCGGTGGTGCGCGGTTGCGACCGCATCGTGCCGGTGGATGTCTATGTGCCGGGTTGTCCGCCGACCGCCGAAGCGCTGCTGTACGGCCTGATCCAGATCCAGAACAAGATCAAGCGCACGCAAACCATAGCCCGTAGCTGATGCCATGAACGCTAAACTGGAAAAACTGAGCGCAAACCTGCAGGAAGTGCTGGGCGATAAAATCGCCAGCCTGACTGAATACGTCGGTGAAGTGACTATCGTCGTTAAAGCGAGCGACTGGCTGGGCGTGGCAAATCAGTTGCGCGACCATGCCGAACTGGGCTTCGAGCAATTGACCGACCTGTGCGGCGTGGATTACAGCGAGTACGGCGAAGGCGCCTGGCAGGGCAAGCGTTTTGCCGCGGTCAACCACCTGCTGTCGATCCGCAACAACTGGCGTCTGCGCGTGCGCGTGTTTGCCGAGGACGACGAATTCCCCATGCTGGATTCCGTTGCGGAAGTCTGGCCGATCGCCAACTGGAACGAGCGCGAAGCGTTCGATCTGTACGGCATTATTTTCTCCGGTCATCCCGATCTGCGCCGCATCCTGTCCGATTACGGTTTCATCGGCCATCCGTTCCGCAAGGATTTTCCGCTGGTCGGCAACGTCGAAATGCGCTATGACCCCGAGTTGCGGCGCGTGGTATACCAACCGGTGAGCATGGAAAATCGCGTGACGATCCCGCGCGTGATCCGCGAGGAGGGCTACGGTGCCTGAGATTCAAAATTACACGCTAAATTTTGACTTCGGCGTAACGTTGGCTTCGCAAACGTTAGCCTACGTCGCAACAAGCCGCTGCGCGGCGTGTTGTGGCCCGCAGTACGTGGTGCTTGGAGAATGTCATGCCTGAAATTCAAAACTATACGTTGAATTTTGGGCCTCAACATCCGGCGGCGCACGGCGTATTGCGCCTGGTGCTGGAGTTGGACGGCGAGGTGGTGATGCGTGCCGACCCGCACATCGGCCTGCTGCACCGCGCCACGGAAAAGCTGGCCGAGAACAAGATCTACCTGCAGGCGATGCCCTACATGGATCGCCTCGACTATGTGTCGATGATGTGCAACGAGCACGCCTATGTGATGGCGGTCGAAAAGTTGCTGGGTATCGAAGTGCCGGTGCGCGCCCAGTACATCCGCGTGATGTTCGACGAGATCACCCGCATCCTCAACCACCTGCTGTGGCTGGGGGCGCATGGCCTGGACATCGGCGCGATGACGATGTTCCTGTATACCTTCCGCGAACGCGAAGACCTGATGGATGTTTACGAGGCGGTTTCCGGCGCGCGCTTGCACGCCGCTTATTACCGGCCCGGCGGCGTTTACCGCGATCTGCCCGATACCATGCCGCTGTACGATACAGCCAAGATGAAAATCCACAGCGAGAAGGATGTGGCCGGCATGAACTTCAACCGCCACGGTTCGGTGCTGGATTTCATTGAGGATTTCACCCAGCGTTTCCCAGGCTATGTCGATGAATACGAAACCCTGCTGACCGATAACCGCATCTGGAAACAACGTACCGTCGGTATCGGCGTGGTGACGCCGGAGCGCGCGCTGGCGCTGGGTCTGACCGGGCCGATGATTCGCGGTTCGGGCATCGAGTGGGATTTGCGCAAGACCCAGTCCTATGAAGTGTATGACAAGGTGGACTTCGATATCCCGGTAGGCGTCAACGGCGACTGTTACGACCGCTACTTGGTGCGCATGGAAGAAATGCGCCAGTCCAACCGTATCATCAAGCAGTGCGTGGATTGGCTACGCGTCAATCCCGGCCCGGTGATCAGCGACAACCACAAGGTCGCCCCGCCGTCGCGCACCGGCATGAAAGAAAACATGGAAGAGTTGATCCACCATTTCAAGCTCTTCACCGAAGGCTTCCATGTGCCGCCGGGCGAGGCCTATGCGGCAGTGGAACACCCCAAGGGCGAGTTCGGCATCTACCTGATTTCCGACGGTGCCAACAAACCCTATCGCATGAAAATTCGCGCCGCCGGCTTTGCCCACATGGCGGCGATGGATGAAATGGCGCGCGGCCACATGATTGCCGACGTGGTGGCGCTGATGGGAACTTACGACATTGTGTTTGGAGAGATAGACCGATAATGCTCTCGACCGAATCGCTTACCAAGATCGACCGCGAGGTCGCCAAATACCCGCCGCAGCACAAGCAGTCGGCGACCATGTCGGCGCTGCGCATTGCGCAAGTCGAGAAGGGCTGGCTCGCGCCGGAAACCATCGAGTTCGTCGCCGGTTACCTGGAAATCCCCGCCATCGCGGCGTGGGAGGTGGCGACCTTCTACAACATGTACGAACTGAAGCCGGTCGGCAAATACAAGCTGACCGTATGTACCAATCTGCCGTGCAGCCTGATGGGCGCGCAAAGCGTGGTCGAATACTTGCAGGACAAGCTCGGCATCGGTTTCAACGAAACCACGCCCGACGGCAAGTTCACGCTGAAAATGTCGGAGTGCATGGGTTCCTGCGGCGAAGGTCCGCTGCTGACCGTCAATAACCACAAGATGCGGGTGCAACTGACGCCCGCGAAGATCGACGAAATCCTGGCGGGGCTGGAGTAATCATGGCGAATACCCCATTGGGCATAAATGAAGTGATTTTCCACAGCATCCACCTGCCGGAATCCTGGAAGCTGGAGAACTACCTCAAGACCGGCGGCTACGACGCGCTGAAAAAAGTCATCGCCGAGAAAATGCCGGCGGAAGAAATCATCGCCCAGGTCAAGACCAGCGCCTTGCGCGGTCGCGGCGGCGCAGGCTTCCCCACCGGATTGAAGTGGAGCTTCATGCCGCGCCAGTTTCCCGGCGAAAAGTACGTGGTGTGCAACACCGACGAGGGTGAGCCGGGTACTTTCAAGGATAAGGACATCGTCCGCTTGAACCCGCATCAGCTGATCGAAGGCATGATTATCGCCGGCTACACGTTGGGCGCGACGGCAGGCTACAACTACATCCATGGCGAAATCTTCGAGTGCTACGAGCGCTTCGAGGCGGCCCTGGAAGAGGCGCGCGCCGCCAATCTGCTGGGCAAGAACATCCTCGGCTCCGGCTGGGATTTCGACATCCATGCTCATCACGGCTATGGTGCCTATGTGTGCGGCGAAGAGACCGCGCTGCTCGAATCGATCGAGGGCAAGAAGGGCCAGCCGCGCTTCAAGCCGCCGTTCCCGGCGAGCTTCGGCCTGTACGGCAGGCCGACCACCATCAACAACACCGAAACGCTGGCTTCGATCCCTTACATCGTCAAGCACGGCGGCCAGAAATTCCTCGAGTTGGGCAAGCCGAATAACGGCGGCACCAAGATTTTCTCGGTTTCCGGTCACGTCAACAAGCCGGGCAACTACGAAATCGGTATGGGTACGCCGTTTAAAGATTTGCTCGAAATGGCCGGCGGCGTGCGCAATGGCCACAAACTCAAGGCGGTCATTCCCGGCGGATCGTCGGTACCGGTAGTGCCTGCCGAAATCATGATGGATCTGACCATGGATTACGACTCGATCGCCAAGGCCGGCTCGATGCTGGGCGCCGGCTCGGTGATCGTGATGGACGAGACGGTGTGCATGGTCAAGGCGCTGGAACGCCTGTCCTATTTCTACTTCGAGGAATCCTGCGGTCAATGCACCCCTTGCCGCGAGGGTACCGGCTGGCTGTACCGGGTGGTGCAGCGGATCGAGCACGGCGAGGGCCGATCGGACGACCTCGATTTGCTCGACTCGGTAGCCGGCAACATCATGGGGCGCACCATCTGCGCGCTCGGCGATGCCGCGGCGATGCCGGTGCAGGGGATGCTCAAGCATTACCGCGACGAATTCGAATATCACATCAAGCACAAGAAGTGCATGGTTTCCTGAACATGGCGAACATCGAAATAGACGGTAAAGCGCTCTCCGTGCCTGATGGCAGCACGGTCATCGACGCCGCCGACGCGGCGGGCATCTATATTCCGCGTTTTTGTTATCACAAGAAACTGTCGGTTGCCGCCAACTGCCGGATGTGCCTGGTGGAAGTGGAAAAAGCGCCCAAGCCGCTGCCCGCCTGCGCCACCCCGGTGATGGAAGGCATGAAGGTGCAGACCCGTTCGCCCAAGGCGGTCGCCGCGCAAAAATCGGTGATGGAGTTCATGTTGATCAACCACCCGCTCGATTGCCCGATTTGCGATCAGGGCGGCGAGTGCCAGTTGCAGGATCTGGCGGTGGGCTACGGCAAGAGCGATTCGCGCTACCAGGAAGAAAAGCGCGTGGTGCTCAACAAGAATATCGGCCCGCTGATCTCCACCGACATGACGCGCTGCATCCATTGCACCCGTTGCGTGCGTTTTGGCCAGGAAATCGGCGGCATCATGGAAATGGGCCAGATCGGTCGCGGCGAGCATTCCGAGATCACCCCTTTCCTCGGCCATGCCGTCACTTCCGAACTGTCGGGCAACATGATCGACTTGTGCCCGGTCGGCGCGCTTACCAGCAAGCCGTTCCGCTACAAGGCGCGCAGCTGGGAACTGAAACGCACCCCGTCGGTGGCGCCGCACGACGGCCTGGGCAGCAATATCGAGATCCACAGCAAGAACGGTGCGGTGCTGCGCGTGCTGCCGCTCGAGAACGAGGCGGTCAACCAGTGCTGGCTGTCCGACCGCGACCGTTTCGCCTATGAGGGACTGAATGCGGCGGACCGCCTGCAGCGCCCGATGATCAAACAGAACGATGTCTGGCGCGAATGCGACTGGCAATACGCGCTGGATTTCGCGGTACATGCGCTGCAGGCGCTCAAGGACAAGCACGGCGCACAACAACTCGGCGCGCTGGCGACCGCGCAAGCCACGCTCGAGGAATTGTTCCTGCTACAAAAAATCACCCGCGGCCTGGGCAGCGACAATGTCGATTTCCGCCTGCGCCAGAGCGATTTCAGCGCCGACTCGGCTTTGCAGGGCGCGCCGTGGTTGGGCATGACGGTGGCCGAAGTGTCCAAGCTGGACAGCGTGCTACTGGTCGGCACCAATCTGCGCGCCGATCATCCGCTGCTCGCGCTACGCCTGCGCCAAGCGGCCAAGCGCGGCGCGCGTGTGAATCTGCTCAATCCGCTGGACGACGATCTGCTGATGCCGCTGGCGGCCAAGGCGATCGTTTCCCCCGCCGCCATGGCCGAAACGCTGGACCAGGTGCGCCGTGCACTGGCTGGCGAATCGGTCGGAGGCGAGGCTCAGGCGATTGCCGACCACCTTAAGCAGGGCGAAGCCAAGGCAGTGTTGCTCGGCAATCTGGCGCAACACCATCCGCAATTTGCCGAACTGCATACGCTGGCGCAGCAGATTGCCGAAGCGTGCGGTGCCAAATTGGGCTTCCTCGGCGAAGCCGCCAATAGCGTCGGCGGGTATCTGGCGGGCGCGCTGCCGAAGTCTGGCGGCTTGAATGCCGCCGCGATGCTGACCCATGCGCCGAAAGCCACGATTTTGCTGGGCGTCGAGCCGGAAAACGATACCTATAGCGCAGTGCAGTCCAGGGCAGCGCTGCATAACGCCGATCTGGTGGTGGCGTTAACGGCTTACAAGAACCCGGCATTGCTGGAAAGCGCCGATGTGCTGTTGCCGGTAGTGCCGTTCACGGAAACCTCGGGTACTTTCGTCAGTACCGAAGGCCGCGTGCAAAGTTTTGCCGCAGCGGTGAAACCGCTCGGTGAAGCGCGTCCGGCCTGGAAGGTGTTGCGTGTATTGGGCAATCTCCTCGCGCTTGAAGGTTTCGACTACGAGAGCAGCGAGCAGGTACGGGACGAAGCTTTGGCCGGCGATATTGTGGCGAAGTTGAACAACCAGCTTACCGGGAGCCACCCTCATCCCAACCTTCTCCCAGAGGGAGAAGGGGCAATGGTGAAGGGCGCTCGCTTTGATTTGCAACGTATCGGCGATGTGTCGGCCTACCATGCCGATGCGATTGTGCGCCGCGCAGCCTCGTTGCAACTCGGTCATGGCGCGGTGAACTGCGCCTGGATGAATGGATCGTTGTTGAGCAAGCTGGGCATTAGCGACGGGGATATGCTCAAGGTGTCTCAAGGCGCAGGCAGTGCCGCTCTCAAGGCCGTATGCGACGACAAGCTGCCGGAGAATTGCGTGCGCGTGGCGGCGGGAAGTGCCGCGACGGCGACGTTGGGCGGGCTATTCGATGAAATCAAGGTGGAGAGGGCGTAACCAAGATGTTTGAAACCGTCATTCTCTCGTTGCAAGGCTTGCTTGGGCCGGTCTGGCCGCTGGTCTACAGCATGGTCAAGATCGTCGCGATCGTTGCGCCGCTGATGCTGGGCGTGGCCTACCTGACCTACGCCGAGCGCAAGATCATCGGCTACATGCAGGTGCGCATCGGGCCGAATCGCGTCGGGCCGAAAGGCTGGCTGCAACCGATTGCCGATGCGCTCAAGCTGATGACCAAGGAAATCATCATCCCCAGCGGCTCCAACAAGGCATTGTTCATCCTCGGGCCGATTCTGGCGATTGCCCCGGCGCTGGCGGCTTGGGCGGTGGTGCCGTTTTCGCCGGAACTGGTGCTGGCGAACGTCGACGCCAGCCTGCTGTATATCATGGCGATCACTTCGATGGGGGTGTACGGCATCGTGCTGGCAGGCTGGGCCTCCAACTCCAAATACGCGTTCCTCGGCGGGATGCGCGCGGCGGCGCAGATCGTCGCTTATGAAATCGCCATGGGCTTTGCCCTGGTGGGCGTGCTGATGGCGGCGCAAAGCCTGAACCTGGTGCAAATCGTCAAAGCCCAGCAGGGCGGCGTGTTCAGCTGGTACTGGCTGCCGCTGTTCCCGTTGTTCATCGTCTACCTGATCGCCAGCGTGGCTGAAACCAATCGTGCACCGTTCGACGTGGTGGAAGGCGAATCGGAAATCGTCGGCTTCCATGTCGAGTATTCCGGCATGGCCTTCGCGGTATTCTTCCTCGCCGAATACGCCAACATGATCCTGGTGGCGACGCTTACCAGCATCATGTTCCTCGGCGGCTGGAATCCGCTGTTCGATGTGGCGCCGTTCACCTGGATCCCCGGCTTCTTCTGGCTGATCGGCAAAGTGTGCTTCGTGCTGTTCCTGTTCCTGTGGTTCCGCGCCACCTTCCCGCGCTATCGCTACGACCAGATCATGCGTCTGGGCTGGAAGGTATTCATTCCGGTTACCCTGGTGTGGATACTGGTGGTGGGCGCGATGATGCAAACGCCTTACGGCTACCTGTTCCACTAAGGCTTCGATATGAACATGGACCGGATTAAAGATTTCTTCTCGACTTTCCTGCTGATTGAGCTGCTCAAGGGCATGGCGCTGACCGGGCGCTATCTATTCGCGCGCAAGATCACCATCCAGTTTCCCGAAGAACGCACGCCGATGTCGCCGCGCTTTCGCGGATTGCACGCGTTGCGCCGTTACCCCAACGGCGAAGAGCGTTGCATCGCCTGCAAGCTGTGCGAAACCATCTGCCCGGCGTTGGCGATCACCATCGACCTGGCGCAGCGCGAGGACGGTTCGCGCCGTACCACGCGCTACGACATCGACCTGACCAAGTGCATTTTCTGCGGTTACTGCGAGGAATCGTGTCCGGTGGATGCAATCGTCGAAACGCGGATCTTCGATTACCACGGCGAATCGCGCGGCGACCTGCTGTACACCAAGGAAAAATTGCTGGCGGTGGGCGACCAGAACGAAGAGCAAATCGCCAAGGACCGGGCCGCCGACGCCCGCTACCGTTGACAGGCAGCGCTGAGGAAACTGGACACGACGATGAACTTTGAAACGCTGATATTTTACTTTCTCTCCAGCATCCTGCTGTTTGCCGGGCTGCGCGTGATCACCGCGCGCCACCCGATCCATGCGGCTTTGTATCTGGTGCTGGCGTTCTTTACCTCCGCCGGACTGTGGCTGATGCTGGAAGCCGAGTTCCTCGCAATTACACTGGTGCTGGTGTATATCGGCGCGGTAATGGTGCTGTTCCTGTTCGTGGTGATGATGATGGATCTCGATTTGCAGCGCCTGCGCCAGGGATTCCGGGAAAGTATGCCGTTGGCCGCCCTGGTGGGGGGCTTGATGATCATGGAAATGGTGATGATCCTGGCGCGCAAGAGTTTTATTCCTGATTTTGCCAGCGTGGAGCCGCATCACGCCGCCGACTACAGCAACACCAAGGAACTGGGACGCTTGCTGTATACCGATTACGTCTACCCGTTCGAGTTGGCCGCCGTGGTGCTGCTGATCGCGATCGTGGCGGCCATCGCGATTACCCTGCGTCGCCGCAAGAACACCAAGCACCAGGATCCGGCCGAACAAGTCAAAGTACGCCGCGCCGACCGCATCCGCATGGTTTCGATGCCGTCGCAGAAGCAAAGCGAAGAATGAAGGAGTTGCCGTGCTGTCATTAACCCATTACCTGATTCTCGGCGCGCTGCTGTTCACCATCAGCATCGTGGGGATATTCCTCAACCGCAAAAACCTGATCGTGATCCTGATGGCGATCGAGCTGATGCTGCTGGCGGTGAACCTTAACTTCGTCGCGTTTTCCCACTATCTGAACGATACCGCCGGGCAGGTGTTCGTGTTCTTCATTCTTACCGTAGCAGCGGCGGAATCGGCCATCGGCCTGGCGATTCTGGTCGCGCTGTTCCGCAACATGCAGACGATCAACGTCGACGACCTGGACCACCTCAAGGGCTAACATGACGGATATGCAATCACTCTACCTGCTGGTGCCGCTCGCTCCACTCGCCGGGGCGATTATCGCCGGCCTGTTCGGACGGGTTATCGGGCGCAGCGCGTCGCACTGGATCACCATCCTGGGCGTGGCGCTGTCGTTTGTGCTATCGCTGGTCATTTTCCAGGATGTGCAGCAAGGCCACACCTATAACGGCAGCGTTTATACCTGGCTGACCACCGGCGATACCCGCTTCGAGATCGGTTTCCTGATCGACCGCCTGACCGTGCTGATGATGCTGGTAGTGACCTTCGTCTCGTTGATGGTGCATATCTACACCATCGGCTACATGGCGGAAGACCCCGGCTATCAACGCTTCTTCAGCTATATTTCGCTGTTCACCTTCTCGATGCTGATGCTGGTGATGTCGAACAATTTCGTCCAGCTGTTCTTCGGCTGGGAAGCGGTGGGGCTGGTTTCCTACCTGCTGATCGGCTTCTGGTACACCCGCCCGACGGCGATTTACGCCAACCTCAAGGCGTTCCTGGTCAACCGCGTCGGTGATTTCGGCTTCCTGCTGGGTATCGGGCTGGTGCTGGCGCATTTCGGCACGCTCGATTACGCGGCGGTGTTCGCCCGGGCGCCGGAAATGACCGGCATCCAGATGATCCTGAGTCCCGGCATCCAGCCGGCGCTGATCACGGTCATCTGTATCCTGCTGTTCATCGGCGCGATGGGCAAGTCGGCGCAGTTTCCGCTGCACGTCTGGTTGCCCGACTCGATGGAAGGCCCGACCCCGATTTCCGCCTTGATCCACGCGGCGACCATGGTGACGGCGGGGATCTTCATGGTGGCGCGCATGTCGCCGCTGTTCGAACTGTCGGAAACCGCATTGTCCTTCGTCATCGTGATCGGCGCGATCACCGCGCTGTTCATGGCGCTGATCGCCATCGTGCAGACCGACATCAAGCGCGTGGTGGCCTATTCCACCCTTTCGCAGTTGGGCTACATGACCGTGGCGCTGGGCGCGTCGGCCTACTCGGCGGCGATTTTCCACCTGATGACCCATGCTTTCTTCAAGGCGGTGCTGTTCCTCGGCGCCGGTTCGGTGATCATCGCCATGCACCACGAGCAGGACATGCGCAAGATGGGCGGCCTGCGTAAATACATGCCGATTACTTACTTGGTGATGCTCATCGGTGCGATCGCCAATGCTGGTCTGCCGCCTTTCGCAGGCTTCTTTTCGAAGGACTCGATCATCGAGGCGGTCGGCCTGTCGCAGATACCGGGCGCCGGCTTTGCCTACCTGGCGATCCTGGCAGGGGTGTTTATCGGCGGCTTCTATTCATTCCGCTTGGTGTTCTTTACCTTCCACGGCGAAGAGCGCTTCCGTAACACCCACGGCGACGCTCATGGTGATCACGATGATCACGGCCATCATGGCGCGGCCGAGCCGCATGAGTCGCCCAAGGTGGTGACGGTGCCGCTGCTGCTATTGGCGATTCCCTCGGTGGCTGCCGGCTGGCTGATCGGCCCGGTATTGTTCGGCGGCTATTTCGGCGAGTCGATCTTCATCTCCCATGACCACCATGCGCTCGCCCATATGGCCGAAGAATTTCATGGCATCGGCGGAATGCTGCTGCATTCCCTGACCAGCCTGCCCTTCTGGCTGGCACTTAGCGGTGCTGGCACGGCGTGGTTCCTGTATATCAAGCGCCCCGAGCTGCCGGCAGTCATCAAGGCCAGGTTCAGCTTGGTTTCGATGATCCTGGAGGAAAAATACGGCTTCGACCGATTCAACGACTGGTTCTTCGCCGGCGGTGCGCGCCTGTTGGGACGCGGCTTGTGGAAGGGCGGCGACGTGGCGGTAATCGACGGTTTCCTGGTTAACGGAACTGCACGGGCGGTGGGCTGGTGTTCGGCGCTGATCCGCCATTTGCAGTCCGGCTATATTTACCATTACGCATTTGCCATGATTATCGGCGTGCTGGCGCTGATGACGCTGTTTATTAGGGGCTGACAAGAGTGGGAATGAACGAAGGATCGACATTGTTAAGCTGGGTAATTTGGCTGCCGATTATGGCGGGCGTGGCGGTGCTCGCCACCGGCGACGACCGTAACGCCAAGTTGGCGCGCATCCTCGCGCTGGTGGGGGCGGTTGCCGGCTTCCTGGTTTCCATTCCGCTGTACACCGGTTTCAACCTGATGACGGCGGACATGCAATTCGTCGAGATGGCCCCGTGGATCGAGACCTTCAAGGTTAACTACCATCTGGGCGTCGACGGCATCTCGGTGCTGTTTATCCTGTTGACCAGCTTTACCACGGTGCTGGTGGTGCTGGCCGGCTGGAAAGTGATCGAAAAGCGCGTGGCCCAGTACATGGCGGCATTCCTGATCATGTCGGGCTTGATGAACGGGGTGTTCGCCGCGCTCGACGGAATCCTGTTCTACGTGTTCTGGGAAGCGATGCTGATCCCGATGTTCCTGATCATCGGCGTATGGGGCGGGCAGAACCGCGTTTATGCGGCGCTCAAGTTTTTCCTTTACACCTTGACCGGCTCGCTGTTGATGCTGGTTGCGTTGATTTACCTGTATAACAAATCCGGCAGCTTCGACATTCTCGTCTGGCATATGCTGCCGCTCTCGTTGAGCGAGCAAGTGCTGTTGTTCATCGCCTTCTTCACCGCCTTCGCGGTCAAGGTGCCGATGTGGCCGGTGCATACCTGGTTGCCGGACGCCCACGTCGAAGCGCCGACCGGCGGTTCGGTAGTGCTGGCGGCGATCATGCTGAAGGTCGGCGCCTACGGTTTCCTGCGTTTCTCGCTGCCGATTGCCCCGGATGGCAGTCATGCCATGGCGGGCTTCATGATCACGCTGTCGCTGATCGCCGTGGTCTATATCGGTTTGGTCGCGCTGGTGCAGGCTGATATGAAAAAACTGATCGCTTATTCGTCGATCTCCCACATGGGTTTTGTCACGCTGGGCATCTTCATCTTCAACGCCTACGGCATGGAAGGCGCGCTGGTGCAGATGATTTCCCACGGCTTCATCTCCGGCGCATTGTTCCTTTGCGTGGGGGTGTTGTACGACCGTATGCACAGCCGCCAGATCGCCGATTACGGCGGAGTGGTCAATAAGATGCCGGTGTTCGCCGCCTTCTTCATGCTGTTTGCGATGGCCAATTCGGGCTTACCAGGCACCTCCGGTTTCGTCGGCGAGTTCATGGTGATCATGGGGACGATCAAGGTCAGCTTCTTTTATGCCTTCCTCGCCGCGACCACGTTGATCTTCGGTGCGGCCTACACGTTGTGGATGTTCAAGCGAGTGGTATTCGGCGCGGTGGCTAACGACCATGTCGCACAGTTGACCGACATCAACGCCCGCGAAATTGTGGTGCTCGGCCTGCTGGCCGTTGCGGTATTGGGCATGGGGATATACCCGCTGCCGTTTACCGAAGTAATGCATCATTCCGTCAACAATCTGTTGAGCCATGTGGCTCAGACCAAACTGTAGAGGATTCCATGGTTTTCGCGATGCCCAACCTGACACCCGCGCTACCGGAAATCTTCGTGCTGACGATGGCGTCGGTGGTGTTGATGGCCGATTTGTTCAGCGGCAAGAACCGCTTTGTTGCCTACATGCTGACCCAGGTCACGCTGCTCGGCGCGGCCTGGCTGACTGTCGGCACCAGCAGCGGCGAGATAGCTCATACCTTCAGCGGCATGTTCGTCGATGATGTGATGTCCGATGTGCTCAAGCTGATGACCTATATCGCGGTATCGGCGATGCTGGTGTATTCGCGCGGCTACATGCAGTTGCGCGGCCTGTTCCGCGGCGAATTTTTCGCGCTGGTGCTGTTTGCCATGCTCGGCATGATGGTGATGATCTCGGCCAACCATTTCCTTACGCTCTACATGGGGCTGGAAATTCTCTCGCTGTGCTTGTACTCGCTGGTGGCGCTGCAACGCAATTCATCGCAGGCGAGCGAGGCGGCGATGAAGTATTTCGTGCTTGGCGCGCTGGCTTCCGGTCTGTTGCTGTATGGCATGTCGATGATCTACGGCGCGACCGGACACCTCGAACTGGACAAGGTGGCGACGGCCATCCAGCACGGCGAAGGCAACCGGACGATTCTGACTTTCGGTCTGGTGTTCCTGGTGGCGGGCCTGGCGTTCAAGCTGGGTGTCGTGCCGTTCCACATGTGGATACCCGACGTGTACCAGGGAGCGCCCACCGCTGTGACCATGTTCATCGGCAGCGCCCCCAAGATCGCCGCATTCGCATTCGTCTTGCGGCTGCTGGCACAGGGCTTGCCGACATTGGTGCAGGATTGGCAGGGGATGCTGATCATCCTGGCCTTGCTGTCGATGGCGATCGGTAATATTACCGCGATTGCCCAGACCAACCTCAAGCGGATGCTGGCGTACTCGACGATTTCACACATGGGTTTCCTGCTGCTCGGCGTGCTGAGCGGCAATAACGGCGGTTACGGCGCCTCGATGTTCTACGTGCTGGTTTATGTGATGATGAGTCTGGGCGCGTTCGGCATGATCATGCTGCTGTCGCGTCAGGGATTCGAGGCGGAAAAACTGGAAGATTTCAAAGGACTTAGCCAGCGCAGCCCATGGCACGCCTTCGTGATGCTGCTGTTGATGTTCTCCATGGCCGGCGTGCCGCCGACGGTGGGGTTCTATGCCAAGCTGTCGGTGCTGAATGCGGCGCTGTCCGCCGGGTTCGTCTGGCTGGCAGTGGCGGCGGTGCTGTTGTCGGTGATCGGGGCGTTCTACTACCTGCGCATTATCAAATTGATGTATTTCGATGCGCCACAAGACGAGAACCGTATTCAAGCTCAGCCTGATATGAACCTGCTGCTCTCGATGAACGGTTTAGGCGTATTGGCGTTGGGAATCCTGCCGCAGCCGCTGATGGCCCTGTGTATTTATAGTATTCAGCATTCACTCTGATGCAAGCAGCAATTATTCTGTTTTTGGCTTTCATTGCCGCCAACTTGCCGTTTCTGACCGAGCGCCGCTTCCTTGTTCTGCCGCCGCAACGGGAATTCAAATCGTTCGGTATGCGTCTGCTGGAACTGGTCATGCTGTATTTCGTCGTCGGCGCGGCAGCATACCTGGTGGAGCGAAATATGGGGGCCGTGCAGCCGCAGCGCTGGGAATTCTATGCGGTAACGGTCTGCCTGTTTCTGGTGTTCGCCTACCCCGGCTACGTCTACCGCTATTTCTGGCGGCGTCGCTAAACCCGCGCCGCCTGGCGCGGGCGCTTGCTGGTCACGCTGCCAGACGCCAATCCGCGTATTTTTCCTTGGCGGCTTTGGCGATTTTGGCCTCTTCCCTGGAATACGCGGTACCGGACCACAACATCGAGTAAGCAATTTCTTCATTGCCGTTTTCGCAAAGTTCCAGTACCTGTTCGAATAAAGGCTGGAAAGTCGAACTGCGGTGCGACTGTTCGTGTTCGGCGAAGGAGCGCCAGAAGGTGATGATCAAGGCTTCCTTGTCCTTCAGCGGACTTGCCACGGCTTGTCCGGTGGTGCTGCCTTCATTGGAGATCATGCCGCTATTGAGACAGACGAAACCGCCGATGAAGCCGGTTTCGGAGTGGTAGGTTTTGACGTTTTCGCAGAGCATCGCAACGCGTTCCTGCAAGTCGTCCACGCTGAATTCGGGCTTGATCAGAACGCGGTTGACGGTAACGATGCCATCGGGATTGAATCCGTTGATAAGGCTGGACATGGTGATCTCCTTTGTGTGACAAATCATGCGGGAATGTAAGTATTCTGATAGGGCGATACATTCACTCTATGGCTATACTTTACTAAAATACTCAACAATAGTCAACTAAATTACTCGGGTATTGTTATGGCTAAACCGAATTTGATCGAACATGAACTCTCCGGCAGGGTGGTTTTCGACGGACGTTTGCTGCATGTGCGCGAGGACCGGGTCATGCTGCCCAACGGCAAGGAGGCGACGCGCGAGTATATCGTCCACCCCGGCGCGGTCGTGGTGGTTCCGATCCTGGATGACGGTTCCATCCTGATGGTGCGCCAGTTCCGCTACCCGCTACGCCGGGAGTTCTACGAATTGCCGGCGGGCAAGATCGATCCAGGTGAAGCAACGCTGGTCTGCGGTCAACGCGAACTGCTGGAGGAAACCGGCTTCGTCGCGGACGCTTGGGAATGCCTGACGACCATCCACCCGTGCATCGGCTACTCGGACGAGCGGATTCTGATTTATCTGGCCCGGGGCTTGAGCGAGCGCGGCCACCGGCGTGACGAGGACGAGTTTCTCGATAATGTGCAAATGTCGCTGAGGCAAGCCATGGAATGGGTGCACGATGGCCGGATCAGCGATGTCAAGACCATGGTCGGGCTATTCTGGGCAGAAAAAATAATTAAGCGGGAATGGCCGGTGGATTAGCCCGGCTGAATTCCCAAACATGCTATATTCGCATTTCGAACGCCAATTGTAGTTCCCGAAGATTCCAGAGTAGTGTTATGAGTGATATTAAAACCGTTTTGATTGTGGATGACAGCCGCGTGTCGCGGATGATGATACGAGCGCTGATGCTGGCCAAACACCCGGATTGGGTGATGGAAGAGGCCGCCAGCGGCGAAGAGGCGCTGGAAAAGATTCATACGGTTATTCCGCAACTGATCACGCTGGACATCAATATGCCGGGTATGGGCGGAATCGCTGCGGCGGAAGTGCTGGTCACGGAATGTCCGAACGCCCGTATCGTGCTGCTAACCGGTAATATTCAGGAAAGCTCACACCATAGGGCCGAGCAACTGGGCATCGGCTTCGTCGAAAAACCAATTACCGAGAGCTGCGTGGCTAATGTTTTAGCTTATCTTGATAAATAATCGATGATTACTCTTTCCGACATTCAGCACGACGCCCTGGTAGAAATTTTCAATATCAGCATCGGCCGGGCCGCGGCGGCAATGAGCAGCATCGTCAACGAGGAAATTACTCTGGCGGTGCCTTCATTCCGCTTCATGACGATTGGCGAGGCCGCCGACGCGCTTTGTACCGGAGAAGGACGGCGCATCTGTGGGGTCACCCAGACCTACAATGGAACCTTCGACGCCGAGGCGATCCTGATGTTTCCCGAGGAACGAAGCTTGGAAATCGTGCGCATGATGGTCGGCGAGTCGTTTCCGCTGAACGAGCTTTCCGAGCTGGAGCAGGAAGCCATGAGCGAGATCGGCAATATCATCCTCAATGCCTGCATCGGCACGATCGCGAACATTATCGGCGGTAAGTTTACTTCGACGCTGCCGGCATTTCGGCTTGGCACCAGCCGGGAAATCCTTCATGCCGACGAAAAGTCTGCCGACGATTTTGTGCTTTTTATCTATATTGATTTCATCATGGCAAAACGCGAAATTCACGGCTATGTCGCGTTTTTGATGAACATCCCCTCGATTGCCGGACTGCTGGAAAGCGTCGATCGTTTTATCGGAAAAATTCCCCAATAACATGCTGACGAAGCAAAGTGCGAAAGACGGCCCTCCAGAAGCCAAGCTGCTGGCGGCCGTTATGGACGCCATCAATGTCGGCGTGATCGTACTCGACCAGAACGAGTGCGTCGTTTGCTGGAATCCCTGGGTTGAAAAAGTTTCCGGCATCGCGGTCGATGCCGTGCATGGCAAACGCTTGACCGAAGTCTTTCCCGAACTGGAGGGTAAGCGTATCCAGTCGGCGGCGCGTAGCGCCTTGCGCAACGGGTATGCGTCGATACTTTCGCAGTCCCTGAACAAAGCCCCCTTCCCGCTTTTCACCCGCGAACCCGCGACAGAGGGGCTGATAAGGATACAACAGGCCATCCATGTATTGCCGTTGCATATGGAGGGAATGGCCCCGCACTGCCTGATCCAGATATTCGACGTGACCCCTGCCGTGAGCCGGGAAAGGATTTTGCGCGAACAGGCGCAGGAAATGCGCGCCTTTTCCCACATCGACGGATTGACCGAGATTGCCAACCGGCGCCGTTACGACGAATGCGTCGAGGATGAATTCCGGCGGGCCAAACGCAACGGCACGTTGCTGTCGCTGATCATGATCGATATCGACTACTTCAAGGCATACAACGACAGCTACGGACACCAGATGGGCGACGCCTGCCTGACAAGAATCGCGGATACCCTCAATGCTGCCCTCCACCGACCGGGCGACCTGGTGGCGCGCTACGGCGGCGAGGAGTTCGTCGTAGTGCTGCCCTGCACCGACCGCGAAGGGGCCTATCAGATCGCCGAGCACATGCGCAGCCAAGTCGAAGCGTTGAACATCCGCCACGCCGCATCGGCAGTCGCCGATCATGTCACCATCAGCCTGGGAGTGGCGTCGGTGGTGCCCCTGCACAGCCGCGAACTCGACGAGTTGCAGGATTATGCCGATAAGGCGTTGTATCAGGCCAAGCACGCCGGGCGTAACCGGGTAGTGGTTTACGACGCTCCGGCGACCTAGCATTCTGGCGCGGCGCTCTTGAATTTGGCGGAAACGACCCCATCTCGTTCCCGCCATTTTTCATTTGCGGAGCCGTTATGACCATCGAAGCACATAAGGAAAACCTGAGTTTCCAGACTGAAGTTCGCCAGCTGCTGAAGCTGATGATCCATTCCTTGTACAGCAACAAGGAAATTTTCCTGCGCGAGCTGATTTCCAATGCCTCCGACGCTGCCGACAAACTGCGTTTCGAAGCGCTGTCGGACGATGCGCTGTACGAAAGCGATGCCGAACTGAAAATCCGCATCGCCTTCGATAAGGCGGCGCGCACCGTCACCATCAGCGACAACGGCATCGGCATGTCGCGCCAGGAAGTGATCGACAACGTCGGCACCATCGCCAAATCCGGCACGCGCGAATTCTTCTCGGCGCTGACCGGCGACCAGGCCAAGGATGCGCACTTGATCGGCCAGTTCGGCGTGGGCTTTTACTCCGCTTTCATCGTCGCCGACAAAGTCACGCTGACCACCCGCCGTGCCGGACTGGGCGCCGAGCATGGGGTGCGCTGGGAATCCGCCGGCGAAGGCGAATACAGCCTGGAAACCGTCGAGAAGCCCACCCGCGGCACCGAAGTCACGCTGCATCTGCGCGAGGAAGAGGACGAACTGCTCTCCAGCTGGCGCCTGAAATCGATCATCCGCAAATATTCCGACCACATCACCCTGCCCATCGTGATGCAGAAGGAAGAATGGGATGCGGAGAAAAACGAGAACAAGCCCAGCGAGGAAGACGAAACCGTCAACCAGGCTTCCGCTTTGTGGGCGCGCCCCAAGAGCGAAATCACCCAGGAACAGTACGACGAATTCTACAAGCACGTCGGCCACGATTTCGAGCCGCCGCTGGCCCATGTCCATGCCCGGGTGGAAGGCAAGCAGGAATACACCCAGTTGCTGTACGTCCCGGCGCGCGCGCCGTTCGACCTGTGGGACGCCGAGAAGCGCCATGGTATCAAGCTCTACGTGCGCCGCGTGTTCATCATGGACGACGCCGAACAGTTGATGCCGCGTTACATGCGCTTCGTGCGCGGGGTGATCGATTCCAACGACCTGCCGCTCAACGTCTCGCGCGAAATTCTCCAGGCCAGCAAGGACATCGACGCGATTCGCGCCGGCTCGGTGAAGAAAGTGCTCGGCCTGCTGGAAGACCTGGCCGAAAACGACAAGGAAAAATACGCCAAATTCTGGGGCGAATTCGGCCGCGTGCTCAAGGAAGGCATCGCCGAAGACCACGCCAACAAGGAACGCATCGCCAAGCTGGTGCGTTTCTCGTCCACTGCCAGCGACGCGCAGGAAGTTGCGCTGGCGGACTACGTCGCCCGCATCAAGGATGGCCAGGAGAAGATTTACTACGTCACCGCCGACAGCTTCGCCGCGGCCAAGAACAGCCCGCACCTGGAAATCTTCCGCAAGAAAGGCATCGAAGTGCTGCTGCTGGCCGAGCGCGTGGACGAATGGATGCTCTCCGGCCTCACCGAGTTCGAGGGCAAGAAGCTGCAATCGGTGGCCAAGGGCGACCTCGATCTGGGCAAGCTGGAAGACGAAGCCGAAAAGCAGGAGCAGGAAAAGGAAGCCGGCGAGTTCAAGGAGCTGACCGAACGCATCCAGGAAAGCCTGAAGGAAATCGCCCAGGAAGTGCGCGTCACCCATCGCCTGACCGATTCTCCCGCGTGTCTGGTGGCGGGCGAGCACGACCTCAGCGGCAACCTGGGACGCCTGCTCAAGGCCGCCGGCCAGAATGCCCCGGCTTCCAAGCCGATCATGGAAATCAACCCGCGCCACCCCTTGGTGCTGCGCCTCAAAGCCGAAAGCGGCGAGCGCTTTAGCGACTGGAGCCGGATCCTGTTCGACCAGGCCTTGCTGGCCGAAGGCGGCCAACTGGAAGACCCGGCCAGCTTCGTCAAGAAGCTGAACCAGGTGTTGCTGGAAATGGCGGGTTAACGACTAGCCGGCAACTGCAACAGGGGGCCTGCGGGCCCCCTGTTGCATTCATGGGGTGCGCAAATTATCCACCCATTGATTCAGGGTTTCCGTGGGGAAGATGACGGGCGAGTCCAGGAAGGAAATCACGAAGCGGTTTCCCATGTCGGCCACGCCGATGGCGCAGGGGCTCAGCGCCAGGAGCAGGGGATCGAGCAGCTTGGTGCCGGGGCAGAACAGGATCGTTTTGGCGTCTTGCATGTCGAGGGGAAGGGCCGCGCTCACGCGAAGATTGAGGCCATAGTGGTCGAATACGCCGATGAAAGCGGAGCCGCTATGGCGTCGAATACGGCCCTGGAGCACCGCGGCGATTTCGTCCACGTCGCGCCAGGGGGTATCGGCCTTGGCGATTTCCTCGACCCATGCCGGATAGCCGCCTTCCAGGGTAATGCGCTGCATCAGGCATCACCGGCCTTATTTGCGGAAAGCCCGGCGATGCTCATCAGTGTCCCGCCACACAGATTTCGCGGCGCAACACGGCCATTAGGGTGCGCACCAGCAGCATCGCGATCAGCAGGGTTAGGATGGTCAGCAGACCGCCGGCAAGCCAGGTGTAGAGGGTCAGGCCGGTTGCTTTCGCCATGACCAGGGTGGCGATGGTGATGGCGGCGATGGGGAAGGAATAGGCCCACCAGGAGAGAAAAAACTTGAGGTGGCGGAAATAATTGAACTGGCTCAGCAGCAGGAGCGTGAAGAACAGACCGACGAAGTAGAGCACGCGGGCGAAGGCATCCACCCCGCCGGTGAGGTTGTACCAGGAAATGAAACCCACCGCCGGCGGGGCGATGAAAATGAACAGGGTGGGCATAAAACGCTCCGGCAGGCTGCCGTGGAAAATCAGGCGGTAGAAGATGATGGCGGTCAGCACCGGCCAGAAGAACAGCCCCAGGCTGAAGAAAAACCAGGAAATTTCCGGCGAGGCGTGGTGCACGCCGGCGATCGGCACCAGGATGTTGCCCACCACCGGGATGAACCAGGCAGGGTTGAGATGGGCGATCTCGTACTTGGTGTGGTGTATCCAGGAAGACAGGACGTAGAGGGTAATGCCCAGATGCAGCACCGCGCCTGTCGTCCAAAGCCAGAAGGATAGCGCTGGTTCGATGCTCAGGTAGGCGATCGACAGGAGCAGCAGGCTGATGGAAAAGGTCGGCACGAAGGCGAGCTTGACCGGGTGCCTGATCTCGCCGAGCACCTCCTGCGGGTGCTTGACGACCTTGGCGGTATAGACCAGCGTCATTGCCACGAACAGGATAGTGGTGAGGCCCAGCAGCACCGAGCTGACGCAGAAGCCGGGGTCGAAAATGGTTTCGGCCCGGTTCCAGGCGATGGTGAAGCCGGTCACGCCCATGACTAGGGCAAACCAGGAAACAGGGAAGTTTTTGAGACGAGAGCTGCTTTCTGTCATGTCCTCCTCCTTGAAGAGATGGCGGTTATGCATGAGATTCAGCCAGACGACGGGCTGGCTTCCTAGTATGACAGCTGAATGGTAAGCAGCGCACCCGTCACCGGCAGGTCGAAAGCCGCGTCGTTGAAGGCGGGCGGGCCGGAGACGCTGGGGTTGTTGCTCAGGCCGTAACCTTCGCTGGGGAACATGCCGAAGCGCAGCTTGAGTTTGCCGTCACCGTCTTCATCGTGATAGGCAACGATGGCATAACGGCCTGGAGGCAAGTTTGCAAATACGCCGGTGACCGTGCCGACCTTGGCGGGTAGTGCCAATACCTCGCGGCTTTTGTCTTCCTTGCGGAAACCCTCGGCACGCTCGAACAGCATCAGCTTTACCTGGCCGTCAACGCTGCGCACGCCGCCGACATCTACTTCCAGTTCGGCGGCGACGGCGCTCTGAGCGCCGAAACCCAGCGCGGCAAGCATGAACAAAGTGCGGATGCTCACGCTCATGCGCGCTCACGCAGGCTTTTCACCCAGGCTTCCATGGCCTCGTTGGCGGGTTTCATCGGGGCTTCCATGAAGCTCACCACGAACTTGTCGCCCAGGTCGGCCACGCCGATGGAACGCGGCCGCACCGCCAGCACCTGCGGATTGGGCAGGGCGAAGCCGAAACAGAAGATCACGTTCAGCGCACCCTGGATGTCCGGCGCAACCTCGCCGCCGATATTTTGGGTGTGGGCGTAATGGTCGAACACGCCGATGAACTGCACCTTGGGGTTTTCGGCGATTTTCGCCTTGAGATAGGCCGCCACTTCTTCCACGGTCTGGTAGCGGGTTTCGTTCTTACCGATCTCGGAAACGAGGACGGGGTATTTTTCTTGCAGTAGGGTTTGTTTCATGAGGGTTCCTTATCGGCTTCTTGTCTGGAGTTGAAACGGACTTTCTTCACCAGGGGCTGATCCTGTTTGCCCTTGGGGGTAACGATGAATTCGAATTCAGCGATCTTGTTCACCTCGTCCTGGGTGAGGTCGACGTTGGCCAGCACCAGTACGCTCTTGCCCGAACGCACCTTGACGTCGCTCATGCCCCCGCCAATATCCAGCGCCTGCTCCGGCAGGCCGCGCGCGGCGATGTGGTAGTTCTGCTCTTCGACGGTTTTGTTGGTGATATGGATCTGGTAGCGGTTGCGGATGTGTCCGTCGGACATCACCACGAACAGCGGTTGCCGCACCGGCTGAATCGACAGCTGCACCTCTGTGCGGGTCGCCAGGTTGTAAACCAGCGCGCCTATCATCACCAGAATGGCGACACCGTAGCCGACGGTGCGTACCCGCAACAGATCGAGATGAACCTTGCCGGGTTTCTCGCTTTCGATGTTGATCTCCGAGTCGTAGCGCACCAGTCCGCGCGGGAAGCCCACCGAATCCATGATGGTGTTGCAGGCGTCGATGCATAAGCCGCAGGAAATGCATGGGTATTGCATCCCGTTGCGAATGTCGATGCCCGCCGGGCAGACCTGCATACACATGCCGCAATCGATGCAATCGCCCACCCCCTTGGCGTGGCGTTCGGCCTGCGTTTTCGAGCCCGCTCGCAATGCGGCCCGGCCGGCCTTGCCTTCGCCGCGCAGGTTGTCGTAATAGGGCGCCAGCGTCTCCGGTTCGTACATCACCCCCTGGAAGCGCGAATAGGGACACATGTAGACGCACACCTGCTCGCGCGCCAGGCCCGCGGCGGCATAGGTCGTCAAGCTAATGATCAGCACGGTGGAGTAGGCGACCAGCGGCAAGGAGCCGGCGAAAAAGCGCGCCGTCAGTTCAGGCGCATAGCCGAAGTAGAGGATGAAGCTGTAGGCCGTCAGGAACGATACCAGCAACCACAAGGTGTGGGTCAGCCCGTATTTAGCGATTTTCTCGCCATTCCACGCCTGATTGTGGAGCTTGAGCCGTGCCGGACGCTCGCCTTGAACCCACTTCTCGATGGTGATGAACACATCCGTCCATAGCGTCTGGAAACAGAAATAGCCGCAGAAGGCGCGCCCGACCAGGCCGGTAATGAAGAACAGCAACGCCGCCGCGATGAACAGCAGTACCGACAGGGAAATCAGGTCTTGCGGGTACAGCACCAGGTCGAGAATGAAAAAGCGCCGCCCGACCATGTCGAACAACACTGCCTGATCCGGCACGTCGTGACGCCCCCAAGGCAGCCAGGGCAGGCCGAAATAAACCGCAAACGCCAGCCACAGCACCACACTTTTGAATGTGCGAAATGTTCCTTTTACCGAGCGTGGGTGTATGGGAATGCGTTTTTGAAAAAGAGCCTGCTCTTCCTGACAATCTGCCGCCTTTATAGGGTTTTTTTCCTGCACAATCTGCTCCTAGCCTGATTTTTTAACCAAAAGGAAAATGGTTTTCCCGTGCCGCTTGCAACTTGAACGCGGTTACGTTTTTCACCCGCAGCGTGCTTGCCGAGTCAATGGCAGCAAGTATGTCCGTCACGGTGGTGTTCGCCATGCCCCTCGTGATGCTCGGCCTGCCCCACTTGCAGCGTGCCGTCGAGGAAAGCGGCTACTGCTGAATCGGGATCGGTTTCCGGGGTTACCAGGCTCAGGATGTCCATGGCGTTCAGGCGCCGGATCAGCCCCTGGCCCGCGCCGCCGCTGATCATCGCGTCGATGCCGTCGAGCGGATGCGCAGCGCCGGCATGGCTTTCGTGGAATGATTGCGCCAGCGCCAGTTCGAGCAAAGTCTTGCTGACGATCTGCCTGCCGTCGGTCTGGTAAATCCAGAACTTGCGGCACTTCCCGGCATGTCCGGTAATGGTCTTGCGGTTTTGGCTGGTTACGGCGATTTTCATGGGTTATTCCTTCTTTTCAATTCAATGAAATGTTTTTACCGATCAGCCAGTCCTGGTCTAATTCCCATTGGGCTGCGCTGACGCCGGGCTGTTCGAGCACGATCTTCCTTGCTTCCGATTGCACCTTTGCCAATTCTTTCTCCGCCGCGATGAAATCCGGGTTGTCCGGCGCTTTGCCGGCCAGCGCAGGGTAAAGCGCACCGATCATGCGATACACCGGTACCGCCGGGGATCGCGGCGTCGCCATCACCGCCAGCGTGCCTTCCAGGCGCAATACTTTGAACTGATAGGGGTAGTCCAGCAGTGCTGGGCTGCCATATTTCTGAATCGCCTGGTTGAGGGCTGTCACCTTGGGGTCGGCACGTAAGCCGAACCAGTAAATCGCCCCGAGCACGAGCAAGACGATAAGGATCATCGCGATTTTTTTTCCGGGACTGGATGCGGGTTGCAAAACGGCTTCCTTTCAAGATATGTTGCGGACAGCTTGAGCAAGGGCTGTGCCAATAGCCGGTTTGCGCCTCCAACCCCAGTATTGACAGCCATCCCCGTGAGTTCGCGAGCGTTTGTGCGATTCGGGAAGCGCGCCGGGTCTTGACAATATTGTCAAAACGTCAAGAATGGCGAGTCATGAATGACAAAATCCCCAAGGAATTGCAATCCCTGCTCGATGCATTGCCCGAGCCGCGCATCCTGGTGGCCCCGGATTATCGCATCCTGTCGGCCAATGCTGCCTACCGCCATGCTTTCGGCAATCCGCGCGCCATCCAGGGCCGACCCTGCTATGAGATTTCCCACCATTACGACCAGCCTTGCGACCAGTGCGGCGAATCCTGCCCGCTCCAGACCGCGCTGACGACGCGCCAGCCCAGCCGTGTGCTGCACCTGCACCACACACCGCGCGGAGAGGAATATGTCGACGTGGAGTTGATTCCGATCCACGACGAGCAGGGCAAGCTGGCCTATTTCGTGGAAACCATGCGCTTCCTTCACGAGACCGGCGATCGGCCCGGCGCTCTGGGCATGGAAGGGCGTTCCCCGGCCTTCACTCAAATGCTGGCGCTGATCAACCGCGCCGCGCCGGCCATGACGCCGGTGCTGCTGCTGGGCGAATCCGGCACCGGCAAGGAGCTTGCCGCGCTCGCGCTTCATGTCCTGAGCCCCAGGCGCAACAAGCCCTTCGTGCCGGTGGATTGTTCCGGCATGACGGAAAGCCTGTTCGAGTCGGAATTGTTCGGCTACGAGAAGGGCGCTTTTACCGGCGCCGTCCAACGCAAGAGCGGGCTGGTCGAGGCGGCCGGCGGCGGCACTTTGTTCCTCGACGAACTCGGCGACATCCCACTGCATTTGCAGGTGAAGCTGCTGCGCCTGCTGGAATCCGGCACGTTCCGCCGGGTGGGCGGGGTGGAAACCCTGCGCGCCGATTTCCGCCTGGTCGCTGCCACCCACCGCAACCTGGAAGCGATGATCGAGGCCGGTACTTTCCGCCGCGACCTCTACTACCGCATCGCCGCCTTCCCAGTTCACCTGCCCGCATTGCGCGAACGGCGCGAGGATATTCCCCTGCTGGCAAAGGTCATGCTCGAACGCCTGGCGCCGGATCGCCCCCTGCGTTTGAGCGAAGCCGCCAGCGTGCAACTCATGCAATACGCTTATCCGGGCAACATACGGGAACTGCGCAACCTGCTGGAGCGGGCCGTCTTGCTGGCGGACGGGGATACCATCGAGGGGCAGCATTTGCCGGCTGGAACGGCCCTGGTGCGGAACGCACCGGCACTGCCGCAAACGGCAGAGGAGGACATCCTGGCGCTGGATGAGGTCGAGCGGCGCTACGTGCGCCGGGCGCTACAGCAACTGGGCGGCGACAAGCGGGAAACGGCGCACCGCCTGGGCATCAGCGAGCGCACGCTATACCGCAAGCTGGGATGATTTTTCTGAGCGCCCCATTGGCTGGGCGGTTGGAGGGAAAAAACCGGTCGACGGCTTGGATGTTTCTTCCGTTCACCCGGCCTTTTCCGCTTTGGGCGACGTCACGCATTAGCCAAGGTCGTCGGTGAGGGAGGCACGCACCTGCGGCGTCAATTGCGTCTCGCAGTGATAGCCGGCATGATCGATGCCGGCCCGCACGGTGGCTCCCTGTTTGACCGCGGTGACCACGGTCGGGCTGAGTTCGAAGCGCAGGAAGTGCACCGATGCGGTCTTGTCCTCGGTCTCCCGTTCCAGGTCTTCGTTGGCGATCGGGTGTACCTTGGGGTGGCCTTCTACCTGTACCCAGATGGTTTTTTCGATGCCGATGAGGCGGGCGAGTGCCTGTTTGCGTTCCTGCTCGTCCTCGTATTCCACCATGAAGGTGGCCTTCCAGTTGCTGCCGTCGGGAATTAATGGATTGTAGACATCCAGCTCGTCCTGTATCCCTTCTTCTTCGAAGATCCGCTCCAGGCGCAGCATCTCCTGCACCTGGTATTGCATGGTGAGGGCGTCTTCGAAATAGAGCGCGGCGTGGTCGCCCAGCGGTACCCGGCGCTGCTTCTTGTGTTCCATCACCTTGGCACGGAACGCCGGCCTGATCCTGGCATATTGTTCCAGGCTGTAAAGTTTGTCGTGGGTCAGTGCGTTCATGGTTCCTCCTGATCGTTCTTTCAAATGGCGTAGGCACGGCGCAGCAGGGTAATCGGGTGTTCCGGCGCGCGGCCGTCCTTCAGGCCGTTCTCGATATGATGGCCGGCCATCGCGCAATCGCTGCCGTAATGTTGCGCCTCGGCTTGCTTGACCCGCTCCACCACCGGCTTGACGATTTTCATCGCAAATTCGTGGAATTCCTTTTTCACCGCGTAAGTGCCGTCGTGGCCGGAGCAGCGCTCGATGATTTCCACCTCGGTGCCGGGTATCAGGGACAAAGCTTCGCGGGTCTTCTGGCCGATGTTCTGCACCCGCTGGTGGCAGGCGGCGTGGTAGGCGACCTTGCCCAGCGCTTGCTTGAAGTCGGTGTTGAGCTTGCCTTCCTTGTGGCGCAGCATCAGGTATTCGAAAGGATCGAAAAAGGCCGCTTTCACTTTCTGCACGTCCGCATCGTCGGGGAACATCAGCGGCAGTTCCTGCTTGAACATCAGCACGCAGGAAGGAACCAGCGCGATCAGATCCCAGCCTTGATCGACCAGCTTGGCAAGCACCGGAATGTTGGCCTCCTTGGCCGCGCGCACCGCTTCCAGGTCGCCCAGTTCGAGCTTGGGCATCCCGCAGCATTGCTCCTTTTCGGCCAAGGTCACCGGGATGCCGTTGTGCGCGTACACCGCGGCGAAATCCTCGCCGATGCCCGGTTCGTTGCGGTTCATGTAGCAGGTGGCGAACAGGGCGACCTTGCCCCGGGTTTTGCCGGCTGCTACGCCGACGGTGTCGGTCGGGAGCTTTTGCAGGCGGCTGCGCATCGGGCGGCTAGAGAATTCCGGCAGCCAGGCCTCGCTGTGGATGCCTGCCACCGCTTCCAGCACCTTGCGGGCCGGGCCGATCTTGTTGACCGCGTTGATGACCTGGGCCACCACCGGGATGCCGGCCAGACTGCCGACGGCGTCGGTGCTGGTGAGCACCCTGTCGCGCAGTTTGACTTTGCCCTGTTTGAAGTTGACCGCTTTGGCGCGCAGCATCAAATGGGGGAAATCCAGGTTCCACTCGTGGGGCGGCACGTAGGGGCATTTGGTCATGTAACACAGGTCGCACAGATAGCAGTGATCCACGACCTGCCAGTAATCCGATTTATTTACCCCATCCACTTCCAGCGATTCGGAGCCGTCCACCAGGTCGAACAGGGTGGGGAAAGCCTGGCACAGGCTGACGCAACGGCGGCAGCCGTGGCAGATGTCGAAAACCCGCTCGAGTTCCTTGAACAGCGATTCCTCGCTATAGAAATCCGGGTTGTGCCAGTCCAGCGGGTGGCGGGTAGGCGCTTCCAGGTTGCTTTCGCGAGCGGTGCCGGCCATGGTAGGTGCTCCTGTTTTCGATGGATGTTGAGTGAAATCCGGCCACCCTGGGGTGGCCGGGAAGCTGCCGTTTAGCCGACGAATTCGTTCAGTGCCTTCTGGTAGCGGTTGGCGTGGGAACGCTCCGCCTTGGCCAGCGTCTCGAACCAGTCGGCGATTTCGTCGAAGCCCTCGGCGCGGGCGGTTTTGGCCATGCCCGGGTACATGTCGGTGTACTCGTGGGTCTCGCCAGCCACTGCGGTCTTTAAGTTATCCATCGTGGGGCCGAACGGCAGGCCGGTGGCCGGGTCGCCGCACTGCTCCAGGTATTCCAGGTGACCGTGGGCGTGGCCGGTCTCGCCCTCGGCGGTGGAACGGAACAACGCGGCCACATCGTTGTGGCCTTCGATGTCGGCCTTGCCTGCGAAGTAGAGATAGCGGCGGTTGGCCTGGGATTCGCCGGCGAAGGCGTCTTTCAGGTGCTGCTCGGTTTTGCTGCCTTTGAGTTGCATGATAGGAACCTCCTACTAAAGATAGTGACGAACGACAAGTGACGGGAGCCACTTAATCCAGATTAGATTACCAATCCCATTAGTGGAAATTAATTGTAACTAATGAGGTGATTGTTTCAGTCAATCGACGTTGCTTGAGTTGGCGCAACGAAAAACAGGGATTCCCGGTCGGGAACCCCTGTTGCGTACGGCTTATTTTTTATCGAAGGGGGTGGGGCGCGGCGTCGAGTCGCTGGACGGCGGCAGGATGGGCATCTTGAAGCTCGGCTGGTCGCCGGTCAGGGTTTTCAGGAATGCGACGATCTTGGCGTTTTCCTCGCGCGTGAATTTCTTGCCCAGCTGGACGCGTGCCATGGTGTCCACCGCTTCCGGCAGCGTGTCGGCGGCACCGTCGTGGAAGTAGGGATAGGTCATTTCCACGTTGCGCAGGGTCGGCACCTTGAAGTTGAAGCGGTCGGCATCCTTGCCGGTCACCGCGACGCGTCCTTCGGCCGGGCTGTTGGCCTTGTAGGGTTCGACCACGCCCATCTTCTGGAAGGAGTTGCCGCCCACCGCCGGGCCGTTGTGGCATGCCACACAGCCGGTTTCCTTGAATAACTTGTAACCGGCCTGCTCGTTGGCGGTGATTGCCTTCTTGTCGCCTTTCAGCCACTTGTCGAAACGCGAATTGGGCGTGACCAAGGTGTCTTCGAAGGCGGCGATGGCCTTGGTCACCTTGTCCATATCGACATTGTCTGACTTGAATACCTGCTTGAATTCGGCGACATAGCCGGGAATGGATTGCAGCATACCGATTGCCAGGTCGTGGGTGAAGGCCATTTCGCCGGGGTTGGCGATCGGGCCGGCGGCCTGTGCCTGAAGATCCTTGGCGCGGCCGTCCCAGAACTGGGCGACGTTGAGGGTGGAATTCAGCACGGTGGGGGAATTGATTGGGCCTTGGCTCCAGTTGTGGCCGATGGAACTCTTGAGGTTGTCCGAACCGCCCATGCTCAGGTTGTGGCAGGAGTTGCAGGAAATGAAACCCGATTTCGACAAACGGGGATCGAAGAACAGTTTCTTGCCCAGTTCCACCATCGCCGGATTTTGTACTTTAGCCGCTGCAATCGGCTGGATCGGCTCCTTGCCGGCAGCCATCGCCGTCGTATAGCTGCCCAGGGCCATCAGGCCAATTGCCGAACCCAGAATTGCCAATGTTCTCTTTTTCATAATCGTCCCTTAGTCCATTCAAAGAAAAGTTCCATAGTGGGGCTTTCCCATAAAACCTTACCAGGAAAGTGGAGACAGATTAGATTTGTTATAAATCTTTTACAATGGTTATTGTTTTATTTAATACCAAGTGCTGAGATGTGGAATATATGCCGACATTTATCAACTTTAATTGCTCGGGGATGAAAAAAAGTTATCGCCGGTTTATTTCTGCTGGTTTGCGGTAGGGTGTGCGGCGCGCGTGGAAGCGGGAGGTAAAGAATGTTGTGATAGTTTGTGACTATTGTAAGTATGTTTAAAATTGATTTTTCAAATTAAAAGCATCGGCCTACAATCTCAATCACCAACCCACAGACCGAACTACAGGAGAAACATCATGGCAAACCACCCCGAATCCGTCACGATCAAAAACCTCGAATCCGCCTTCGCCGGCGAATCGATGGCGCACATCAAATACCGTTACTTTGCCAAGTTGTGCCGTGCGGCGGGGGATGAGGCAACGGCCAAGGCGTTCGAGGAAACTGCCGACCAGGAAGTGCAGCACGCTTTCGGCCATCTCGACCTGCTCTATCCGCCCGCTGAAATGAATCCGGCGCGCTGTCTGGAAATGGCGATTGTCGGCGAAACCCATGAATATACCGAGATGTACCCGGCTTTCCGCCACGCCGCCGAAGCGGAAGGCCATGCTGCCGCGCTCAAGGAAATCGACCAGCAGATCGTCGAATCGAAGGAACATGCCGCCCGTTTCGCCGCGACCCTGGCCAAGGCCGCCAAGCGTTTTGCCGCGCTGGCGAAGGTTGAGGAACGCCATGCCAACCACTACCGCGCGCAGCTCGACAAAGTTACCGCTTAAGCGAAAACCGAAAATAGGGAGTATTCGATATGAAACAGTACCAATGCATAGTTTGCGACTATATTTACGATGAAACGCAAGGCGACCCGGAACACGGCATCGCCCCCGGCACCCGCTGGGAGGATGTCCCGGAAAGCTGGAATTGCCCGGAATGCGGCATTGCCAAGGCGGATTTCGTGATGGTGGAGATTGCCGCCTGATCTTGCGTCAACCAGGGCCGTCTGCGACGGCCCGAATTTTAAAGGAGACGAAAAATGTCCAGCACCAAGAAAAATACCCCGACCCAGATGGATATCGGCATCTCGGAAAAAGACCGCGCCAAAATCGTCGATGGCCTCAATCGCTTGCTTGCCGATACCTACACGCTGTATCTCAAGACCCACAATTTCCACTGGAACGTGACCGGCCCGATGTTCCAGACGCTGCATCTGATGTTCATGGACTTATACAACGAACAGTGGATGGCGGTGGATCTGATCGCCGAGCGTATCCGCACCCTGGGTTTCCCCGCGCCGGGCAGCTATCAGGAATTTGCCGCGCTGACTTCAATCAAGGACAGCAAGGGTGTGCCGTCGGCCAGGGAAATGATGCGCCAACTGGTTGAGGGCCAGGAAACCGTGGTGCGCACCGCACGGGAAATCTTTCCGGTGGCGGACAAGGTCAGCGACCAGCCCACCCTCGACCTGCTCACCCAGCGTATGCAAATCCATGAAAAGAATGCGTGGATGCTGCGCAGTTTGCTCGAGGAGTGACCAAAATGCTGCCCGTCGTCATCCTCGGCAGCGGGCTTGCGGGCATTACCGTTGCCCGCGAGTTGCGCAAGCTGGACCAGGAAACGCCGCTTGCTATCGTCACGGCAGACGACGGTACTTTCTATTCCAAACCGAATCTGTCCAACGCTTGTACTGCCGGCAAGAGTGCTGCGCAACTCGCCCTGACGCCGGCGGCGCAACTCGCCGCCCAGTTGGGCGTGGAGATCGTGCCGCACACGCCAGTCAGCCGCGTTTTGCCCGCCCAGCGCGTGCTGGAAACAGCCACCGGGCAGCTTGTCTATGACCGGCTGGTCTTGGCGGTGGGCGCGCATCCGATCCGCTTGGCGCTGGCGGGCGACGGGGCGGCTGAGGTGTTGTCGGTCAACAACCTGAGCGATTACGCCGGATTCCGCGAAAAGCTCGCCGGCAAACAGCGCGTGGCTATTCTGGGGGCGGGGCTGATCGGCTGCGAATTTGCCAACGATCTGCGGTCTATCGGGATTGCCGTGGAGGTGTTCGATCTCTCGCCGCAACCGCTCGGGCGCCTGTTGCCGACACAGGCAGCGGTGTTTCTGCGCGAGCGGTTGGAAGCAGCCGGGGTACGTTTTCATTTCGAAACCAGTCTCGTCGCCGTGGACAAACACGGCGCCGGCTACCGGCTGACCGACAGCCAGGGTGCGGTTCACACAGCCGATCTGGTGCTGTCGGCGGTAGGGCTGAAACCGGCAACTGAGCTCGCCTCGGCGGCGGGGCTGACGGTCAATCGCGGCATTGTTACCGACCGCCAATTGCGCACCTCTGACCCGCATATTTACAGCCTGGGCGATTGCGCCGAAGTGCAGGGGCTGGTGCTTCCCTTCGTGCTGCCGATCATGCAGGCGGCGCGGGCGCTGGCGAAAACCCTGGCGGGCGCGGCGACGGAGGTTGTTTATCCGGCCATGCCGGTCGTAGTGAAAACCCCTGCCTGCCCGACGGTGGTTTGTCCGCCGCCGCAGGGCAGCCAGGGCGCCTGGCGCGAGGAAAGCAGCGCCGTCGGCGTGCGCGCGCTGTTCGAGGATGGCGCCGGCAACCTGCTGGGGTTCGCATTGCTGGGTGGGGATGCGGTCAAGGAAAAAACAGCGCTGGCGGCGCGGCTGCCGGCCTGGCTATGACGGTTGACACTCACGGAGGACCAGGATGACCCTGACCGATCTGCGTTACATTATCGCCTTGGCGCGCGAACGCCATTTCGGCCATGCCGCCGAAAAATGCTTTGTTTCCCAGCCGACCCTGTCGGTGGCGGTGAAAAAGCTGGAAGAGGAACTCGGCATCGCCATTTTCGAACGCGGCGCCGGAGATATCCGCCTGACCGGCATCGGCGAACAGATCGTCGATCAAGCGGAAAGGGTCATGGCTGAAGCCGCGCGGGTCAAAGAGGTCGCCCAGCAGGGCAAAGACCCGCTGGTCGGAACTCTGCGCCTCGGGGTCATCTATACCATCGGCCCCTACCTGTTGCCCCGGCTGGTGCCGTTGCTGCGCCAACGCGCACCGCGGATGCCGCTGGTGTTGCAGGAGAATTTTACGGTGCGCCTAGTCGAGTCGCTCAAGCGCGGCGAGCTGGATCTGATCGTCATCGCCCTGCCGCTGGAAGAGCCCAGCTTGGCGGTGCAAGCCGTTTACGACGAGGCTTTCCGGGCGCTGGTGCCGACCGGGCATCCGTGGCTGCGGGAAAAGGCCATCGACCCGGCCTGGCTGCTCGACGAGCCGTTGCTGATGCTCGGCGCCGGCAACTGTTTCCGCGACCAGGTGCTCGACCTGTGCGCCCATGCCGCCGCCGCGCCACCCAGCCGCGCCCCGCAGATTCTCGAAGGCGGCTCGCTGGAAACCATCCGCCTGATGGTGGCGAGCGACATCGGCATCTCGGTGATGCCGTCCAGCGCCGTCGACGGGATCGCGGACGACGACCCGCTGCTGTGCGTGCGGCCGTTCATCTCACCCGACCCGACCCGCCGCGTCGGCTTGGCGTGGCGCACCAGCTTCCCACGCTTTAAGGTGGTCGACCTGGTGCGCCAGGCCATGCTGGATTGCCGGCTGCCGGGAACCATAGCGGTGTAGCTTTAACGCACTAAAGTTGGATTTCGGATGGCGCTGCGTGTGCCGGGTCGCTCAAGCGACGAAATTCGGCTTGTGGTCTGCGCGACGGAATGCGGCTAATTGGTCGGCGGGTGGGTGAATGTCACCTATATGAAAATCGTATTTCCCTGCCCGCCGGTCGGCAAAATAACGCTGCATGGTCTCGCGCACGCTGGCGAACGCCACCTCTTCCCAGGGGATTTCCTCTTCCCGGAATAGCGCGACTTCCAGGCTTTCCATGCCGGGGCCGTAATCCAGATCCAGCAAGCGTGCCCGGAAAAAGAGGTGTACCTGGTTGATATGCGGTACATTTAAAAGGGTAAACAAGGCATCGATTTCTACCCGGGCATTGGCTTCTTCCAGGGTTTCGCGCAGGGCCGCCTGTGCGGTGGTTTCGGCGTTTTCCATGAAACCCGCCGGCAGCGTCCATAGCCCCAGGCGCGGTTCGATGGCGCGGCGGCACAGCAGGATTTGTTGTTGCCATTCGGCAATGCAGCCGACCACCAGTTTGGGGTTTTCATAATGGATGGTGCCGCAGGCGTCGCACAAGTGGCGCGGCAGATGCTCGCCGGGAGGGATGCCGAGGCGCACCGGTGCGCCGCAATGACTGCAAAAGTTCAAGAGTGGTTCCCCAATGGCAGGCTCAGGATAAATTTACTGCCGTGTCCGGGGATGGATTCGACCCGGATTTCGCCGCCGTGCGCTTCGGCGACGCCGCGCACAATCGCCAAGCCCAAACCGGTGCCGTCGGTGCGGGTGGTGAAGAACGGTTCGAACAAGCGTTCCTGCACTGCCGGGTCGATGCCGGGGCCGCTGTCGGTAACCGTCAGGACGAGCTGGTGACCGCAGTTTTCCCCCGATAGTTGGATGGTGCCGCCGTCCCGGCAGGCCTGCATGGCATTTTCCAGCAAATTCAGCAATGCGCCGGTAAGCGCTTTGCGGCTGCCTAACAGTGTCGTTCCTGCGCTATGGTCAACGACTTCCAGTTTGATCGCCGAGGGCAGCTGCGGTTCGATAACCTGATGCAATTCGGCAAGCAGTGAAGCGACCGCCATGTTTTCCTGTCCTGCCGTTTCGCCTTTGACGAACATCAGCATGTCCTGAATCAAATGTTCCAGGTGCCGCAGCCGGGCAAGAACTTTTTCGGCAAAGCGAATTCTTTCTGCTTCAGGCAGGCCGGCCTTGTTAAGGTGGGCGGAGTACAGCAGTGCCGTGGCAAGCGGGGTGCGCAATTGATGGGCGAGTCCTGCCGCCATTTCCCCCATCGCGGAAAGCCGCTGGTGGCGTTGCAGTTCGCGTTGGGTGGCATAGGCCTTGGTAATATCGAGAATAACCAGAATCTGGCCGCCCGCCAAATCGAGCGGGCTGCCGGTAATGCTGACCCGTTTCGGCGCTTGCGCTAGGTCGCCGCTGGCCAATTCCCATTCGTTGGGCAGAACGGTGGGGTGTAAATAACGTTTGGCAATGTCGTTCCAGTTTGCCCCCAGAAGTTCGCCAGGGAAGAGGGTGTGCGCGGCAGGATTGGCATCGATGGTCGCGCCATTTTGATCGAGAACCACCACCCCGGTTGGCATGGCTGCAAGCAGATGGGTGAGGCGTTGCGATAGCGCCTCTTTTTCCAGTAGTTGGCGTCTTAATTCGCCGTTGGCGACCGCCAGTTCGGCGGTGAGCCGCTCTACTTGCTGCTGCAAGTCCTGATAGGCGCCGGTAAGTTGCTCGGAGGCGAGGTTAAACAGCGAGAAGGCCTGCTCAAGCTCTTCGGGGGCAATGTGTTTGCTGGTGGCCGGCAAGGTTCTCGATACGGCATATTAAAATATTGAAAAACATAATACAGCAAGGTGAGTTTGATAAAAAGCATGTGATTGCCGCGCTTATCTATCGTAAATTAATATGCCGCTCTAAGAAGGTGGCAATTTCCCATAATTTTTAAGGTATGATTACGCTAAACGAGGCGTGGCTTGATTAATGTCCGCACAGATTATAAGCATGACTAACGGAGTCGCAACAT
>Ga0208566_1000165_pt1 | contig 49075 bp, 48 predicted proteins | sample PL_2010_150m_FD_184159 | JGI IMG/M metagenome (GOLD analysis project Ga0208566, IMG submission 184159) | Freshwater microbial communities from Powell Lake, British Columbia, Canada to study Microbial Dark Matter (Phase II) - PL_2010_150m... | ecosystem: Environmental > Aquatic > Freshwater >...
CCTGCTGGCCGGGGAGGGGGCCCGGGTCACGCTGTGGGACGACCGTCCCCGCGAGGACGTCGAGGCGTCGCTGCGAGAGCCGATCCCCGCCGGGATCGTCTTCCTGCGCGGGATGCCCGGGGAACGGGAGGTCCGGGGGAGCGCCTTGGTCGTCGTGTCGCCCGGTGTCCCCCGGGAGCGGCTGCCCCTTTCGGCCCTCGCCGCGGCGGGTGTCCCGGTGTGGGGGGAACTCGAACTCGGGTTCCGGAGGTTTCAGGGGAAGGTGGCGGCGATCACGGGAACCAACGGGAAGTCGACGGTGACCACCCTCGTCGGGGGTATGGCTTCCGGGGCTTTCCCGAAGGTGTTCGTCGGGGGGAATCTCGGTACGCCGTTCGTCGCGGGTGCGGGAGCTCCCTGCGACTGGGGCGTGGTGGAAGTCTCCAGCTTCCAGCTTGAGTCGATCGGAAGTTTCCGGCCCCGGGTGGCGGCGCTCCTGAACCTCACCGAGGACCATCGCGACCGGTATGCGGGGAAAGAGGCGTATTTCGAGGCGAAGATGGCTGTCTTCCGGAACCAGGGTCCCTCCGACACCGCGGTCGTCAATGCCGACGACCCCGAGGTGACCGCACGGCTGGGTTCGATCCGGGCGAACCTCCTCCCGTTCTCCGTGTCGCGGGTCCTTGAGGAGGGCGCCTTCCTTTCCGGGGAGGAAATGGTGCTCCGGACGGCATCCGGGGAGGAGCGCTATCCCCGGGGGATCCTGAAGATCCCCGGGCTGCAGAACGTGGGGAACGCCCTCGCTGCGATCGCCGTCGCCCGCTCGATGGGGATCCCGCCGCCGGCCGTACTGGCGGAGCTTGCGCGGTTCCCGGGTTTGCCGCACCGTGTGGAGTTCGTCCGGTCGGTCTCGGGAGTGTTGTATTACAACGATTCCAAGGGAACGAACGTGGGCGCAGTCCTCGCCGCTCTCGACGGATTCCCCGAACCGGTGGTGCTGATCGCGGGGGGCAAGGACAAGGGAGTCGACTTCCGGCCCCTGCGGCCGGCCCTCGCCAGAAAAGCCCGGGCCGTCGTTCTTCTCGGCGAGGCCAGGGACAGGATGGCGAGGGAACTGGCGGGAGCGGCGCCGATCACCGTGTCCGGAACGCTCGCCCAGGCGGTGCGGGCCGCCGCGGAAGCCGCCCGGGCCGGGGATGCAGTCGTCTTCTCCCCGGCGTGCTCGAGCTTCGACATGTTCCGGAACTTCGAGGAGCGCGGAGAGGCGTTCCGCAAAGCCGTGGAGGAGTTGCCCGGATGATCCTCGGGAAACGCCACGACAACCTGATCCTCGCGCTGTGCGTCCTGTCGCTGACGGTTCTCGGCATGATCATGATCTACAGCGCGACGAACGTCATGGCCGGCTCGTCGGCCCGGTACGGGTTCGACCCGGCGTACTTCTTCAAGCGCCAGGTCCTGTTCCTGGCGATAGGGATCGCGTTCGCCATGGGCCTTTCCCGCCTCGACCACGACTTCTACCGCCGGCGGATCGGGTGGATCGTCGGGGCGGCCTTCCTGCTTCTTCTCATGGTGAACATCCCCGGCGTCAGGCACACGGCGAACGGCGCTTCCCGGTGGATCAACCTGCGCCTCTTCACCTTCCAGCCCTCGGAGTTCGCGAAGTTCGCCCTGCTCGCCTTCGCCGCGTGGGCCATCGACCGGAACGGCGAGAAACCGAGGCAGGGGTACCGCGCGTTCCTCCCCATGCTGGCGGTGATGGGGATGTTCGTCGCGGTGATCCTGAAGGAGCCGGACTTCGGGATGGCCGTCGTGATCCTCGTCTCCTTCCTCGTGATCGTGTTCATCGCCGGGTTCCCCTGGAAACTCCTGGCCGCCTTCGCCGCCGTGGGCGCCGGGGGCGCCGTTCTCCTCATCCTGGCCAAGCCGTACCGGATCGCCCGGATCCAGGCGTTCCTCGACCCGATCTCGCAGGCCCAGGCGGCCGGGTATCAGGTCGTGCAGTCCCTGATCGCCTTCTCCAACGGGGGTCTCCTCGGGACGGGCGTCGGCGGGGGGAAGCAGAAGCTCTTCTATCTGCCGGAAATCCACACCGACTACATCTTCTCGGTGATCGGGGAGGAGCTCGGGTTCGCCGGCGTGACGCTTGTCGGCGCATGCTTCCTCACCATGGTGTGGGTTGGGTACCGGATCGCGCGCCGGGCTCGGGACCCGTTCGGCATGTACCTCGCCATGGGGGTTTCCTCCGTGATCGGCATCCAGGCGCTGATGAACATGATGGTGGGACTTTCGATGCTGCCGCCGAAGGGGATGGTGCTCCCGTTCCTGAGCTACGGGGGGAGTTCCCTGATCCTCCACCTGGCGGCGATCGGCGTTCTGATGAACATATCCCTGAAGGGGGCGGATGGCATTGCCACTGCGGATGATCGTAGCCGGGGGAGGGACCGGTGGGCACGTCTTTCCGGGGATCGCCCTCGCTGATGCGTTTCTTTCCCTTTGTCCCGACGGCGCCGTCTCCTTCGTCGGGACCAGGGAAGGTCTCGAGGCGAGGGCTGTTCCGGCAAGGGGGTTCCCGATCGACTTTGTCCCCTCCGGCCAGGTTCGAGGGAAGGGGTTCGGGGCCCTTCCGGGCGCCCTCCGGATGGCGCTCGGATTTCCCGCCGCGATGGCGGTCTTGAGGCGCCGCCGCCCGGACCTGGTCTTCGGCGTCGGGGGATACGCCTCGGTGCCGGTCGCGCTATCCGCGGCGCTCCTGGGCATTCCGCTGTTCCTGCAGGAGCAGAACAGCGTGCCCGGCCGTTCGAACCGGCTCCTGGCGCGGCGTGCGGTCCGGGTGTTCGCGGGCTTTGCGGGGGCGGTCCCCTTCTTCCCGCCGGGGCGGGCGGAGGTCACGGGGAACCCGGTCCGCGAGGAGATCGTAGAGGCGGCGCGTGCGTGCGGGGGGGAGGGACCCCCGGAGAGCCCGTTCACCGTGCTGGGGCTGGGAGGCTCGCAGGGGGCGCGGGCGATCAACACCCGGGTGCTGGGGATGGCCCGGAGAGCGAAACGGGAGGGTACGGCGATCCGATTTCTGCTGCAGACAGGGACGCGGGAGCACGAGGCGGTGGCGCGATCGGTGCGGGAGGAGGCTCTCCCGGTGGAGCCGTTCGCGTTCACGGACCGGATCGGGGACTGGTTTCCGCGCTGCCACGCCGTGCTGATGCGCGCCGGAGCCCTTTCCATCGCCGAGGCGGCGCTCTTCGGGCGTCCGTGCGTGCTCGTTCCGTTCCCGTCGGCGGCGGACGACCACCAGGCGGGGAACGCGAGGGAGTTCTGCGCTTCCGGCGCCGGAGCGTGGCTGCCGGAGAGCGATGCGACCGAAGAGGCTCTCTGGTCGGCGCTGTGGAGACTCGGCGGCGACCGGGTCGCGCGGGAGCACGCGGGAGCGGCGGCGGTTTCCTTCTCCCGTCCCTTTGCTTCCGTCGATGCGGTCCGCGCGGCGTTGCGGCTGTCCGGGAACGCCTCCGGGGGGGAGGGAGGCCCGGATGTATAGGAAGGGGCTCCCAATCCACTTCGTCGGGATCGGCGGAATCGGGATGAGCGGGATCGCGGAACTGCTCCTGAACCTCGGGTACAGGGTGTCCGGGTCCGACCTGCGCCGTTCCGACACGACCGAACGGCTGGAGCGGCTCGGGGCTTCGGTGCGGACGGGACACTCCGCCTCGAACATCCCCCTCGACGGCCACGTTGTGGTGGTCTCCTCGGCGGTCCGGTCCGACAACCCCGAGGTCCTCGAGGCGCAACGCCGGAAGATTCCCGTGATCCCTCGGGCCGAAATGCTGGCGGAGCTGATGCGGATGAAGTACGGCATCGCGATCGCCGGGACGCACGGGAAGACGACGACGACCTCGATGGTCGCCACCGTCCTCGCGACGGCCGGCTGGGACCCGACGGCGGTCGTGGGTGGAAAGTTGAACAGCCTCGGATCCAACGCGAAGCTGGGGCAAGGGGAGTTCCTTGTCGCGGAGGCGGACGAGAGCGACGGCTCGTTCCTGAAACTCTCCCCCACCGTGGCGGTGGTCACCAACATCGACCCGGAGCACCTGGATTTCTACTCGGGGATCGGGCAGATCAAGGAGACGTTCCTCCACTTCATCAACAAGGTTCCATTCTACGGGTTCTCGGTCCTGTGCATCGATCACCCGAATGTCCAGGAGTTGATCCCTTCCGTGGAGAAGACCTTCGTAACCTACGGTTTCTCCCGATCCGCGGACTACCGTGCGGAAGAGGTGGTCGCGACCGGGATGACGAACCGGTTCGCCGTCTTCGCGAGGGGCGAGCGGCTCGGTGAGGTTCTTCTCCGGGCGCCCGGGCGCCACAACGTCAGCAACGCCCTGGCCGCGGCGGCGGTATCCCTGGAACTCGGGGTCACGTTCGACCAGGTGCGGGAGGGTCTGTCCGCGTACGCGGGAGTGGGCCGGCGCTTCCAGGTGAAGGGAGAGATCGACGGCGTCACGGTGGTGGACGATTACGGTCACCACCCCGTGGAGGTCCGGGCGACGCTTGCCGCGGCGCGGGAGGTCTGGCCCGACCGGCGTATCGTCGTCGGATTTCAGCCGCACCGGTACTCGCGCACGCGTGCGCTGTTCAAGGAGTTCCTCTCGGCGTTCCAGGATGCGGACGTCCTCCTCGTCTTCGAGGTGTACTCCGCGGGGGAGGAGTCGATCGAGGGTGCCACCGGCGAAGCGTTGTGCTCCGCGGTCCGGGATCACGGACACCGGGAGGCCCTGTATCTCGGCAAATCCGCGGGAGCGGGAGAGGCGGTTCGCGCCGCCCTGCGACCGGGTGACATCTTTCTGACGATGGGGGCCGGCGATGTCTGGAAACTGGGCGAAAGCCTTCTCCCGCGGTAGCGGGGGGAAGGGCAGGGAGGCTGGGGCGGCCGTGCGGAACATCGAGGTGGCGTTCCACGTGAGGCTGCGGGAATACACCACGATCGGGATCGGGGGCGCCGCGGATCGGCTGGTATTTCCGCGGTCGGCGGCGCAGGTCCGGGAGATCGTCGTGGCGGAGGGCCGTTCGGGTCGTCCGGTGCAGGTCCTGGGGGCGGGATCCAACCTCCTGGTGGCGGACGGCGGCGTGTCGGCCACCGTCCTGTGCACGAAGAAGCACCTCTCCAAGGTTGTGTTCCTCTCCGACGGGTCGGTGGTCGTCGAGGCAGGAGTGATGCTCCCCCGGCTGGCCGTGCTCTGCGCCCTGTCCGGTCTTTCGGGGATGGAACCGCTTTCCGGCATCCCGGGAACGGTGGGCGGCGCGCTTTCGATGAACGCCGGGGCCTACGGGCAGAGCATCGGGGAACTGACGGAGTGGGTGGAAGTGGTCGACGCCGCGGGTGAGATCCACAGGGTCGAGGCGCGGGCGATCCGGTTCGGGTACCGGGAGGCGAAATACCCCGTCCAGGGGATCGTGGTGCGGGCCGGGTTCCGGTTCGGGCCCGGGACGCGGGAGGCCGTGTTCGAGCGGATGCGGCAGGTGAACGAAAAGCGTCGCGCCGGCCAGCCGTGGGGGGAGAAGACCTTCGGATCCGCGTTTCGCAATCCACCCGAGGGGTCGGGAAAGGCCGGTGAGCTGCTCGAGCGGGCGGGGATGAAGGGCGAGCAGGAGGGGGATGCCTGCTTCTCCCCGAAGCACGCCAACTTCCTCGTGAACCGGGGAAGCGCCACCGCGGGGGATGTCCGGCGGCTCCTGTCCCGCGGCCAGAGCGCGGTGCGGTTGTCCTGCGGCGTCCTGCTCCTGCCCGAGGTGAAAATGTGGGGGGACTTCGATGTCTGAACGGTCCGTGTTCGCCGGGAGGAAAGTGGGCGTGTTCCTGGGCGGGATTTCCGCCGAGCGGGAGGTCTCCCTCCGGACGGGGGCCGCCGCCGCCGCCGCTCTGCGGCGACTCGGGTGCGACGTCCGCGAGATCGACCTCCGGGAGGATTGGCTGGGGGCGGTTCGGGGCGCGGGCGTCGACGTCGCGTTCCTCGCACTGCACGGCCGGTTCGGGGAGGACGGTTGCATCCAGGCCGCGTGCGAGCTCGCCCGGCTTCCGTACACGGGGTCCGGGGTTGCGGCCTCGGCCATCGCGATGAGCAAGGTGCTGGGGAAGCGGATCGCGGCATCGGTGGGCGTGCCTTGCGCACCCGACGCGGTCTACGAGGGGGCGGATCCCTCGGGGGCGAAACCGCCCGATTTCGGCTTCCCCCTCGTGGTGAAGCCCGACAGGGAAGGATCCACCGTGGGCATCACGATCGTCCGCGGCCCGGACCAGTGGGAAGCGGCGCTGGCGGAGGCGGCCAGGCACGACAGCCGCATACTGGCGGAGGGGTTCATCCCCGGACGGGAGATCACCGTCGGGATCCTGAACGGGAAGGTCCTTCCCGCGATCGAGATCGTTCCGAAGTCCGGCTTCTACGACTACCAGTCCAAGTACACCGCGGGACGGACGGAGTACGTGATCCCCGTTCCGATGGACCGGGACCTCCTCCTCCGCGCCGCGGAGTACACGCGGCGCGCCGCCGGGGCGATGGGACTGCGGGGGGCCGCGCGGCTCGATTATCGCGTCGATCCGGCGGGGAACGTCTTCTTCCTCGAGGCGAACACGATCCCGGGGATGACCGAGACGAGCCTCCTCCCCAAGGCGGCGAAGTTCGACGGTCTGTCCTTCGACGATCTCGTTGCCGCCATCCTTTCCGACGCGGGGCTCGGAAAATAGATGATCGAGTACCGCGCATACCACAAGACCCGCCCCGCAAAGCGGGGAAGCGCCGGGCGCGCCGTGCGGAAGAAGGAGAAGGCCCGGGCAGGGGCGCCGAAGTCGTCGTGGGGACGCATGCGCATGATCGCGTGGATCGCCGCCGGCCTGCTCGCCATCGGGTCTACCGGCGTGGCGTTCGCCTCCGCCTACTCGTGGCTCACGCGGTCGTCGCTCTTCACGGTGCGCACGGTCGACATGAACCGGTGCGAGTACGTCTCTCTCGAGGAAGTGTGGGCGATCGTCCGCGGAGGAGGGTCGGGCATCCTCTGGTCCGTTCCCTCGAACGTGATCGCGCGGCGGCTGTCGGCCCACCCATGGGTCCGTTCCGTCTCGGTCCGCAAGTCCTTTCCGGACCGCCTGGTGGTGAGGATCCAGGAGCGCACGCCGGTCGCCATGGTGAACCTGGACGTCCTCCATTATCTCGACGAGGAGGGTCGCCCGTTCAAGCGGTTGACCGCGTACGACCCGAAGAACCTCGCCATCGTCACGGGATTTTCGCGGGAGGAGATCCTCCGGAAAGACCCGGTCACGATGCGGAATCTTCAGAAGACGCTCGACCTGCTGCGGGGCGTCGAAGCGGGTTCGCTTCGACAGAACGTGTCCGAGGTCCATTTCGACGCGCAGGACGGCTACACGGTGGTGACCCGGGACGCCGGGTTGCAGCTGAAGGTCGGAACGATGGACGTCAAGGAGGCGATTCGCCGGATCGAGACGGCCATGCCCAAAATATCGGGGATGACCCGGTCTTCCGGGATCGCCGATCTCAAGACAGAGGGCCGCGTCTTCATGCGGTCGGGGGAGTGAATGGACACGAAGATGAATGATCAGGTGATCGCGGGGCTGGACGTCGGGTCGAGCCAGGTGACCACGGTCCTCGGGAGGAAGACGCCGGACGGCGTGGAGATCCTCGGGATGGGGGAGTGCCCCACGGAGGGGATGCGGCGGGGGGCCGTGGTGAACGTCGACGCCACGGTGAAGTCGATCCGGCAGAGCGTCACGGAGGCGGAGCGGATGACCGGGCTGACCGTGGAATCGGTCTTCGTCGGGATCTCCGGGCCGCTCATCAAGTCGTTCAACAGCCACGCGGCCATCTCGGTGAAGAACGAGCATGAGGTCACCGACGCCGACTTCACGCGGGTCCTCGAGATCGCCCGCACGGTGGAGCTTCCCAACGACCGGGAGATCCTGCACGTCCTCACGCAGGAGTTCATCGTCGACGACATGGCAGGGATCAAGGATCCCCGGGGAATGACCGGAATCCGTCTCGACGCGCGCGTGCACGTCGTGACCAACGACGTCCCGGGGGCGCGAAACCTCGCCCGGTGCGTGGAGAAGGCGGATCTCGAGGTCGATAGCTTCGTTCTTTCCCCCCTGGCGTCGGCCGAGGCGGTGCTGACCCCGGAGGAGCGCGAGGTCGGCGTGGCGCTGATGGATTTCGGGAGCGGGACCGTCGAGATCGTGATTTTCTTCAACGGTTCCCTCCGGCACACTTACGTCCTGCCTCTCGGGGGAAGCAGCATCACCTCCGACATCGCGATCGGGCTGAAGCTTCCCCATTCGGACGCGGAGATCCTGAAGGTCTCCTCGGGATGCGCGATGATCCAGAAGGTGCGCCGGGACGAACTGGTGGAACTGCCGGGAGTGGGCGGGCGGCTTCCCCGTCCGATCCGCCGGCAGTACCTCAGCGAGATCATCGAGCCGCGCGCGGAAGAGATCTTCACCCTTCTGAGGAAGGAGATCCTCCGGTCCGGCTACGAGGAAAACCTCGGGGCGGGAGTGGTCCTAACCGGGGGCGGGTCGAAGCTGGAGGGCCTCACCGATCTCGGGGAGCGGGTGTTCAAGCTCCCCTTCCGGAGGGGGAACCCGATCGGCATCGGAGGATTGGTCGAAGTCGTGAACGGCCCGGCCTTCGCCACATCGGTCGGGTTGGTCCAGTACGGGGCGGGCGCGTCGGAGAGGGTCTATCGGTCGGCGGAGGCCGCGGCAGGCGGCGGGGTGATCGACCGGTTCAAGCGGTACCTGTCGGAATTTTTCTAATACGGAAACCCGGAGAAAAAGGAGGATCGGATGGCCAGAACGGAGCAGGAGGCAAAGGGGAACCGGAGGTTCACGATCGTCGAGGAGAACCGCTGTCACGCCGTCATCAAGGTGTTCGGCGTGGGCGGCGGCGGCGGAAACGCCATCAACACCATGATCGAGGAAGGGTTGCAGGGCGTCGAGTTCATCGCCGCGAACACGGACGCGCAGGCGCTGTCGCGGAGCCTTGCGCCTCTCAAGCTCCAACTGGGGGCCCGGCTGACGAAGGGGCTCGGCGCGGGCGCCAATCCCGACATCGGCCGCCAGGCCGCCCTTGAGGACCGGGACCTGATCCGGGAGGCCCTCACCGGCGCGGACATGGTGTTCATCACGGCGGGCCTGGGGGGCGGCACGGGAACCGGCGCGGGTCCGGTGGTCGCCGAGGTGGCGAGGGAGATCGGGGCGCTTACGGTGGCGATCGTGACGCGGCCGTTCTCCTTCGAGGGACTCACCCGGAAGCGGCAGGCGGACGGGGGCACGAAGGAGCTGCGAAGCCTCGTGGACACGATCATCGTCATCCCGAACGAGAAATTGCTGCTGATCGCCGGGAAGGACATGCGCTTCGTCGAGGCGTTCCGCAAGGTGGACGACGTTCTTTTCCAGGCGGTCCGGGGGATCTCCGAGCTGGTCACGAAGCCCGGCTACATCAACCTCGATTTCGCCGACGTGAAGACGATCATGTCGGGGATGGGCGTGGCGTTGATGGGGACGGGGGCGGCCTCGGGCCAGAACCGGGCGGTCGCCGCCGCGGAGAAGGCGATCTCGAGCCCGCTCCTCGAGGACGTCTCGATCCGCGGAGCCCGCGGTGTCCTCATCAATATCACCGCCGGGGCATCCCTGTCCCTGAGCGAGGTGAACGAGGCGGCGAGCCTGGTACGCGAGGAGGCTTCCGACGAGGCGAACATCATCTTCGGCACGGTGATCGACGAAACGCTGGGGGACGAACTGAAGGTCACGGTGGTCGCGACGGGATTCGAGCCGGGCGTCGCGGAGGGAGCGTGGAGGAATCCGAGGAAGGGGATCAAGCTTGTAAGCCGGGCCGACGATCTGCAGACCCCCACGTTCCTGCGGGCCTCCGCGCCGAAGACGTTCGAGGAGCGCCTGGAGGACCTTCCCCTGATCGACAAGGAGGCGGAGATCGAGTCGCTCGACGAGTTCGAGATTCCGACGTTCCTTCGTCGTCGGGTGGAGTAGGGGGATCGTGGGAAGGCCGCGCCGCGGGGGGGGCGCCGGGCCCGCAAACGAGATCTTCTCCGCGCGCAAGGATTGGGGAGTCGGAATCCGCGTAGCGCTTGTCTACCCCAACCGGTACGCGGCGGGGATGTCGAACCTCGGGTTCCTCCTGATCTACGCCCGGATCAACGCGCGTCCGGACGCCCTTTGCGAGCGGGCCTTCCTGTCGGGAGACGGGCGTCGGCGCGCCCCGCCGCGGGGGCCGGGGGCCGGTTCCGCGAATTCGCCCATCGAGGGGAGGACGCTCGAGAGCGGGCGCCCCCTTTCCTCGTTCGACGTCGTCGCCATCTCCCTCTCCTACGAGAACGACCTTCTGAACGTCCCCGCGATCCTCGCCGCGGGCGGTATTCCCCCGTTCCGTGAGGATCGTGCCGCCTCCGGCGCCCGGTACCCCCTTGTTGTCGCCGGCGGGTTCGCCGCGTCGCTCAATCCGGAGCCGGCCGGGGTTTTCGCCGATGCCGTGGTCGTGGGCGACGGGGAGCGCGCGGTGGACCTCCTACTGGACCATGGACCCGGGCCGGCGGGGGATTCCGGATACCTTCGGTCCCTCTCCGCGATCCCGGGGGTGTACGTCCCCGGGGGGTATCGGCCGGAATACGAGGAGGCATCTCCCGCGGAGCGGACCTCCGGCCTACTCCCCGCCCTCCGGACGATCGAACCGCTCCCGGGGTTTCCCGCCCGCGTCGCGCGTGAGGTTCTCGATCTTCGCTCCCTGTCTCCCTCTCCGCCCGTCATCCTGTCGGAGGAGACGGAGCTGGGCAGGATGTCCCTCGTCGAGACTTCCCGCGGCTGCCCGGGGATGTGCGGGTTCTGCGCCGCGGCCCACGCCTGCCCCTCCTTCCGGGAGTTTCCCGTCGACCGCGTGCGCGCGGCCGTCGACGCGGCGTGGCCCCACCGCAGAAAGGTGGGGCTCATCGGCGCCGCGGTCCTCGACTGGGGTCCGTTCCGGGAACTGGCGCGTGAGATCCTCGAGCGCGGCGGGACGGTTTCGCCGGCCTCCGTCCGCGCGGACCTCGTGGACGGGGAGATCGCGGAGATTCTCGCCCGGAGCGGACACCGCACGGTGGCGCTGGCGCCGGAGTGCGGCGATGCCCGGCTGCGCGCGCGGGTCGGGAAGCGGGTGCCGGACGAGGCGTTCTTCACCGCCGCGGAGGTCCTGGCCCGCTCGGGGATCGTCTCGTTCAAGCTGTATTTCCTGCTCGGCCTTCCGGGGGTGTCGCGGGAGGAAGAGGTCGGGGGGATCGCGCGGTTCCTGGGGACCTTCCGGGAGCGCGTTCTCGAGGTCGCGCGCGGGGTTGGCCGGATGGGCGTGGTGACCGCCGTGCTCTCCCCCTTTGTTCCGAAGCCGTTCACTCCGCTGCAGTGGGCTTCGATGACCCCGGAGGAGGAGCTGAAGTCGCGGGAGAAGGGAGTGGGCGCCGTCGTCCGGGCGGTCCCCAACGTCCGGGTTTCCGCTTCGGCGCCGTGGGACGCGGTCGTACAGGGGTACCTCGGGCTATCGGATCGCCGGGTGTCCGCCGGCCTGCGGACGACGCGCCCGGGAAAGCTCCTGCGCTCCGCGCCCGGAGTGGCCGGGGCGTTGTCGTCCGTCGTCTTCCGGGAGAAAGGCGCCGGCGAGTTCTTCCCATGGGAGGTGATCGACGGGGGTCTGCGAAGGGGCGCGCTGCGCGCCCGTTACGAGGCTTTCTTCGGGTAGCGGGTCAGCCCGCCGAGACGCGCACCATCACGTTCCGGGTGCGGGGGCCGTCGAATTCGCACAGGAAGACCGACTGCCAGGTTCCGAGCACAAGCTGGCCGGCCTCGACGAACACGGAAACGCTCGATCCGACGAGGCTGGACTTGATGTGGGCGTGGGAATTCCCCTCGGTGTGGAGGTACGTCCCGTCGGAAGGTGCGACCTGCTCGAGGCGGTTCAGGATGTCCCGCCGGACGTTCGGGTCGGCGTTCTCGTTGATGGTGACCGCCGCTGTTGTATGGGGAATGAAGACCCGGCAGACGCCGCTTTTCACGCCGCTCTCCCGCACTACGAGGCGGACCTGCTGGGTGATGTCGACCAGTTGCTGCGCGGTTTCCGTTTTCACGCTGATCGTCTTGAACGCCATCGAAGAACTCCATCCGGGTCCTGAAGTTGCTACCTTCTTATCACGGAGCGCCCCCGGAGGGCAAGGGAGACGCGGGAACGTTTGCCGTGACCCAAGGGTTTCCCATATAATGCATCTCCGATGGTCCCGTCGGCCCGCATGATCCTCGCCTCCGAGTCACCCCGCCGTCGGGAGCTTCTCGCCGCCGTCGGCGTTCCGTTCCGCGTGGTCCCGTCGGGGGTCGACGAAGTTCCACGCCCCGGCGAGTCTCCTTCGGGGTTCGTCCGAAGGGCCGCTCTCGACAAGGGAGAGGCGGTGGCTTCGCTTTACCCGTCGTCCTTCGTCCTGTCGGCGGACACGATCGTCGTCTCGGACGGCCGGATCCTCGGGAAGCCCCGGGACCGCGCGGAAGCGAGGCGGATGCTATCGCGCCTCGCCGGCCGCGAGCACAGGGTGCACACGGCGATCTGCCTCCTTTGCCGGGAGCGCGGCTACCGGGACCTCGCCACGGTGGTGACCCGGGTGCGATTTCGCCCCCTCACGGCGGCGGAGATCGCCGCCTACGCCCGCACGGGGGAATGCGACGACAAGGCGGGGGCGTACGCGGCGCAGGGGGCGGGGATGCTCCTCATCGACCGGGTCGCGGGGTCGTTCTCGAACGTGGTGGGTCTTCCGATGACCCGCGTTGTGGCGATGCTCGCCCGGGCGGGGTTGATCCGGGTCACGCGCAGCGGACCGGCCTGGTACGCCTTCGCGGGGCGGGCGCGATGAGCCCCCCGGGGTCGCCTCCGGGCGAGCGTGCGCCGCTCGCGGAACGTGCCGCGTGGGTGCGGGAACGGATCGCGGACGCCGTGCGCCGCTCAGGGAGGCCGGCCGGTTCCGTGAAGCTGATCGCGGTTTCGAAGACCCAGCCGCTCGCGCGGGTCCTCGAGGCGCACGCGGCGGGGTTGTCGGTGTTCGGCGAAAATTACGTCCAGGAGGCGGAGGAGAAGACCCCGTCGCTCCCGGGCGCCGAGTGGCACATGATCGGGCGTCTGCAGGGGAACAAGGTCCGCAGGGCGGTCGCCCTGTTCTCCTGGATCCAGACGGTGGATTCCGCCAGGAGGCTCCGCGAGATCTCGCGTTGTGCCGCGGAATCCGGGAAGACCTCGCGGGTCCTGATCGAGGTCAATCTCGGCGGCGAGGGGAGCAAGGCGGGGGCCGCCCCCGGCGATCTGCGTGCGATACTCGACGATTCCTCCGGGCTCCCCGGGGTGCGCGTGGAGGGGTTCATGGCGATCCCGCCGTTCTCGGCCGACCCCGAGGGGAGCCGGCCTCACTTCGCGCGGCTGCGGGAGCTGCGGGACGAGCTGGCGCGGGAACTCCACGGCCCGGCCCTCGGGGAGTTGTCGATGGGGATGTCCAACGATTTCGAACAGGCGATCGGCGAAGGGGCGACGATGGTCCGCGTCGGGACCGCGATCTTCGGAAGCCGGCAGGGGAGGGGCTGATATCATGGCGCTCGGATTTCTCGGTGCGGGAAACATGGGGGAGGCGATGATTCGCGGTCTGCTCTCCGCGAAGCTGCGCTCGCCGGAGCAGGTTGTGGTGTACGACGCGGCCCCGGGCCGGGGTGAGGATCTGCGGCGCCGTTTCGGTGTCACCGCCGCCCGTTCCGTCGAGGACCTGCTGCGCTCCTGCGACACGGTGGTGGTCGCCGTAAAGCCGCAGGTCCTGTCGTCCGTCCTGTCCGGTATCTCCCGGGACGCGGCGCGGGGGAAGACGTTCGTCTCCATCGTGGCGGGCGCGAAAATCGCCCTCTTCGAAAAGGCGCTCGGGGAAGGCGCGAAGATCGTGCGGACGATGCCCAACACGCCGGCGATCGTCGGGATGGGGAGCACCGGGGTCTACTTCCCGCCCGTCGTCGACGCCGCGACCCGGCAGGAGGTCCTCGCCCTGTTCTCCTCTTTCGGTACAGTGGCCGAGATGCCCCGCGAGGAACTGCTCGACGCGGTGACCGCGCTTTCCGGTTCCGGTCCCGCCTACGCGTTCCTCTTCCTCGAGGCGCTCGCGGACGGTGCGGTCCGGGCGGGGATGGGGCGGGCCGAGGCCTCGCTCCTCGCGGCTTCGACCCTCGAGGGAGCGGCGCGGATGGTCCGCGAGACGGGGAAGCATCCCGCCGAACTCAAGGACATGGTGATGTCGCCGGGGGGGACGACGGCCGCCGGGGTGGCCGCGCTGGAGCGCGGGGCCTTTCGGGCGACGGTGATGGACGCGGTGCTGTCCGCGTGGCAGCGGTGCCGCGAGCTTTCGGGCTGAAAGGGGGAGGGAAGGGATGTTCGTGGCGAAGAACCTGCTCGAAGCGCTGGCGACGATCATCGACTATGCGCTGTGGGCCTACATGTGGGCGTTCATCCTCCGGGCCGTGCTGTCGTGGGTCAGCCCCGATCCGTACAACCCGATCGTCCGCGGCCTCTACGCGGTGACCGAACCGGTCCTCTCCCGCCTGCGCCGGAGACTTCCGCTGTTCGCCGGCTCGATCGACTTCGCGCCGATGGTCGCGGTCCTCGTCATCATCTTCCTGCAGCGGTTCATCGTGCGGACGCTGTTCGACCTCGCCTTCCGGATGCCGTGAGCCCCGCGGACGGACCCTTCGCCACCGTGTCGGTCCGCGTGGTCCCACGCTCCTCGAAGGAGGGGGTCGCGGGGTTCGAGGGGGGCGTCGTGCGGATACGGCTCAACGCCCCTCCCGTCGAGGGGAAGGCCAACGACGCCCTCGTCCGCTTCCTCGCGAAAGCCGTGGGCGTTCCAAGGAACCGCATCACCCTGGTCACGGGGGAGAAGGGTCGGAGCAAGATCGTCCGCGTCGCCGGCGTCACCCGCGAGGCGTTGATGGCCGCCCTCGGATTATAGACCCCCCCTTCACTCCACCCGGTGGATCCACCGGTGTCGGTCCTCGATCTCTCCATACTGGATCCCGGTGATCTCCCGGAAGAGGCGGACCGCGAGTTCCCCCGCCTTCCCGCCGTTCACGGCGACCTCCCGCCCGCGGCAGGAGAAGGAGCCGACCGGGGAGATGACCGCCGCCGTCCCGGATCCGAACGCCTCCGAGAGCGTTCCGTCCGCGGCCCCCTTCATGACCTCGTCGATCTCCACGGGGCGCTCCGCCACCGGGATCTTCCACTCCCGCGCGAGCGTGAGCACGGTGTCCCGCGTCACCCCGGGCAGGATCGAACCGGAGAGCGGAGGGGTGACCAGTTCGCCGCCGAGCAGGAAGAAGATGTTCATCGTCCCCACCTCTTCCACGAAACTCCGCTGTCCGGCGTCGAGCCAGAGGACCTGGTCGAAACCCAGAGCCTTCGCGTTCTTCGCGGCGAGGAGACTCGCCGCGTAATTTCCGCCCGTCTTCGCCTCTCCCACACCCCCTTTGGCGGCGCGCACATATTGCTCCTCGACCAGGATGCGGACGGGGTCGAACCCCCGCGGGTAGTACGCCCCCACCGGTCCGGTGATGATGAAGTAGAGAACCTCCGCCGACGGGCGAACGCCAAGCCCCGCCTCGGTTGCGATCATCGTCGGACGGATGTACAGGGAGGCCCCCTCGTCCTTCGGGATCCACTCCCGGTCGAGCCGCACCAGGCCCCGGAGGGCGGCCAACTGGTCTTCGACCGGGATCTCCGGCAGACACATCCGCGCCGCCGAGCGGTTCATCCGCTCCGCGTTCCGGTCGGGACGGAAGAGGCAGACGGCGCCGTCGCGCGCGTAGTAAGCCTTCATCCCTTCGAAGATCTCCTGCCCGTAGTGCAGGACCATCGCGGAAGGGTCGAGCGAGATCGGCCCGTACGGGACGATGCGGGCGTTTTCCCATCCCTTTCCCGATGTGTAGTCCATCAGGAACATGTGGTCCGAGAACAGGTTCCCGAACCCGAGCTTCTCGCCGCTTTTCGGCCTCTGCCTCCTGTGGTTTTCCGGCGCCTGCTTCACCGTGATCTGCATCCCTTCTCCCTTCCCGCCCTCTTCCGGGCAGCGTTCCCTTCGGCGCGCGAGGAAAGATCCGCCCGCGGAAATCAGTTATACCGCAAAGATGCCGATCCGGAAAGACGCTCCGGTACGCCGGTAAAAGGGAATCCGCTTTCGGTCCGGCGAGCCGGCGTGTAATACTAAAGCACTTGGCGAGAGAACCGGTTTCCGGCGGAAAGGAGCGGTAAGGATGAAGAGACGGCTTGCGGTTGCGTTGTGCGCAATGGTCGCGTTTTCTGGGGCATCGTTCGCGGCGGAGGACCCGGAACTGAAAAGCGACAAGGAGAAAATCAGCTATAGCATCGGGATGGACATCGGGGGAAACCTGAAGCGGGGAGCCGTCGAGGTGGACCCGGACATGCTGGCAAAAGGATTGAAGGACAGCTACAGCGGCGAAAAAACCCTCCTCACCGAGGATCAGGCGCGCCAGGCGATCGAGGATTTCCAGAAGACGCTGAAGGCGAAGAAGGTGGAGACGATGCGGATAAACTCGGAGAAGAACAAGGCCGACGGGGAGAAGTTCCTCGCGGAGAACGCGAAGAAGGAGGGCGTGAAGTCCCTCCCGAGCGGACTCCAGTACAGGGAGATCACGCCCGGCAAGGGGAAAAGCCCGAAGGCCACCGACACGGTGACGACCCACTACAAAGGGACGCTGATCGACGGGACGGAGTTCGACAGCTCCTACAAGCGCGGCGAGCCGGCGACGTTCCCGGTCGCGGGAGTGATCAAGGGCTGGACCGAGGCGCTCCAGCTGATGAAGGAAGGGGCGAAGTGGCAGCTCTTCATCCCTCCGAATCTCGCGTACGGCGAGAGGGGAGCGGGCCGCGACATCGGCCCGGACGCCACGCTGGTCTTCGAGGTGGAGCTGATCTCGGTCAAGTGACCCTTCTCTGCCGCGGGAGGGGGGCGGCGTGAACCGCTGGTTCCGCGTCGCGGGCGGCGTGAGCCTGAACCTTTGCCTCGGCGCCGCGTACGTCTACAGCGTGTTTCTCGCCCCCCTCCAGCGCGAATTCGGCTGGACGCGCTCGGAGCTCTCCGTCGCGTTCACCCTATCGATGGTCTTCATCGCCACCGGTGTCCTGGTCGGGGGGCGGTGGCAGGACCGCCGGGGTCCCGCAGCCGTCTCCCTCGCAGGCGCGCTCCTCTTCTCCGCGGGGATCTTCCTCTCCCGCTACACCGATTCGCTGGCATGGTTGTACGTCTGCTACGGCGTCGTCGTGGGGCTGGGCAGCGGCATCGGCTACACGTGCCCCCTCTCCGTCGGGATGAAGTGGTTCCCCGAGCGGCGGGGGCTGGTCACCGGAATCATGGTGATGGGATACGGCGCGGGGGGCGCGGTGATCGCCCCCCTGGCGGGGTACCTGATCCAGCGCTTCGGGTGGCGTGACACCTTCGGCATCCTCGGCGCGGCGTTCCTTGCGGTGACGGTGGCCGGCTCGATGTTCCTGAGGAACCCGCCGGAAGGGTGGCGTCCTCCGGGAGGGACTCCTGCGACGGAGGGGAAGGGGACGGCGCGGGGCGGCCGCGATTTCCTTCCGCGGGAGATGGTCGGCACCGGAGCCTTCCGCCGGATGTGGGTCGCGTACGCACTCGGCACCGCGGCGGGGCTGATGGTGATCGGGCATCTTGCCGCCTTCGCGCTGGGGGCGGGCTTCTCCGCCCGCGATTCCGCGCTCTCCGTGGGGATGCTTTCGGTGGGGAACGGGTGCGGGCGGATCGCCTCCGGGTGGATGTCGGATCACATCGGACGCGTCCGGACGCTCTCTCTGGTGATGGGTGCGACCGCCCTGCTCCTCTTCCTCGCCCCGGGGGTTTCCACCGTTCCGCTGCTCTTTGCCCTCGTCTTCCTCATCGGATACTGCTACGGCTCGCAGCTCGCCGTCTTCCCGTCGACGACCGCCGATTATTTCGGGATGCGAAACCTCGGGAACAACTACGGTCTCCTGCTGACGGCATGGGGCGTCGCCGGGATCATCGGACCGATGGCGGGGGGATGGATCTTCGACGCCACCCACGGCTACGCCGCGGCGTTCCGGATCGCGGCCCTCCTCGCGGTCGCCGCCGCCGTGGTGGTCGCGACGGTCAAGGCGCCCCCTCCCGGAGATTCCTTGCCTCCCAAGGTTCGCAGGGTCGCCGCCGCCGTCCTGTTGCTTTTATGCGCTCCCGCGCTCTCCGCCACGGGCGAAACGTACCCTGTTCCGATTCCGGCAGACTCCCCGGCATCCATCGACTCTCCTGCCGCACCCCCCGCCGTGGCGTTGACCTTTTCCGACAACGCGGGCGTCGTGGCCCCGATCGATCGGAACCTGCGGTGGAAGAACGCCGCCGTCATCGGCGGGGTCGCCCTCGCCGTCGGGGCGTATGGGGCGAAGCATTGGTGGGATGTGCCCTCTTCCTTCTGGACCAAGCGGGAAGGGTGGTTCGGAGAGGACACCTACGCCGGCGGCGCGGACAAGCTGGCTCACGTGTTCGTCACATACGCCGGGACCCGGGCGTTGGCACGGGTGTTCGAGGGTCTCGGGAACCCTCCGGAAAAGTCCCTGCGCCTCGCGGGCTGGACCTCCCTGGGCGTATTCACGGGAGTCGAGGTGCTGGACGGCTTCTCTTCAAGGTGGGGTTTCAGTTACGAAGACATGGTGTGCAATTTCGCCGGCGTGGCATTCGCCATCCTGATGGAGAGTTACCCGTCGGTCGACGCCGTTCTGGACTTCCGGCTTCTTTACGAGCGGTCCGATGATGATCGCCTCCGCGGGAAGACCTCCCCCGCGGGGGATTACTCGGGGCAGACCTACCTGCTGGCGTTCAAGGTGGACGGCGTTCCCCGCCTCCGGAACGTTCCCCTGGTGCGGTATCTGGAATTCCTGGTCGGTTACGGCGCGCGCGGGTACGAAATCCAGAGGGATCCGCACCGGCAGGTCTATTACGGGGTGGGGATCAACCTGTCGCGCCTCCTGGGAGACACCCTGTTCCGGGGCGACCTGAAGGGCGGGAAGGTCCAGGGTGCGACGGACACCCTCCTGGAACTGTTCGAGGTTCCCGGTACCGCCGCATTGAACGACCACCGCCTCTGATTCACGGCGACACGGTTTCGGTATTTTTCGGACCATATCGTCACGCCTTCGCCCCAGGGGGATCGGTGAAGGGGTACTATAACTCCACGAGGCTCGCTATAACATGCATGCCGTCGCCGCCGCGTACTGGATCGACCGCCTCCACCTGAACCGCCATCCGGAAGGGGGCTGGTTCCGCGAGACGTACCGGGCCGCGGAAACGATCCCCTCGGACGCCTTGCCGGCCCGCTTCGAACGTCCGCGTTCCTTCTCCACCGCGATCCACTATCTGCTGGAACAGGGCGACTTCTCGGCCCTGCACCGTTTGAAGGCGGACGAGGTCTGGCACTTCTATCATGGCGACCCGTTGACCGTGCATGTCATCACCCCGGATGGGGAGCGGTACGAGATCCTCCTCGGGCCGGATGCGGAACGAGGGGAGCGTTTCCAGGCCGTGGTTCCGGCAGGATGCTGGTTCGGCGCGGAAACCTCCGCCGGGTTCTCCCTGGTCGGCTGCACCTTGGCTCCCGGGTTTGATTTCAGCGACTTCGAAATGGGGGATCGGGACGGATTGACGATCCTCTTTCCGAAACATTCGGCGCTGATCGCTCGAATGACAAGGGACTGAAACGATGGGATCATCGGGAATCGGATATCATTGAAAGCGATGGATTCCGGAATGGGCGACACAATGGAGACAACCGATTCGGGCGGTCTGTGGAAATCGTACCGGGGGTATTGGATCGCGGTTCCGTTTGCCGCGGCGTGGATCCTGTCCATCCTGTCCTGGCTCGGGATCTGCTCCGATGGTTGCGAGGAATCGCATCTGTACCGGTTTTTCGGATTTCCGCTATCCCCCCTCGGCGTCGGATATTTCACATTGTGCGGCCTCGTTTTTCTCACAAGGAACCGGTTCCGGTTCTCCGGCTTCCTGATCCCCCTTCTGCTCTCGGGCGCACTCGGCTCGGAAATCGTTCTCATCTGGATTCAGAAGTATGTTATTGGAAGGTGGTGCCCGCTGTGCGTCGGAATCGCCCTCTCGGTCGCAACGGCGTGCGTGCTGGTCGCCCTGGAGCGATTGCCCGGGGTCGCATCCCGGATTCGTGGCGGAGAAAGGAATCTCGTGATGAAGCAGCTCGCGGGCAAGACGGCCTTGATCCTCTTCGTGTTCCTCGCCGGCATGGGTGGTACCGCGACGGGTCTGAAGAAACCCGACGCGTTCGCGGCCGGCCTGCCGGTGAAGTCCCTCGCCATGGGGGATGTGGAAAGCACCACGGAGGTCTACTTCGTCACCGACTGGTTCTGCCCCGCGTGCCGCGTCGCCGAGCCGGAGATCCTGAAGGGCGCACGAAAAGTCATGCCGCAGGCGAAGGTCGTGTTCGTGGATTACCCGGTCCACCCGGAAACCTTCAACTTCATTCCCTACAACCTGTCGTTCATCGTCCGCGAGAAGGCGAAATATCTCGAGATCCGGGAAGCGATGGGGACCCTTGCGAGGAAAACAAAGGAACCCACCCTGGAAGATTTCCAGGCGTCGGTTTCCCCACTCGGCGTGAAATATGTCCCGTTGAACTACGCGGACGTCATGGCCGGCATGCAGTATTTCAACGCCATCGTCAAGAAGTTCAAGGTGCCGGGAACCCCTTCCGTGGTCGTGCTCGATTCGCGCACCGGGAAGGCGAAGACCTTGTACGGCATTCTGGAGATCACTTCCGACAACATCCTGAAGGCCGTCGCGGAGGTCTCGGGAAAGTAGCTGGAAGTGTACCTGCGCCCGCGCAAACACGTAGAAAAAGCGCTGCGGGAGAGTGAAGAAAGGTTTCGCAATCTCTTCGAGAGCTCACGCGACGCATTGATGATTCTGGAAGCTCCTTCCTGGGCATTTACATCCGGAAACCGGGCGACGGTAAGGGACATCACAGAGTCCAGGCGTGCGGAGGAACACGTAGCGCGTCTCCATCAGCAAAATGAACTCATCCTGTGTTCGCCGGCGGGAGGGATTCTGGGGTTGGATTTGAAGGGTCTTCACACGTTCGTCAACCCGGCTGCGGCAAGGATGCTGGGTTACGAAGTGGAGGAACTTCTCGGCCGTCCCAGTCACAGCCTCTGGCACCATACCAAACCCGACGGAAGCCCCTACCCCGAGGAGGACGTCTCTTCGCGCTTCGCGGGGAAGAAGCCCGCCGGGATCATCCAGAAACCGTACACCCTCGCCAAACTGCGGGAATCGCTCGCAGGCCTGCTGCCGAGGCGCTCGTCTTGACTCCCTGATCGTGCCGGTGCCCCTGCCGGGAGTGAGGTCTCCCCTTGGAATTCCCGTGAAGGCTTCATCGACTCCTATCGATATGTATACAGTATGCCGATGATCATCGGAGACGATATCTCATCAAAGGCGAAGGGTCCGTAACTTCAGCCCATGCGAAGTAATTTCTCGCCAATGGGTAACCCGCATATTTGAGGTGATTATGTCAAGCCGGCCCGGAACGTTCTTCGGTATGGCGATCATCGCTCTGGCAACCGCCCTCGTCGCGGGCTGCTCGGGGAGCGGCAGCCAGTCGGCCGCCGAAAGGCTCCAGGCCTCGGTCGATGCCAACTGGGGCCAGTACGCGCAGGATCACGGCCTTCCCGGGGGCGGCATGTCGACCTTGTCGCGCGCAAAGCGCTTCGGCCGCATATCGGGAAACGAATCCTTTCCGAGGTTCGGTTTGTCTGACCGGCGCGAAGGTCGAGACTGCGTGTCCGGCATCCTGCAGGCAACGAAGATAGGGGGTTCACGCCGATATTGAGGCGGGTATACTGATATCCCATGGTGGCATCGTCTGAAAAATTGTCCGGATTCTGCCGGGCCAATCACATCAAGAGGCTCTGCTTGTTCGGGTCGCACCTCAAGGGGACCGCGGGCCCTGAAAGCGACATCGACCTCCTGGTGGAATTCGAAGAAGGACACGAACCCGGCTTGATCGGGATCGCTCGTCTGGAGCGGGAACTCTCGCCTTTTTTCGAAGGGCGTCCGATCGACCTGCGGACTCCGGCAGATCTAAGCCGCTATTTCAGGGACGAGGTCCTCGCAAGCGCGGAAGAGCGATATGCGGGATGACGACGTGGTTCGAATCCGGCATATGGTCGATGCAGCGAGAGAGGCCATCGGTTTTGCAAGCGGCTGTAGCTCGGAAGAGTTGGCCCATGACCGGATGCTTCTGCTCTCGCTCGTGAAATGCATCGAGATCCTTGGGGAGGCGGCCAGCAAGGTGACGGACGCGACCCGCGAGTCGCTTCCGGAGATTCCGTGGCGCGATATCATCTCCATGCGGAACCGGTTGATTCACGGATATTTCGACATTGACACCACCATCGTCTGGAAAACGGTGACGACAGAACTGCCCTCACTGGAACACGCTCTCGAAAAGACTCTCCGATAGCATTCCTCAGTGTGTCGCGGGTCCGACTGTTCGTCGGTGCCCCTCGTGACGCAAATTGCGGGGTACCCCAGGGAGTGCAATTCGTCGGGGAGTGGGGCGCCCCTCGCCCGTTCAACTCCCTCCCGTTGTGGACCACGCAACGAGAAAGGATGTGGTGCCGGAGGAGGGACTTGAACCCTCACGTCCTCGCGGACACGGGATTTTGAGTCCCGCGCGTCTGCCAGTTCCACCACTCCGGCGTCGTCCGGGGCGGTCCGCCCCGGACATCATTTATACACCGCTTTCCGCACCGATTCCAACACCCCGGCAGGCCCCCTCCGAAAATGTCCAAAAAGGGTAAGGATTTCTCCCGGCCCCGCCGATAAGAGTCGCAAGGGGGTGGCCACGTACCATGGATCGTTTCCGGCGGTTCTCCATATGGAAGACCCTGTTCTTCCCGGAGCAGCGCGACGAGTCCCTTCAACTCGTGTCCCTCATGAACAACGTTCCGGGCGTGGTCTACCGGGGGCTCCCCGACTGGACGATACCGGTCATGGGCGCGAATATCGGAGACATCGTCGGACACTCCGCCGAGGAATTCACTTCCGGCAAGAAGCCCTGGTACGAGATCGTCCATCCCGAGGACCAGGGGATGCTGAGACAACGCGTCCTCGAAGCCGTGCGGGCCCACGAGCGTGTCCTACGGCTCGAATACAGGCTTCTGCACCGGGACGGTTCCATACGGTGGGTGGCGGACCGTCGCCAGATGATCTATGGCGAGGACAGGAAGCTGCGGTGGGTCGACGGCCTCATCCTCGACATCACCGATCGGAAGCGATCGGACGTGGCGTTGCACCTCACCCAGTTCACCGTCGACCGGGGAAGCGAATCCATCTACTGGATGGGTCCGGACGGCCGCCTCATCTACGTCAACGACCGAACGTGCGAAGCGCTCGGCTATTCGCGGGAAGAGCTCCTTTCCATGCGGATTCAGGAGATCAACCCGGAGTTTCCCCCGGAGCGGTGGCTGGACCACTGGAACGAGTTGCGAAAGCGACGGATCTACTCGGGGGTATCGACGCACCGCGCGAAGGACGGTCACTTGATTCCCGTCGAGATCACGGCGAACTACATCGAGTTCGGCGGGAAGGAGTACAACTGCGTCTACGCCCACGACATCACCGAGCGCAAACGGACGGAAGAGCTGATCCTGCTGGAACGGGATTTCTCGAAAGCGGCCCTGGACAGCCTTCCCGGGGTATTTTATCTGTTCGACCGGACGGGGAAGTTCCTGCGCTGGAACACCAATCTTGAGGAGATCACCGGCTACTCGGCGGAGGAAATCGGAAAGATGCACCCGTTGGACCTGTTCGCCGGTGCGGACAAGGCATTGGTCGGGGAGCGGATCAAGGACGTTTTCGCGAAGGGAAGCTCCGAGGTGGAAGCGGAACTCGTAACGAAAAGCGGGAGGGGAATGACCTACTACTTCACGGGGCATACCTTCCAGTGGAAAGAAGAGCCGTGCCTGATCGGCACGGGGATCGACATTTCGGAGCGGAAGAAGCTGGAGGAACAGCTGCACAATTCCCAGAAGATGGAGGCGATGGGCCTGCTGGCGGGAGGGATCGCCCACGACTTCAACAATCTTCTGACCGGCATCCTCGGGTATGCGAGCCTGCTCTCCCTCAGGGAGGGGATCGACCCGGAGGTCGCCAAGGCAGCCGGGATCATCCAGCGGTCGGCGGAAAGGGCTTCCCAGCTGACGGCCCAACTGCTCGGGTTCGCCGAGCAGGGTAAGAACCTGAACGTTCCGGTGGATCTTAACCGGGTGGTCGCCTCCGTAACCGCGGTCCTCGAGAGGACGCAGGATCTGCGCATCCGGATCGTCACCTCCCTCCGCCCCGAGGGAGGATGCGTCCAGGGGGACCCGTCCCAACTGGACCAGGTCGTCATGAATCTCGCGATCAACGCGTGCGACGCCATGCCCCTTGGGGGGCAGCTGAAGATCACCACCGAACCCGTGACGCTCGACGAGGCGTTCTGCCGGGAGCGGGAGTGGATGTCTCCGGGGAAGTACCTCCTTCTCTCCGTCTCCGACACGGGCGTCGGCATTTCGTCGGAGAACCTGGAGCGGATCTTCGACCCGTTCTTCACCACGAAGACCCGGGGGAAGGCGACGGGGCTCGGCCTGTCGATGGTCTTCGGCATCGTGAAGAACCACGGAGGCTGCGTCGACGTCCGGAGCGAGGCGGGGGCCGGCAGCGTGTTCCGGATTTTCCTGCCGGAGAGCCCCGAGGATGCCCTGAAAGAGAAGGCGACGATGGGCGAGGCTCTCCCCCGGGGTCGCGGCAGGATCCTCCTCGTTGACGACCAGGAGCCGGTCCGGGAGGTGGCGAAGGATATGCTCGAGGCGCTGGGCTACGAGGTGATCACCGCCGCCGACGGCCTGGAAGGAGTTTCCCGGTACCGCGACCTGTGGAGGAAGATCGACCTGGTCATCCTCGACATGGTCATGCCGAACATGTCGGGGGGGGACTGCTTCCGCCGGATGAAGGAGATCAACCCGAAGGCCCGCGTGGTCCTTTCCTCCGGGTATTCGATGGACGGGTCCATCCAGGAAGTGATGAACGAGGGGATCCTCGCGTTCATCCAGAAACCGTACCGGCTGGAGGAACTCTCCCGCGTGGTGGGGACGGCGGTCGGGACGTACCAGTAGCACGCCTGTTTCTGTTGAAGGGACGCTCCGGTAACGCCATAATAGGGGCATGAACCTTCTCGACGTGATCCTTGCCCTGCTGTTCGCCGGGTTCGCCATCTCCGGAATCGTCCGCGGTCTGGTCCAGCAGCTCTTCTCCATCGGGGGGCTGGTCGCCGGGCACCTGTTGGGAATCCGGTACTACGCTTTCGCGCATGAGAAGCTCGGCCTCTCCTTCCAGTACGCCGAGGTGGTCGGGTACGCGGTCGTCTTCCTTGCCGCGTACCTCGCGGTCCGGCTGGTCGGGGGGCTGATCGAGGATCGGGTGCGGAAGTCGAAGCTGTCCGGGACCGACCGGCTCGCGGGGATGGCGGCGGGGTTGGTGAAAGGCGCGCTGTTCTCGATCCTGATCGTCTTCCTGCTGGTGATCCTGCTGCCTCGGGACGCCCGGCTGCTGCGCGAGTCGAAGGCGGCACCCACGGCCATCGCCGCGGGAAATCGGCTCGCGGCCGTCTTCCCCCAGCGGTTCGCGGAGTCGTTCCGGGAAAAGATGCAGGCGATCCGCCCCGCCAGGTAGCGGCCGGGTTTGCCTACGCTTTCCGGATCGCCTTCCGCGACGTCTTGATGGCGCACAGGTCCGCGCACATCGTGCAGGCCGCCTCGTCCGCGGTGGGAAGGGATCCCCCCCGCCAGGCGCTCGCCCGTTCCGGATCGATGGACAGCTCGATCTGCGACTTCCAGTCCAGCGCGGCGCGCGCATCCGCCATCCTGTTGTCCCATTCCATCGCTCCGGGGATCCCGCGGGCGATATCCGCGGCGTGCGCGGCGATCCGGGTCGCGATCACCCCTTCCCGCACATCCTCCACCGGCGGCAGCCGGAGGTGCTCCGACGGCGTAACGTAGCACAGGAAATCCGCGCCGCTCCAACCGGCGATCGCGCCGCCGATGGCCGAAGTGATGTGGTCGTACCCCGGAGCGATGTCGGTCACCAGGGGGCCGAGGACGTAGAACGGCGCACCGTGGCACAGCCGCTTCTGGAGCACCATGTTGGCGGCGATCTGGTGCATCGGGACGTGGCCGGGCCCTTCGATCATCACCTGTACGTCTTTCTCCCAGGCGCGATCGGTGAGTTCGCCCAGCGTCATCAATTCGTGTACCTGCGCCCGATCCGTGGCGTCCGCCAGGCACCCGGGACGCAATCCGTCGCCCAGGGAGATCGTGACGTCGTACTCCCGGCAGATCGCGAGAAGGCGGTCGTACTGTTCGTAGAAGGGGTTTTCCTTCCCGTTGTACTCCATCCACTCCGCCAGGAGCGACCCGCCGCGGCTGACGATGTCGAGGCGGCGACCCTCCCGGACCAGCCGCTCGACCGATGCGCGGGTCACTCCGCAATGGACCGTCATGAAGTCGACCCCTTCGATGGCCTGTTTCTCGATCCCGGCGAAGAAGTCGTCCCCGGTGAGCTCGACCCACGATTTTCCACGCAGGTTGCCGTCGGCCGCGATCTGGTACAGGGGGACGGTCCCGACCGGGACGGGGCACTCGGCGAGGATCGCCCGACGGATCTCGTCGATCGGTCCCCCCGTGGACAGGTCCATCACCGCGTCGGCCCCGGCCGCCACGGCGGCGCGCATCTTCTCCATCTCCAGCCCGATGTCGGCGTGGTCGCGGGAGGAGCCGACGTTTGCGTTCACCTTGATGGTGAGCCCTTCGCCGACGGCGACGGGGCGGATCTCGCGGCGTTTCCGGTTGCGGGGAATGACGGCTCTCCCCGCGGCGATCCGATCCCGAAGCGTCGCGGGGTCCATATGTTCCGATTTCGCCGCAAGGGCGATCGCCGGAGGAATCTCCCCCTGCCGCGCGCGATGCATCAATGTCATGGTGTACCTTCCTTTCCGCTCGGAAAATGAAAAACCGCACCAGGGGGAAACGGCACGGCTCTAAGAGGGCCACGCTCCCTGCGCCGGTATTACCCGGGTCAGGTTCGACGGGTTGCCCTAAGGGGAAGGCGCACACATTGCGTCCCCCCTGAGGCTCTCAGCGAAATGCACCCCTGGCGGTTACTCTTGATGATATGGCCGCGAGACCGGAGGTGTCAAGGGTGGGCTCTCGACAGGGTGGCCCCCCGACCTTTACTTGCCCGGAGGGGGTGGGGTAAACTTTCCTCATCGCTCATCTTGCTCCCCCGGGAGGTACCGGCTTGGCCCGGCCTACGGTGGCGGAGATCCGCCTCTCGGCCCTCCGACACAACGTTCAGGTGATTCGCGCGCTGCTACCGCAAGGCGTCGGCTTTCTCGGCATTGTGAAGGCGAACGCTTACGGTCACGGAGCGATTCCAGTGGCGCGCGCCCTCGAGGCGGATGGGGCGCGGATGCTGGGCGTGGCCACGGTGGAGGAAGGGGTGGAACTCCGCGAAGGGGGGATCCTCCTTCCGGTAGTCGTGCTGGGAGGTGTCGAACCGCCGCAGGCGGCGGAGGCCCTCGCTCACGATCTTTCGGCAATCCTCTTCGACCGGGGGCAGATCGGCTACATGGCCCGCGCGGCCGCGGTGGCGGGGCGTCCCTTCCCGGTGCACGTCAAGGTCGACACCGGGATGGGGCGGCTCGGACTGCTCCCGCGGGAGGCCATGAAGGCGGCGGGGGAGATTGCGTCGACTCCCGCCCTGCGGCTGGAAGGGTGGATGACGCACCTGTCTTCGGCGGACGGTTCGGCGGTGGAGGACCGGGAGTACACGGCGGCGCAGTTGGCCACCTTCCGTGAGATGCTCCCCGCCGTGCGGAAGGCCTTCGGGAGTGCCGTGGCGTTCCATGCGCTGAACAGCGCGGGAATCCTCCGGTTCGGCGAAGACGCTTTCGACCTCGTCCGGCCCGGCATCTCGCTGTACGGATGCTCCCCCCTCCCTCCCGGCGAGGCGTCGCACGACCTTCGCCCGGTGATGCGGGTCGTTTCGAAGGTGTTGTCCCTGAAGGAACTCCCGGCGGGACACGCGGTGAGCTACAACCGGAGGTACCGCTGCGACGGCGCGCGCCGGATCGCCGTCGTCCCCATAGGGTACGCCGACGGCTACCGCCGCGCGTTGACCGGCTGTGCGCGGATGTCGGTCGCAGGCCATCCCGCCCCCGTCGTGGGGACGGTGTGCATGGACCACACGATGATCGACGTAACCGGGGTGCCGGGCGTGGAGATCGGGACGGACGTCGAGGTGATGGGGGGGGCGTCGATGGGCGCGGAGGAGATGGCACGCGTCTGCGGGACCATCCCGTACGAGATCCTGGTCCAGGTCGGGCCGAGGATCCCCCGGGTGGCCATTGACTGACTCCACCGCGAAAAAGAACGGCGCCCTCCGGCTCGCGGAGCTCCTCGGGGAGCGGGTCCATGCCATGGTGCTGGACCTGGGGGCGATCTTCACCCTGTTCCTCCAGGTCGTCTCGTCGGCGGTGCGGCCGCCGTCGGAGTTCCGCAACATCGTCAAGCAGATGGAAGAGGTAGGTATCCGGTCGATGCCCGTGGTGCTCGTCACCGCGACCTTCACCGGCATGGTCCTCGCGCTGCAGAGCTACTCCGGGTTCCAGCGGTTCGGCGCGACCAGCTTCGTCGGATCGGTCGTCGCCCTTTCCATCACCCGGGAACTGGGCCCGGTGTTCGCCGGCCTCATGGTCTCCGGCCGCGTCGGCGCCTCGATGGCGGCGGAGCTGGGGACGATGAAGGTGACGGAGCAGATCGACGCACTGATCACCCTCGCCACCAACCCGGTCAAGTACCTCGTCGTTCCGCGCGTGGTGGCCGCGACGATCGTCCTCCCGATCCTCGTCGTTTTCGCGGATCTTCTGGGGATCATCGGGGGCTACTTCGTCTCCGTCTACCTGATGGGTGCCAACCCGTACGTGTACATGTCCAAGACGTACCAGTACCTCGAGTTCAAGGACATCTACACGGGGCTGATCAAGGCCTCGGTCTTCGGGATGCTGATCGCCCTCATCTCGTGCCACCACGGGTTCGTGGCGCAGGGGGGCGCGGAGGGGGTCGGCCGGGCCACCACGCGGGCCGTAGTGGCGTCCTCCATGATGGTGCTCATCTCGGACTACTTCATGACGTCGTTCATGTTCTGACGGGAAAGGACCGAAGCCGTCGTGATCGCGATCCGGGATTTGAGCAAGGCCTTCGGGAAGAAGGTGGTCCTCGACGACCTCGAGCTGACCGTGCCGAGGGGAAAGAACACCGTCGTCATCGGCGGAAGCGGCACGGGCAAGTCGGTCCTCATCAAGTGCGCAATGGGGCTGATTCGCCCGGACGCGGGGGAGATCCGGATCGACGGCCAGGACATCCTCCGGATGGACGAGCAGGAGCTGGTCCGGATCCGCCGCAGGTTCGGGATGCTCTTCCAGGGGGCGGCCCTGTTCGACTCGATGGACGTGGGGGACAACGTGGCGTTCGCCCTGCGGCGCCTGAAGATGGTCCCGGAGGGCCACATCCGGGAGGTGGTGGAGGAGAAACTCTCGATGGTCGGGCTGCGCGACATCCAGCGGCTGATGCCCGCCGAGCTGTCGGGCGGCATGAAGAAACGCGTCGGGCTCGCCCGGGCGATCGCTTCCGAGCCCGACATCCTGCTGTACGACGAGCCGACGACGGGGCTGGATCCGATCATGGCCGACGTCATCAACGACCTGATCATCTCGCTGCGGGAGACGCTCGGGGTGACCTCGATCACGATCACCCACGACATGGCTTCGGCCTACAAGATCGCGGATCAGATCGCGATGCTGTACAAGGGAAAGATCATCGAGGTGGGGCGGCCGGAGGAGATCCGGACGACGTCGAACCCGGTGGTCGCGCAGTTCGTCCAGGGGCGCGCGCACGGTCCCATCACCGACGAGAGCGAGGAGTTCGTCCGCTTCGTCAGCCGATGATATAGTATCCCCGGTATTCCGGGGCGAGGAGTCCGGCCGGAGTGTTCCGGTCGGGCCACAAGCATAGGGGGTAGCATCGTCGATGTCCAGGGAGGCCCGCGTCGGGATTTTCGTCCTTCTGGGGCTGATCGTCCTCACGTTCTTCACGTTCCGCGTGAGCAAGTGGGGATTGATCGCGGAGAAGGGATACAGGCTCACGGTAGACTTCGACACGGCGTCGGGTCTGGAGCCCAAATCCGACGTGAAGATGGCCGGGGTCCCGATCGGGAAGGTCGAGGAGATCGAGCTTGCGGGAAACCGCGCCCGCCTCATCCTCCGCATTCAGCAGGGGATCCGGATCCCGATCGACTCGGTGGCTTCCATCCAGACGCAAGGCCTCCTCGGCGAGAAATACGTCGAGATCCTCCCGGGCAAGGACGTGCAGCGCAACTTGCCGTCGGGTGGGCAGATCGCAAACACCCTGAGTCCCGTGAATCTCGACGAGATGGTGAGAAAGCTGTCGGAGATCGGGGACGACGTCAAGAAGTTCACCGATTCGCTCTCCGCCACTTTCGGGACGGAGGAGGGGAAGAAGGCGCTCGGGGACATCCTCCGCGATGTCGCGGCCACCACCGCCTCCCTGCGGACCGTCGTGCAGGGGAACGAAGCGCGTATCGAGCGGATTCTGGCGAACATCGACCGGCTCTCCGCGGACCTCTCCGACATCTCGGCGGCCAACAAGGAGGACGTCCGCGCGACGATCGAGAATCTCCGGGCTTTTTCCGACACGTTGAAGACCGAGACGCCTTCGCTGGTGCGCAAGCTCGAGGAGATGAGCGAGCGGGTGAGCAACATCGCGGGGGACAACCGCGAGAACCTGAAGGAGAGCATCGCGAACCTGAAGACCGCCTCCGCGCGCCTCGACAACACGCTGGACTCCGCCGGAAGGGTGATGGCCAAGATCGATCGCGGCGAAGGGACCCTCGGGAAGCTCGTCAACGACAACACGGTCGCCAACTCCCTCACCGGGGCCTTCGACGGAATCAGCCGGTACGTCGGGAAGTACGACGCGCTGCACATGACGCTGGTGCCTTGGGTCGAGTACCAGACCGGCACCTCCGACTGGAAGTATTACCTGAACCTGAAGATGCAGCCCACGGCGGACAAGTATTACCTCGTCGGCGTCGTAAACGACCCGAGGGGGAAACGCACGGACAGCAGCAGCTTCATCAGCGTCGGCGGGAATCCTCCGGTCGAGACGCGAATAGTGAACTTCGAGGACGATTGGAAGTTCAACGCCCTGCTGGCGAAGCGGTTCTCCCGGATCACGGTCCGGGGCGGAATCATGGAATCCGCCGGGGGGTTGGGGCTGGAGTACGACGTGGTGAAGGACCGGTTCAGCGTCGGGGCGGACATCTTCGACTTCAACCGGCCCGAAAACAACCGTGCCCATTTGAAGCTGTACGGCAACTATGATATCTTCAAAAACCTTTTCATCACGGGCGGGGCGGACGACTTGCTGAACCGCGATTCGGCGTACCGGACCTTCTTTCTCGGGTTCGGGATCAAGTTCCCCGACGACGACCTGAAGACCGTGATCGGGGCCGTTCCCATCAAGCCGTGACGACGCGCTCCGATCCGCAAATACCGCAACAAGACATCCGAGGAAGGATCCCAACCATGGCGAGAATCCATCGGGCGATCGTCAGCGTATCCGACAAGACCGGCGTGGCGCAGTTCTGCGCCGCGCTCTCCCGGCTCGGCGTCGAGCTGTACGCCTCGGGGGGCACGGCGAAGCTGCTGCGGGAGAAGAAGGTGCCGGTGCGCCTCATCGAGGAGTACACCGGGTTCCCCGAGATGCTGGACGGGCGGGTGAAAACGTTGAACCCGAAGATCCACGGAGGGCTCCTCGCCCTGCGCGGGAATCCGGCGCACATGAAGACAATCGCCGATCACGGGATCGTCCCGTTCGACATGCTGGTCGGAAACCTCTACCCCTTCGAGGCGACGATCGCGCGCCCCGGCTGCACGCGGGAGGAGGCGATCGAAAACATCGACATCGGCGGGCCTTCGATGCTGCGGTCCGCCGCGAAAAACTCGCAGTCGGTCGCAGTGGTATGCGACCCCGCGGACTATCCCCTCGTCCTCGCGCAACTGAAGAAGAACGCGGGAAACCTCGACGGGGACACGATGAGGGAGCTCGGTCGAAAGGCGTTCGCCATGACCGCACGGTACGACGCCGCGATCTCCAACTACCTTGGCGCGGGGCCGGGGGGGGAGGAGCCGTTCCCGGCGACCTTCACCGCCCAGTGGCGGAAGCTCCAGGGGCTCCGGTACGGCGAGAATCCGCACCAGGCGGCGTCATTCTACGCCGACACCGCGCTGCCCGACGAGCCGACGCTTGGCGGCGCGCAGCAGTTGCAGGGAAAGGAGCTCTCCTACAACAACATCGTCGACATCGACGCCGCGCTGCAGCTCGCGCTCGAATTCGCCATTCCCGCCGCGGTAGTAATCAAGCACACGAATCCTTCCGGCGTGGGGGTCTCGAAGCGCCGTCTCGTCGACGCCTTCAAGAAGGCGCGCGAGTGCGACCCCGTTTCCGCCTACGGCGGCGTGATCGGATTCAACCGGACCGTGAACTCCGAGACGGCCCGGGAGATCGCCAACACCTTCTTCGAGGCGGTCATCGCCCCTTCCTACGACAAGGAGGCGCGAAAGATCCTCTCGACGAAGAAGAACCTCCGCGTCCTGGCAACGGGCGGCGTGTTCCGGTGGTCGGACGCCCGGACATTCGAGATGAAACGGGTGAGCGGCGGGTTCCTCCTGCAGACGGGCGATCGGCACGTGCTCGACCCGAAGGACCTGAAGGTCGTGACGAAGCGGAAGCCCACCCCGGACGAGCTCGAGGCGATGCTGTTCGCGTGGAAGGTTTGCAAGCACGTAAAATCGAACGCGATCGTATACGCGACGAAGGACCGCACCGTCGGGGTGGGGGCTGGGCAGATGAGCCGGGTCGACTCGGCGAAAATCGCGGTGATGAAGGCGCAGCACCCGACGAAGGGGACGGTTGTCGCCTCGGACGCCTTCTTCCCGTTCCGGGACGGCCTCGACGTGGCGGCCGGTGCCGGTGCCACGGCGGTGATCCAGCCGGGCGGGTCGGTCCGCGACGCGGAAGCGATCGCCGCGGCCGACGAGCACGGGATGGCGATGGTGTTCACCGGAGTGCGGCACTTCCGGCATTAGCTACACTTAAGTTCTTCGCAGCGGAGGAAGATGGCATGGGAATTTCCGTCCTGATTGTCGGCGGTGGCGGTCGCGAGGACGCCCTGGCCTGGAAGATCTCGAAAAGCCCCCTCGTGTCCAGGATCTACGCCGCGCCCGGCAACCCCGGGGTGGCGCGGCACGCGGAGTGCGTCCCCCTGGCGATGGACGACCTCGACGGGTTGCGGAAATTCGCGGTGTCCAAGAGGATCGACCTCACCGTCGTCGGCCCCGAGGCCCCGCTGGCGGCGGGGTTGACCGACCTGCTCACGAAGGAGGGCCTCCTCGTCTGCGGCCCGGACCGCGCGGGAGCGCAGCTGGAAGGGTCCAAGGTCTTCATGAAGACCATCCTCCGGAAGTACGGGATCCCGACGGCCTCCTTCAAGGTGTTCGGAGAGTACGACGAGGCGGAGCAATATCTGCTTACCCACCGGCTGCCGGTGGTGGTCAAGGCGGACGGACTCGCGGCGGGGAAGGGCGTCGCCGTCGCGCAGACGTTCGAGGAGGGGATCGCGTTCCTGAAGGACGTGATGCAGCGCCGGGTGTTCGGCCCCGCGGGGGAGCGCGTCGTGATCGAGGAGTGCCTGCCGGGCGAGGAGGCGTCGTACATCGTCTTCACCGACGGGGAGAAGTTTGTCCCGCTCCCCTCCTCGCAGGACCACAAGAGGATCGGGGACAACGATACCGGACCCAACACCGGCGGGATGGGGGCGTATTCCCCCGCGCCCGTCGTGACGCCCGACGTCGAGGCGCGGGTGCACCGGGAGATCTTCGAGCCGCTGCTGGCGGGTCTTCGTGCCGAGGGGATCGTCTTCCGCGGCATCCTCTACGCGGGTCTCATGATCGAACGGGGGGTCCCCCGGGTCCTCGAGTTCAACGTCCGCTTCGGCGACCCCGAGGCGCAGCCGCTCTTCCTTCGCCTGAAAAGCGATCTCGTCCCCCTGCTCCTGCAGTGTGCGCAGGGAAAGATCACGGACGCGAAGATGGAGATCGACCCGAGGCCGACGGTCTGCGTCGTGATGTCGTCCGGCGGCTACCCGGGGAAGTACGAGGTGGGGCGTCCCATCGGGGGAATCGAGGAGGCGGAGAAAGAGGAGGGCGTCGTGGTGTTCCACGCCGGCACGGCGATGAAAGAGGATCGCCTGGTGAACCACGGGGGGCGCGTTCTCGGCGTCACCGCGATCGGCGACACGCTGAAAGAGGCGATCGCCCGCGCGTACCGCGCCGTGGACAAGATCCACTGGGAAGGCGCCTACTGGCGCACCGACATCGGGCGGAAGGCGCTGGCGCGCCAACAGGTCGATGACTCCGAGGGGAACGGGTGATGGCGGGAAAAGTGCTGATCCTCATCGGAAGCGCCTCCGACGCGGAGACGATGCGGTCGGCGGTGGAGGTGTTGTCGGGGTACGGGATCCCGAGCGAGATGACCGTCGCCTCCGCGCATCGGTCGCCGGGCAGGACCCAGGCGCTGGCCCGCGGGGCCGAGAAGGAAGGATACTCGGTGATCATCGCCGGGGCGGGAGCCGCGGCGCACCTCGCCGGGTGCGTCGCGGCCGAGACGGTGCTCCCGGTGATCGGAGTGCCGCTGGCCGGGTCGGCCCTTGGCGGGTTCGACGCCCTGCTTTCGACCGTCCAGATGCCCGCCGGCGTCCCGGTGGCGACCGTGGCCGTGGGAAAGGCGGGGGCGCAGAACGCGGGGCACCTCGCGGCGCAGATCCTTTCCCTGTCGTCCCCGAAGCTTCGCGCGAAGATCCGGGCGGGCCGGAAAGCGATGGCGGATGCCGTCGAGAAGGCGGCGAAACAGCTTCCATGATCCGCGGGCACGGGGATCGCCCTGAATGACGCGCCTGATCCTCCTGGATGCCGATCGTGCCAACGGATCGACGACCCGGAAGCCGCGCTTTCCCGATGAGATGATCGCTTCGCTGCGCGCCGGGGGGGCGGTGATCTTCCCGACCGACACCTTGTACGGGCTCGGCGTCGACCCGTGCTCGGAAACGGGGCTCCACCGGCTGTTCTCCGCCAAGGGGCGGGACCGGGGGAAACCGATACCGCTGCTCTTGTCGGAAGGGGGCCAGGTCGGCCGCTGGACGCGGCATGTTCCGCCCGCCGCCGTCCGCCTCATGAACCGGTTCTGGCCCGGTGCCCTCACGCTGGTGCTTCCCGCGGATCCGGGCGTCCACCCGGCCGTGACCGGGGGGGGAGACACGGTGGGGCTGCGCGTTCCGGACCACCCGGTCCCGCGCGCGCTGGCAGCCCGGCTCTCGGGCGCCATCACGGGCACCTCCGCCAACCGGTCGGGGAGTGCCGGCGCGTGGAGGTCGGCCGAAGAGATCGTCCGGGAATTCACCGGGGCGGTCGACTGGGTCTTGTGGGGGGGCGCCGGGAACTCCCCCGGATCCACCGTGGTGCGGATGATCGACGACCAGCCGGTCCTGTTGAGGGAGGGGGTTCTCCCGTTTCACGACATCATCGAATTCCTTCAGAGAGGGTGACGCCATGGCCGATGTGAAACCGTTCCGGGGGATCCATTACGACGAGAAGCGCGTGGGGGACCTGACCGGCGTGGTGGCGCCGCCGTACGACGTCATCTCTCCGGAGGAGCAGGACGCGCTGCACCGCCGCCACCCGAAGAACATCACCTGGGTCGACTTCGGAATGGCGAAGGAGGGCGACGGCCCGGACGTGAACAAGTACACCCGCGCCGCCGCGTGGTTTCGGGAATGGCTCGCCGAGGGGACCCTGGTCCGCGACACCCTTCCGTCCCTCTACTATTACGAGCAGGAGTTCACGATCCCCGGGAAGAGGACCTTCGTGCGGAAGGGGTTCCTCGGGGCCCTGAAACTGTCGGCGTTCGGGGAAGGGGAGGTGTTCCCCCACGAGCGGACGCTGTCCAGGCCGAAGGAGGACCGGCTCGCCCTGATGCGCGCGACCGACGTCCACATGAGCCCGATCTTCGCGTTGTACTCCGACCCGAAAGACGAGGTTCTGAAGAGTCTCCGCTCCTCGATGGCCGCGGCGCCCGACATGGCCGCCGTCGACGACCTGGGCGTCAAGCACCGGGTCTGGACCGTTTCGACCCCCAAGGCGCTCCTGGGAGCGATCGAAGGGATGAAGGGGAAGGGGGTCTTCATCGCCGACGGGCACCACCGGTACGAGACGGCGCTGGCGTTCCGGGACGAGATGCGGAAGAAGCATGGTGCGAACCCCGGCGCCGCGTACGAGCACGTGCTGATGTTCCTGTGCAACATGGACGACGAGGGGATCATCATCCTGCCGACGCACCGGGGGATCCACTCCGTGGCGGGCTTCTCGGCGGACGGTTTTCTCGCGAAGGTGCGCGCCCACCTCCCGGTGGAGAGCCGGGACGGCTCGCCGGAGGACGCGATGCGCGCCGTGGAGGAAGCGGGGAAGAAGGGGAAGGCGATCGCCTGGAGCGCGGGCGGGAACCGTTACAACGTGGCCACCTTTCCGGACCTGCCTGCTTTCTGCGACAAGTTCCTTTCGAAGTTCCCGCCGCAGTTGCGGGCGCTCGACGTCGTCCTTCTCCACGGGTTCATCCTGGAGCAGCTGCTCGGGATCTCCCCCGAGGCGGTGACGGCGGGGCAGTGCGTCAAGTATTACAAGGACCCCTCGAAGGCGACCGCGGATCTCGCGTCCGGCGCGATCCAGGCGGCCTTTTTCATGAACGCGGTGACGATCCCCGAGTTCCGCGACGTCTCCCTCTCCGGGCACGTGCTGCCGCAGAAGTCGACCTTCTTCTACCCGAAGATCGGTACGGGACTGCTCATCTATCCCGCCGGGGCGGACGACCGGGTACCTGGTTAACCGCTCGACACCAGCCCCCGATGGATATTTGCGGCGGAGTGTACGGCGGGAGAAAGTTCCTTTAAGGTGCAGGCGCTTTCAGGGGACATACCTGACAGGGGGGGACATTCCTGGTTCAGACCCGGGACGAAGGGAAGGAGTGTCCTCCCACTGCGGGAAGGTGTGTCCCCTGCCCACAACCCGCAATGATCATCCTACAGCCCGATCGGGGATACCGCTTCTCGATCGACTCGGTGATTCTCGCGGGGTTTGCCGCATCTTATTGTCGAGGAGCCGTCCTCGATCTCGGGACGGGATGCGGGGTCCTGCTCCTCCTCTTGTCGCGCCTCGCTCCCGGGATGCTTGCCGGCACCGGCGTGGAACTCCAGGGTGACCTGCTCGATTTCGCGCGCCGGAATTTCCGCGACAATTGCCCGGAAGGTCGGCTGATCGCCGTCCCCGGGGATTTCCGGGGGGAGATACCGGGGGTCGAACCCGGTTCGTTCGACCTGGTCGTGTCGAACCCGCCGTACGGCCGGGCGGGACACGGGCGTCGAAATCCGGATCCGGGAAAGGAGACGGCGCGGCACGAGGTGACCTGCGAGTTGCCGGATATTTTCGCTGCGGCATCCCGGTTCCTCGCCCCGGCCGGCCGGTTCGCCTTCATCCTGCCGTACCCGCGAAGCGAAGAGATCGAACCGTGTGCCGCGAAGGAGGGGTTTCGCATCGAGTTTCTGCGGGTGGTGCACCCGCGGGACGACGCGCCGCCGTCCCGGCTGCTCTGCTGCGCGGTCCGTGGGGGTAGTGGAATTCCCCGCCTGCTGCCTCCGCTGTTCCTGCACGAGGGGGAGGGGAAATATTGCCCGGAGGTCGAGCGGATCTGTCGCCTCTTTCGCGAGGGGTAGAATCTCACCTTTCCTTGGAGCGGCGGTGGAGGGCGCGCAGGCTCGCCCGCGTTTCCGGGTCCGCGATGGCGGACAATCCTTCGGGATCCGGACCGGCGGGGGTCGGCGGCTCCTCGCGCGGCGCGGACTCCTCCTCTTCGGCCGAAGCGAGAGAGCCCACGGTGAACCGGATGTCGCTCACCGGGATCCTTTCCCCCACCGTCTCCCGGATCCTCCCGGTTATCGTGGTTGTGCTCATCCGGAGTTCCTGCGCCCACGCATGGTTCCGCACCACGACTGTGAGGACGCCGTTCCTCAGCGACAGAGGGATGGCGTTCCGGGAGACGAGCGGGCCGGCGATCTCCGGCCACCGTTTCCGCAGCGATACGAGGAAGGCGACATGCGGGATCCGCAGCGACTCGAGGAACGCGTCGAGGATCGACGACAGGGGCGCCGCGTCTGTCCGTCTCACCGCCGCTCCCGACCGATCCGGCGGACCTTACCCCCCGCGATCTGTCCCAGCACGGCGCACGCGACGAAGGCGGGGATCCCCCAAACGCTCACGTGGTTGGAGAGCCGCAGCCAGGCGATGAGAGGGACGGAGAGGTGGATGCAGACGAACCAGCCGAACGAGAATTTCCGGAACCCCTCCCGGGCGTATCCCAGGGGGATGTTCACGGTGAGCGCGGCGCCCCCGATGAGAGCCATAAGGGCCCATGGCGCCTGGGGCAATATTGATGCGGTGGAAACACTCATCGATACATTATAATCGTATTTCGAATGTACGCATCGACCAGCACCCGACTGCGGAGGGGGGGGGAGCGGAATTGACCCGCGCGCCGGATACGGGACTGATTCTCATCTTCCGGGGCACCCACCAGGTCCTCTCGGCCGAGAAACGGTTGAAAGGGGGTGGCGTGCCGTTGCGCCTGATCCCGGTCCCCCGGCGCCTGACTTCGGATTGCGGGCTTGCGATCCGGATCCCCTTCGATCATCGCGCCCCCGCCCGGGAGATCCTTTCACGGGCACGGTTGTTTCCCCAGTCCGCCCACCTCCCCCGTGCGGACGGGGAGTACGACCTCGTGTCCCTCTGAGGATCGCGGGCGGGAGTGAATTTTTCCCCTGGTGCGGCCGATAAGATACAACAAGGGAGGCAGGATCGGACGCCTTGGGGTCGCCCCCCGGATTTTCCGGAGACAGACCTTGACAAGAAGGAAATCATCAAACAAAATAAGAGTTTATATTCCATGCGGGGAGGTTTCTTGGAAGGACGGGTCGTGAGGAGCGTCTTCTTGACGGCGGGATTCCTTCTCCTGTTCGTCTCGCTCCCCTCTTTTGGGGGGAGTGCGGACGATGTTTCGCCGGCGGCGGTGGGAGCAGCGGTCGCTTCCAATGGCCCGAGGGCCGGAGAATCCCAGGGCTCCACGCCTGCGTCCACTCCCGTTCCCCCTGCGACCGCCGCGCAGCGCGCCCCGGTGGCCGATTTCGCGGCTCCCGCGCCCTGGGTCCCCCCGGTTCCAGGCCCGCCGGTTTCCGCGAAGAATCCCGTCGACCGGGCGGTTCCTGTCCGCGCCGCCGTTCCGTACCGCCTCGCACCCCTCCCCGCGGCCTCTTTCGTCGGCCCCCCTTCCGAAAAGGCCCCCGATCTGGTCCTCTCTCCACGCGAGGTCGATCTTCAGGTGACGAAAAACCTCGAGGACGATCCGGAAGATGTGGAGGGGTTGGGGGAAGAGTTCTTCACCACCGCCTCGATGGAGGTTGAGAAAGGGAAGGAAGGGGCCTTCTCCGGGATCACCCGTCCGATCGACAAGTTCATCCACTATTTCCAGAACCGGGGACGCGAGAGGTTCGAACTGTATCTGTCCCGCTCGGGCAAATACGCGGGGATGATGCAGAAGATCCTCGCACGGTACGGCCTCCCCGAGGACCTTGTCTATGTTGCGCTGATCGAAAGCGGATTCTCCCCCAAGGCGTACTCCGTCGCGAGGGCGGCCGGCCCCTGGCAGTTCATCTCGGGAACCGGGCGCAGGTACGGTCTCCGCATCGACTGGTGGGCCGACGAGCGGAGGGACCCCGAGAAGTCGACGCACGCCGCCGCTTCCTACCTTCGCGATCTCTACGGGATGTTCGAGTCGTGGCCGCTTGCGACCGCCGCGTACAACGCCGGCGAAGGGAAGATCCAGAAGGCGGTCGCCCGGTACAAGTCCGACGATTTTTCCGAGCTCATCCGTCACCGCTACCTGAAGCAGGAGACGAAGGATTACGTCCCCAAGATGCTGGCCGCGCTGACCATCGCCAAGGATCCCGACAAATACGGATTCGTGGATGTCGCCTACGAGGCGCCGCTGGATCTGCGCACCGTGACGGTGCCGGGAGGGACCGACCTTGCGGCGGTGGCCAATCTTCTCGAGGTCCCGGTGGAGTCGATCCGCGACTGGAACCCGGAGCTTCGGCGGTTCTGCACACCGCCGAATCAGGAGCGGTACGACCTCCGGCTCTCCGTCGATGCGGCGCGGATCGCCGAGGAGCGGATGGAGGAGATCCAGACCCGGACGAAGATCACTTTCCTCCAGCACAACGTCCGCAAGGGGGAATCGCTGCAGGGGCTGGCCGACCGGTACAGGACGACCGCTCCGATACTCATGGAGCTGAACGGGTTGAAGCGAAATTCTCTCAGGCGTAACGCTCGCCTGGTCATCCCCGTGACGGGGTTGATGGAGACAGATGCGGTTCCCGGGACCGAGATTTCGCCGGACCATCTCACGATGGCCCACATGCGGGTGGAAGAGAGAGGCCGAAGGTCGCGCGCCAGGGGAGCGCGGCGGTCCGATCCCGGGGATGCCGTGATCGTCCGGAAGGGGGACACGCTGGGGCGCATCGCAAAGCAGCACGGCGTCCGGATGGGGGAACTCGCGGAAGCGAACGGTCTGAAGCAGACGTCGATACTGAAGGTGGGTGCGCGCCTCGTACTGCCGGAACCCGGCGGGGCGCGGGACGTCTCGAAGCGGACGAAGCGCTACAAGGTGCACAAGGGTGACACCCTCGACCAGATCGCGCGCGTATACGGCGTCACGGTCGACATTCTCGCGGATCGGAACCGGCTGAAGAAAAGCCAGTTGATCCATCCCGGCCTCGTCCTGGTCATTCCGCTGGAGTCCTGATCTGCCCCGGTCCGTCCCGTACATATATCTCGACAACGCGGCGACCTCCCTGCCAAAACCTCCCGGGGTGGCGAAGGCCGTCGGCGATGCCATCCTGCGGGCCGGGAATCCCGGTCGATCCGGGCATGCCCTCTCCATCCGTTCCGCCCGCGACCTGTTCGTGGCGCGGGAGCGTCTTGCGGAGTTGTTCGGGTGCGCCGACAGCTCCCGCTTCGTTTTTACGGAAAACGCCACCGTTGCGCTGAACCAGGCGATCAAGGGGGTGCTCCGACCGGGCGACCACGTGGTGACCACCTCCGTGGAGCACAACTCGGTGATGCGGCCCCTGCGACGGATGGAGGACGGGGGCGTTCGCGTCACCGTCGTCCCCGCGGGGAAAGACGGGGTAACGGAGGCGCGGAATGTGATCTCCGCCTTCCGGAAGGCGACGCGCCTGGTCGTCATGGTGCACGCCTCGAACGTCTCGGGGGCGCTGCAGCCCGTGGACGCCGTGGTTGCAGCGGCGCATCGCCGCGGGATCCTTACTTTGATCGACGCCGCCCAGACGGCGGGGGCCGTGCCGATCGATCTTTCCACCCTGCCGGTGGACCTGCTGGCCGCCTCCGGCCACAAGGGGCTTCTCGGGCCGCAGGGGACCGGGTTTCTCTTCGTCCGGGAGGGGGTCCCGATCGTCCCGCTGATCGAAGGGGGAACGGGGAGCCGTTCCGAGTCCGACCACCAGCCGGAATTCTTCCCCGACGCCCTCGAGTCCGGGACGTTGAACAGCGTGGGGGTGGCCGGGCTCGCCGCCTCCCTTGCGTGGATCCTGCGGAAGGGGGTCGGGACGATCCGCCGCGCGGAGGTCGTCCTTGTCGGCCAGCTGCTGCACGGACTGTCGCGAATCCCCGGGGTGACGGTCTATGGTCCCGCGGATCCGGCGCACCGTGGGTCGGCGGTGTCGTTCCGGGTGGAGGGGATCGATCCGGCGGAAGTGGGGGCGCGGCTTGAGAAGCGGAGCGGCGTTCTGGTCCGGGCGGGGCTGCACTGCTCCCCGAACGGTCACCGCGCGATCGGAACCTTCCCCATCGGGACCGTGCGCGTGAGCCCGGGCCCTTTCACGACGCGCGCCGGGATCGCGACGTTCCTGTCCGCCCTCCGGAAGATCCGCGGTCCTTCCGCCTGAGATCCGCCGCCCTCGCGAGGATCGAGGTCGTCGAGCGGCCCGGGAGGAACCGGATCGTCTTCACCGCTCCGCCGTGTGCGCGGACCACGTCCGATCCCACGATCTCCTTTCCCTTCCAGTCGCCCCCCTTTACCAGTACGTGCGGGACCACCTCCCCGATCAGGCGCGCCGGGGTGTCCTCCGGGAAAATCGCCACGTAGGAAACGCAGGAAAGCGAGGCGAGAAGGTACGCCCGGTCCGCGGCCTTCTGCACCGGTCGCCCCTCCCCCTTCAGTCGGCGCACGGAGGCGTCGCTGTTCAATCCCACCAGGAGGACATCGCCCAACGCCGCCGCGCGCCGAAGATATTGCGCGTGCCCGGCGTGCAGGAGATCGAAGCAGCCGTTGGTGAAGACGATCCGCTTCCCCTCGTTTCGGAGGCGGGCGCAGAGGGCCCGAACGCCCCGACGGGGGATTACGCGGGCCGACGGGTCTTCCGGTATGCCCGGGGGTTCCGGTCCGCTAGGCATGGGATCCTCCTTCGGATTTCCAGGACGACGGCCGGGTCGATCGTCGCCAGGGCCATTCCTTCCTCCTCCCCGACCGATGCGAGGCGTTCGCCGTCGGGAGAAACGATCACCGAGTCGCCCGAGTAGCGGAACGGACCCGACGGCCCGACGGCGTTCGCCGCGACGACGTACGCCTGGCATTCGACCGCCCGGGCGACCGTGAGGATCCGCCAATGGGCGCGCCGGACGGAAGGCCACTGGGACGATACGCACAGCAGTTCGGCGCCGTCGAGGAAATATTTCCGGGAAAGTTCCGGGAAACGGAGGTCGTAGCAGATGAGGGGCCCCACGGTTCCGGCGTCGGTGGGAACGACGCGGGCGGAAACACCCTTCCGAAACCAGCGGTCCTCCCCGGAGGGGGAGAACAGGTGCGCCTTCCGGTACTCTCCGGTGACGACGCCCGTACTGTTGACGACGTAGAGGGTGTTGTACACACCCCTTCCGACCCGCTCCGGAAGAGATCCCGCGAGGACCACCTTGAGCCGCGCGGCAAGCGACCGGAGTTCGTGGAGGACCTCCGGGGTCGTCCGGGAGAGCGGGAGAAGCCGTTCCTCGGCGAACCCGGTGCTCCACATTTCCGGTAGCACGCAAAGGCGCGCCCCCCGCGCCGCTGCGTCCTCGACGAGGCGAAACGCACGCTTCCGGTTCGCGGGGACGTCGGCTACGTCGACGCGGAACTGCAGTGCGGCGGCAAGGAACGGCGGGACGGGCATCGGGACTCCGTGCAGCGCAGTAGGTTCAGGATACGGTGCGCGCTACCGTCACGACCACTATAGAGTCCGCGCCGGCGCATTTCAAGGCGCGGGCGCACGCTTCCGCGGTGGCGCCGGAGGTGTACACATCGTCGAGCAGGAAGATTGTCGACGGGATCTTGCGGCTTCGCGGCACGCGGAAAGCCCCCGCGACATTTTCGTTCCGCAGGATCCAGGGAAGGCGCGCCTGGGGACCCCGCTCACGGGTTCTCGAAAGCGCCAGCGGGTCGAACGGGAGACCGCTGCATCGCGAAACGCGGGAAGCGATCAGCGCGGGGAGGTTGAATCCCCGTCGGAAATATTTCCAGGGATGGACCGGTACCGGAACCAATGTCGGATGCGTCCCGTCCGGGATCAGGTCCCTCCACCGCCCGGCGAGGGCTTCCTGGATGCGCAGTGCCACAGCGTCGACAGGATAGGGGCGCCCCGCGTATTTCGCGGATACGATCGCGGAGCGGACGTCCCCCGCGTAGGCGAAGAGGGAGCGCGCGGTGTCGAACGGGGGAGGGGCGTCGGCGCAGAGGCCGCAGGGAGACGGTAGTGCCCCCGGGCCGGAACCTCCGAATGCGCCGCACCTCGGGCATACGGCGAAATCGTGGGCGGGCCACCGGGCGACGGCGGCCGGCGAAAGGTCTGGGGATGCGGCTGGCAGGAGGTCCCGGAGCGTGGCGAGTCCGGCGATCCATGACGGCGGAGCCGCCGCAGGAGGGTCAGCGGAGAGTGGCGGAGACGGCGTACTCCCGGTTTCCGTGGTCGATGGCGTACCCGTTCCATGTCCCGCAGGAGGGGCACCGGGCGGTCCACTTGATGGTGGAGGACCCGCAGGAGGAACACCGGAAGGGGATGAGGTATCTCCGCTTGTAGCCGAAGGCGCGCTGGTAGTGCAGACTCGCCGATTCATACCGCCCCCTTCGCCGGAACGCTTCCGCGAGCAGGATGTTCACGGACTCGCGCTCCGGGCTCAGGGTTTCGGCTTTCAACAACTGTTCCAATCCCTCGTCGATCATCTCGAGCCGAAGGAAGAACTTCCCCATGAAGAGATTGACGTCGTAGTCGGACGGGTACTCCTGCTGCAGCCGGGAGTAGATCCGGATCATCGCCTGCGGCCGCTCCGTCTCCACGCAGAGGTCCTCGAGCTTGATGAGGAAGACGGGATTGCGCGTCGCGCGGAACCCCTGCAGAAGGATCTCCGTCGCATCGTCGAGGCTCCGCGTCCAAAGCAGCTCGGAGAGGGCAATGTGCGCCGCGCAGAAGGACGGGTCGTCCTTGATGACGTCCCGGAGCCGCCGCTCGGCGTCGTCCGCCTTCCCCTGCGCGAGGCGGACCAGGGCTTTCTCGTACCGGAGGGACAGGAACAACGCCTGCTCGGCGCGGGAAGCGTCCTTTCCCCGGAGCTTCATGAGCTTCTTCTGCTCGTTGTACGCCTGGACCATCTCTCCGCGCGCCAGGTGGATCTCCCGGATCGCCTCCCAGGCGCGGGGATTCTCCTCTTCCGTGGCCTCGACGGCTTTCAGCGTGGCCAGCGCGGTCTCCGGGTCGTTCATCTCCCGGTAGAGGCGCGCCAGCCGGAAGTACACCGAGAGGTCCGACGGATCGATCTGCTTCATCCGGGTGAGGGCTTTCACCGCCTCGAGGGGGCTGCCAAGCTCCGCCTGCGTGGCAGCGAGGAGATCCAGCGCCTCCCGGTCGTCCGGATTGACGGCAAGGCTGCGCGTCAACTCCTTGACCGCCTCCGCGAGCACTCCCCGCTGGACCAGTTCACCCGCCCTTGCCGCCCGTGCCCGCGCGGAATCCCGGCGCTGCTTCTCCCGGCGCTCGCGCCAGTTTTGCGACGCCGCGGTCACGTCCTTGACCAGCGTCCCCAGGATGACCATCGCCGCCCCGAGGGAGAAGGCGAGGATCGCCAGCTCGCTGACGGAGACGTCCAACTGCCGGGTGGCGGAGTAGTAGAACGGGACATGCTGTCCGTTCAGCAGGGAAATGTAGGAGAAAGCGACGAGGATGACGACGAAGAGCAGAAAAAGAAGGCGAACCGCCATCGGCGCCGTTCCCTCCGCTTATTCCTGGGGAATCGGCATCTGGGGCGCCGCCCCCCACAACTGATCGAAGTTGTAGAACTCCCGCACGCTGTCCTGGAACACGTGCACCACGAAATCACCGTAGTCGATGAGCACCCAGCGTCCCTCGCGAAGCCCTTCGGTGCCGAGGGCCTTGACCCCCTGCTCCTTCTTCAACGTCTCCGCGATGTGCCTCGAAAGGGCCTGGACCTGACGGTCGGAAGCCCCCGAGCAGATGAGGAAGTAGTCGGTGAAGCCGGCGTGCTCCCTGACGTCGAGGGCGAGGATGTCGAACCCCTTCTTCTCCCGTGCGAGACCGGCGCATCGAAGCAGTGTGTCCCGCGTGGTGATGACCGGCTACCCTCTTTCTTCCCCACGGTACAGGCCGTGGTCCGTGATGTGCCGCTCGACCTCGGACGGCACCAGCCCCCGGAGCGATCTCCCCCCCCGAACCTTTTCCCGGATGGAACGCGACGAAATGTCCAGGACCGGAAGAACCGGGCAAAGCAACCGGCGCCCGCCGGGGAGACGGTAGGAACACCCGGGGAGATTATAGCAACGGTTCCCCTCCGGTTCAATGCGGATCTCCGGGGGAAACGACATCTCGGGAGCGACCCCCGGCCGGGGAAGGAGCAGGAAATCGCACGCCGCGAGGAGATCGCGGTACCGGTGCCATGTGGCGATCTCCGCGAACGCGTCGGCGCCGATCAGGAACAGGAGGTCCGCCCCCGGGTTCCCTTCCGACACTTCCAGGACCGTGAGAAGGGAGTACGACGGGCCTTCGTTGCGAAGCTCGATGTCGAGGACGGAGATCCCTTCGATCCCGGCGACGGCGGCGGACGCCATCGCAAAGCGATCCTCCGCGGTGGCCATCGGCCGGGAAGGCTTGTGGGGCGGCCGGGCCGACGGGACCAGGAAGAGGTCGGTCAGCGGGAGCCCCTCCTTAACCTCCAAGGCCATACGAAGGTGTCCGTTGTGGAACGGGTCGAAGGTGCCGCCGAAGATCGCGATACGGCGACTCCTCCCTTCCACTACTGCCGTACCTGGCCGTCGCCGAAGGCGACGAATTTTGTCGTTGTGAGCTCGGAGAGCCCCATCGGCCCGAAGGCGTGGATCTTCGTCGTGCTGATGCCGATCTCCGCTCCCAGTCCGAGCTGGTAGCCGTCGTTGAATCGGGTCGAGGCGTTCACCAGCACGAGCGACGAGTCGACCTCGCGCAGGAAGCGCATCGCGCGGCCGTGGTCGCGGGTGAGGATCGCCTCGGTGTGCAGGGACCCGTGCACCCGGATGTGTTCCATCGCCGCGTCGATCGACGGGACCACGCGCACGGCGAGGATGAGGTCGAGGTATTCCATCCCCCAGTCCGAGGCGACGGCGGGGACGGCGGACGGGACGAGCCGCACCGTCTCCGGGCAGCCGCGGATCGCGACGCCCGCGGCGGAAAGCGCCCTCGCCGCCTCTGGAAGGAACGCGGGCGCGATCCCCTCGTGTACGAGGAGGGTTTCCATGGCGTTGCAGACTCCGGGGCGCTGCGCCTTCGCGTTCACGCAGACCCGAACCGCAAGCGCGATCTCGGCCTCCTCGTCCACGTAGACGTGGCAGACCCCCTTGTAATGCTTGATCACCGGGATCCGGGACTTTTCCGCCACGCTCCGGATGAGCCCCTCGCCCCCTCGCGGGATGACGAGGTCGATGTACTCCTCCTTCGTCAGCAGGATGTCGATCGCGGCCCGGTCGGTCCTCGGGACGAGGGAAACGGCGTCCTCCGGCAGGCCGGCCCCGGCGAGCGCTTCCCGAAGGATCCCCGCGATCGCGACGTTCGAGCGGATCGCCTCCGACCCACCGCGCAGGATCACGGCGTTCCCGGACTTGACGCAGAGCGCCGCGGCGTCCGCGGTGACGTTGGGGCGCGACTCGTAGATGATCGCGATCACCCCGAGTGGGATCCGCATCCGGCCGACCAGAAGGCCGTTCGGGCGGGGTGAAAGCCGCTCGATCCCCCCGAGGGGATCCGGGAGCGCGGCCACCTCGTCGATCCCGTCCGCCATCTGCGCGATCACCTTGTCGGTCAAACGCAGGCGGTCGATCGTCGCGCCGGAAAGGCCCTGGGACTCCGCCGCCGCCACGTCCCCTGCGTTTTCGGCCTTCAGGAACTCCGCCCGGGCGCGTATCCCCCGCGCCATCGCGAGGAGGGCGTTGTTGCGGGAGGCCGTCCCCGCGCGGGCCAGCGGGCTCGCCGCCTCCTTCGCCGCCCTGCAGATCCGTTCCACCAGCGCCCCGGTCGTCTCGTTCGCGATCATCGCGGTGCGGCCTCCTTTCCCGATTCGGAAGTGCCGGAGTGCGGCAGGATCATCAGGTCGTCGCGGTGGACGACCTCGGCAGGGGTCTCCGGCCCGAGGAGGGTGCGCACCTCCGCGCTCCGCTTTCCCTTTCCCCGCTCCACCTGTTCGCTGCCCCACCGGGCGATCCCCCGCGCGAAGACCCTCCCCCGTCGGTCGGCGATGGAGACCATGTCCCCCGGAAGGAACCGTCCCTGCGTCCCGGTCACTCCCGCGGGCAGGAGGCTTTTCCCCCCTTCCAGGAGCACCTTCCGCGCGCCGTCGTCCACGAGAACGGTCCCCTGGGACTGGCGGGCGTAGCCGATCCACATCTTGCGGCTCGAAAGCTTCCCGGCGGCCCGCGGCAGGATCAGCGTCCCCGCGTCCTTCCCCGCCAACGCGTCGAGGACCGATCGCCGGGAGAGCCCCGAGGCGATGACGACCGGTACCCCCGACGCCGACAGGACCCTGGCCGCCTCGATCTTCGAAGCCATTCCCCCGGTTCCTTCCGCGGAGACGTGCCGGCCGACGGCGGCACGGATCGACTCGTCGTCGATGTCCCGCACAACCGGGATGCGGCGGGCGTCGGGGTGCCGGTAGGGATCTTTCGTGAAGAGCCCGTCGCTGTCGGTGAGCAGGATCAGAAGGTCCGCCCCGATCATCTGGGTCACCAGCGTCGCCAGGTGGTCGTTCGCCCCACCCCCGCCCCCTTCCAGGCGGATCTCCTCGGTCGCCACCGTGTCGTTCTCGTTGACGATCGGGACGATCCCCCGGGAGAGCAGGGTGAGAATCGTGTTCCTCGCGTTCACGTACCGGGTCCGATTCTCGAAATCCTCGTGGGTGAGGAGCAACTGCGCAACGTGGCGCCCCCGCTTCTCGAAAGCCCGCTCGTAGGCCCGCATCAGGGAGGTCTGCCCCACGGCTGCCGCTGCCTGCTTGAGCGCCACCGTCCGGGGG
>Ga0208566_1000166_pt1 | contig 48684 bp, 53 predicted proteins | sample PL_2010_150m_FD_184159 | JGI IMG/M metagenome (GOLD analysis project Ga0208566, IMG submission 184159) | Freshwater microbial communities from Powell Lake, British Columbia, Canada to study Microbial Dark Matter (Phase II) - PL_2010_150m... | ecosystem: Environmental > Aquatic > Freshwater >...
TTCGGCTCTCAGCTGCCCGGCCGCCATCTCGGCCGCACGTCGGTCCGCTTCGGCCCGCGCCGCGGCCGCTTGCGCCAGTTCCTCTTCCGCCTTGGTCCGGGCGATGGCGGCGTTTGTCAGTTCGGCGGCGGCGGCTTCATGTCGTCGGGCTTCCGCCAGGGCTTTTTGTTCCGCCGCGAGGCGGACCTGCAGTGCGTCTTCCGCCAGACGTTCGGCCTGGGCTTGCTGATCAGCTGCGGCACTCGCCGCCTCCTCTGCCGCGGCGCGTCGGCGTGCCAGCTCTGCGGCATGATCTTCGGCTTGCTTGCGACGTTTGGCGACTGCAATGTGCTCGGCAGAACGCAACTGGCGCGACTCTGCAGCGACGCGAACACGCTCGTCGACGCCGCCGCTGGTTCGGGCGTCCGCCTCGGCGGTCCGCTTGGCGGCTGTCGCGCTTGGCGCAACGACCGCTCCGTCCGCAGCCCGTTGTTTGCGTTGCCGCTCCGCCTCCATCAATCCTGTCAACAGTTTGCTCAAACCCATGCCCCTTTTCCGGACGCGATTCTGCGCTCCATGATCCACAGGCTACTCCAGAGCTGGCGGCCGCCGAAGGTAGAATAGCTAGATGGAAGTATCTCAAACTTGCTGCCAAACCTTGCTCGTCATGACCAGCCTGCCGGATGAGTCCGCTGCGCAAGCATTGGCCACGAAGCTGGTGACTGAGCGCCTGGCCGCCTGCGTCAGCGTGCTTGCGCCGTGCCGCTCGGCATATCGCTGGCAGGGCGGGATTGAAAACGCGACGGAAGTACCCCTGCTAATCAAGACCACGAAGGCGCGCTACGCGGCGCTGGAGGCGGCGATCCGCGCCGGCCACCCGTATGAACTTCCCGAGATCATCGCGGTCCCAATCGCGCACGGCTTGCCGGAGTATCTTGGTTGGGTGGCCGCCGAAACCAAGGTCGAGAATACTGACGGGAAACCCCTTACATGCTGATCCGCTTTCTGTTCGTCCTCTTGTTTGCCTTGACCGCTCTGGCCCACGCCGAAGAGCCGCTGCCGCCCGAACAGGCCTACCGTTTCTCGGCGCGCGCCATCGATGCCAGGACCATCGAAGCCCGCTGGCAAATCGCCGACGGTTATTACATGTACCGCGACAAGTTCAAGTTTGCCCTGGAGGGCGGCACCCTTGGAGCGCCGAAGCTGCCGCCGGGCAAGATGAAAGAGGATGACCTGTTCGGCAAGGTCGAGGTGTATCGCAAGGAAGTAAAGATCCTGTTGCCGGTCGAGGGTACCGGCCAGGTCACGCTGAAGACCGTCTCGCAAGGCTGCTGGGACGGCGGCATCTGCTATCCGCCGCTCAATCAGGAAGCGAAGATCGACCTGGCCGCGGTTGCGGGAACGAGCGTCGCGACGGGCGCCGCTTCGATCGCCGTGCCGCCGGCACCGACTTCCGGGCCGGCTGAAAAACAGGGCTCGGCGAACGCCGCTGACGAAAGCTCACGCATCGCCGGCCTGTTCAAGGGAAGCAGCACGGGGCTGGTGCTGCTCAGTTTTTTCGGCTTCGGCCTGCTGCTTTCGCTCACCCCCTGCATGTTCCCGATGATCCCGATCCTGTCCGGCATCATCGTCAATCACGGACATGCAGTGAGCCATCTGCGCGCCTTCGTGCTCTCTCTCGCCTACGTGCTGGGCATGGCCGTTACCTACGCGGCGGTCGGCGTTGCCGCCGGGCTGTCTGGCACGCTGCTGTCCGCCGCGCTGCAAAATGCCTGGGTGCTGGGCAGCTTCGCGCTGATCTTCGTCTTGCTCTCATTGTCGATGTTCGGCTTCTATGAACTGCAGATGCCGGCGGCGCTGCAAAGCCGGGTCTCCGACACGGCCAACCGCCGCGGCGGTTCGCTGCCCGCCATCGCGCTGATGGGGGCGCTCTCGGCGCTGATCGTCGGCCCCTGCGTCGCCGCGCCCCTGGCCGGCGCGCTGCTGTACATCGCGCAAACCGGCAATGCCGCATTGGGAGGCCTCGCGCTGTTCGTCATGAGCCTCGGCATGGGCGTGCCGCTGCTGCTGGTGGGCGCCTTTTCGCGCTCACTGCTGCCGAAGTCCGGACCCTGGATGGAAGGCGTCAAGAAGTTCTTCGGCGTTATCATGTTGGCCACCGCCTTGTGGCTGGTTTCCCCGGTCATTCCGCTTTGGGTGCAGATGCTCGGCTGGGCGTTGTTGATGGTCATCCCGGCGATCTATCTGCATGCACTCGACCCCCTGCCGCCGCACGCCCACGGCTGGCAGCGACTGGGCAAGGGTCTCGGCGTCGTCCTGCTGCTCGGTGGCGCGGCCATGTTGATGGGAGTGCTGGGTGGCGCCAGGGATCCGCTGCAGCCGCTCGGCTTCATACGTGCGGGCGCAACGGCCACGGAAGCTCATGCGACCGCCTGGGAGCGCGTCGCCTCGGTCGCCCGGCTCGATGCCCGCCTCGCCGAATCGAAAGCGGCGGGCAAGCCGGTGATGCTGGACTTCTACGCCGACTGGTGCGTCAGTTGCAAGGAAATGGAGCGCTTTACCTTCGCCGATCCGCAGGTCGCCTCGCGCATGGCACAGTTTGTTCTACTGCAAGCGGACGTGACCGCCAACAACGACGCCGACATTGCGCTGCTCAGACGGTTTGATCTCTTCGGCCCGCCGGGCATCATCTTCTGGGACGCCAAAGGTATCCAGCAGGATGATCTGCGGGTGATCGGCTTCCAGTCCGCAGCACAGTTCCTGCCTACCCTCGAGCGCGTCTTGCACTAACTTTTCGGAGTCGTCGTCATGTTCACGGGCATCATTACTGCCGTAGGAAAAATCAGCCACAGCCAGCCGCTGGAACAGGGCGTCCGACTCACCATCGAGGCACCCGGACTCAAGCTTGCCGACGTCGCCCTGGGCGATTCAATCGCGCATGGCGGCGTATGCCTGACCGTTATCGCGAAGAAGAAAGGCGGTTACCAGGTCGACGTCTCCCGCGAGACGCTGGATTGTACCGTCGGCCTAGAAGCAGCCGGAGGCGAAGTCAACCTGGAAAAGGCCATGCGCCTGTCGGACTTCATCGGCGGCCATCTGGTGTCGGGTCATGTCGACGGCGTTGGCAAAGTCGAGAAATTCAAGGCTATCGGCGAGTCGCACGAACTGGTGATCAAAGCGCCGAAGAATCTGGCGAAGTACATCGCGCGCAAGGGTTCGGTCACGGTCGACGGAGTGTCGCTGACTACCAACCGCGTCAAGGGCCGCCGCTTCTCCATCAACCTGATTCCACACACCGTCGAGGTGACCACGCTGCAGCACCTCGGGCGTGGCAGCCGGGTGAATCTCGAGATCGACCTGATCGCACGTTACGTCGAGCGGATGCTGACGGCCGGCGCGGCGTAAAATGCGCGGCTTCTCAAGTTTGGTACTTCCGCCATGAGCATCAGCCCCGTTCTCGATATCGTCGCCGACATGCGCGCCGGTCGCATGGTCATTCTGGTCGATGAAGAAGACCGTGAAAATGAAGGCGATCTGGTACTTGCAGCCGAGCATGTAACACCCGAAGCGATCAATTTCATGGCCAAGTGGGGACGCGGGCTGATCTGCCTGACACTCACCGAGGCCCGCTGCCGCCAGCTCGACCTGCCTTTGATGGTGCGCGACAACAAGGCCCAGCACGGCACCGCATTCACCGTCTCGATCGAAGCCGCGGAGGGTGTCACCACCGGCATCTCGGCGCAGGATCGCTCGCGTACGGTGCAAGCCGCCGTGGCGAAGGATGCCACCCCGGCCGACATCGTCCAGCCCGGCCATATTTTTCCGCTGATGGCGCAGAACGGCGGCGTGCTGGTGCGCGCCGGCCACACCGAAGCCGGCTGCGACTTTGCCCAATTGGCCGGTTGCGAGCCCGCCGCCGTGATCTGCGAAATACTCAAGGAGGACGGCGCGATGGCGCGGCTGCCGGATCTGCTCGAGTTCGCCGCCGAGCACAAGCTAAAGATCGGCACCATCCGCGACCTGATTCACTACCGTTCGGAAACCGAAAAGCTGATCGAGTGCGTCGCCGACAAGAACGTCGAATGCGCGCAGGGCACCTTCCGCCTGCGCGCCTTTGCCGACCGCAGCAGCGGCGATGTGCACCTGGCGCTGTCCTGCGGCGAGATTTTGGCCGCGGAAGAGACTCTGGTGCGGGTGCATGACTCGATCTGTGTGCTCGACTTCCTCGACCAGAAAAGCAGCCGCCACACCTACGGCATCAATTTTGCCTTGCGCTCGATTGCCGAACAGGGCTGCGGCGTACTTGTCCTGCTGCATCGCGCCGAATCCGGCAACGCCTTGCTGACGGCACTGAACGACGACCGGACGACGCGTCCGGCGCAAAAATGGGACCCGCGCATCTACGGCATCGGCGCCCAGATATTGCGCGAAGTCGGCGTCGGCAAAATGTGCCTGATGGCCAGCCCGCGAAAAATGCCGAGCATGGCCGGCTTCGGTCTTGAAATCACCGGCTACTTCACTCCGGCAGGAGAAAAATCGCCATGAGCATCCGCGAACTCGAACCCGATCTGGCTGGCAAGGGCTTGCGCGTCGGCGTCGCGCAAAGCCGCTTCAATGAGGATATCGGCGAAGGTCTGCGCTCGGGCTGCCTGGCCGAACTGGCGCGCCTGGGAGTGGCCGACACCGATATCACCTTTGCCACGGTGCCCGGTGCGCTGGAACTGCCGCTGGCGCTGCAGGTCATGGCCCAAAGCGGCCGCTTCGATGCGCTGGTGGCACTGGGCGCCGTAATACGCGGCGAGACCTACCACTTCGAGATCGTGTCCAACGAATCGGCGCGCGGCATCACTGACGTGCAGTTGAACACCGGCGTTCCGATTGCCAACGCGGTGCTGACTACCGAAAACGACGACCAGGCGCTGGTGCGAATGGTGCAAAAGGGCGCGGAAGCCGCGCAGGCAGCGATCGAAATGGCGAATTTGACGAATGCGCTGCTGAAAGCCGTCAAGTAGTGAGCAGCAAGTCACCGCGGCGACGCGCCCGCGAATTCGTTATCCAGGGACTCTACCAGTGGCAGGTCGGCGGTCAGGATGCGGCGGCGATTCAGGTGCAGGCGGAGGGCGTTGCCGGCTTCGACAAGGCCGACCGCGAACTCTACGACACCTTGATTGTTGGGGCGCGGCAAAACGCCGAAGCGCTCCAGATAGATCTCGTCCCGCATATCGACCGCGCCTGGAACGAAGTCTCGCCCATCGAACGCTGCATCCTGCTGCTGGGAGCCTGCGAACTCAAGCTCCACCCGGAAACGCCCTACCGCGTGATCATCAACGAAGCCATCGAGCTGGCCAAGACTTTCGGCGGCACCGACGGCCACAAGTTTGTGAACGGCGTGCTGGACAAGCTGGCAGCAGTACTGCGCCCCGGTGAAGCAAAACCCAAATAGCCACAGAGGACACAGAGATCACAGAGGAGAAGCAAGGCGGTCTTCTCTGTGCCCTCTGTGATCTCTATGGCAAAAAGGTTTTCATGCCTTCCGAATTCGAACTGATAGCCCGTTTCTTCAAGCGTCCGACGCGCCACACCGTACTCGGCGTTGGCGACGATGGCGCGCTGATAGTCCCCGGACCGGGCCAGGAGTTGGTCGTTTCCACCGATATGCTGGTCGAGGGTACGCATTTTCTGGCGCACGCGGATCCGGAGGCGCTGGGCTGGAAAACGCTCGCCGTGAATGTCTCGGATATGGCGGCGATGGGAGCAAAGCCGCGCTGGACGCTGCTCGCCGCCGTGTTGCCAGCGCCGACTGCTGAGTGGATCGAGGCCTTTGCCCGGGGTTTCTTCGACTGCGCGAACAGCCACGGCATAGACCTGATCGGCGGCGATACCACCCGCGGACCGCGCGCTTTTTGCGTCACCATTCTCGGTGAAGTCCCCGCCGGGCGGGCGCTACGCCGAGACGGCGCGAAAGCGGGGGATTCGATCTGGATTTCCGGCAGGCCCGGGAAGGCCGCGCTGGGACTGGCCCACCTGCAGGGGCGTATCACGCTGGCCGAACCGGTGCTCACGGAATGCCTCGCGGCACTGCACCGGCCGCAACCAAGGCTTGCGCTGGGATTGGCGCTGCGCGGAATCGCCAGCGCCGCAATTGATGTATCCGACGGCTTGCTGGCCGATCTCGGACATATCCTCGAGCAATCGAAAATCGGCGCCCGCCTGCGCATTCCCGACCTGCCCGCGGCGGGCCTGGAGCGCGATTGCGTTCTGGCAGGGGGCGACGACTACGAGTTGCTGTTCACCGCCCCGGCCCGGTCCGACGGCGACATCGCGTCCCTGGCCGGAAAGCTCGAGCTGCCCCTGACCCGCATCGGCGAACTCGTGCACGGCGCGCCGGGCGAACTCGTCCTACGCGACGATAGCGGCACAATCATCACACCCGCACGCCGTGGCTACGACCACTTTATGTCTCCGCTGGAAGCGGGAACGGTATCCTAGGATTTCCACCTTGGCAAAGCTGCCCCCGCCCCCGCTCAAATTCCTGCTCCATCATCCCGCGCATTTCATTGCCTGCGGCATGGGCAGCGGGCTTTCGCCGTTCGCGCCAGGAACGGCAGGCACCGCCTTCGCCTGGCTCACCTATCCTCTGCTGCGCATGTACCTGGAAAGCGACCTGGGGCTGGCGATGTTCCTTCTGCTGGCCTTCGCCGTCGGTGTCGCTGCCTGCCAGATTACCGGCCGCGCCCTGGGCGTGGTCGATCACGGCGCCATCGTCTGGGACGAAATCGTGCCCTTCTGGGGAGTGCTGCTGCTGACCCCTCCCGAGTTGCTCTGGCAACTCGCGGCATTTTTGTGGTTCCGCTTCTACGACATCGTCAAACCGCAACCGGCCAGGTTCTTCGACACAGAGATCAAGAACGGCTTCGGCGTGATGATGGACGACGTCATCGCCGCCGCCTACACGGTGCTGACACTCGCTGTGATCAAGGCGGTACTCGATCCGCTGTTAGGGTAGCGATGGACGCCGATCTGGTTGTACTGTCGGAGGCCGTCGGCGCGGCGTGTCACCCGCGCCGACTTTTGCTGGCTACCGCCGAGTCCTGCACCGGAGGCTGGACGGCGCAAGTGATCACTCACACGGCCGGCAGTTCGGCGTGGTTCGAGCGCGGGTTTGTGACCTATAGCAACCAGGCCAAGGTCGAACTGCTGGGCGTACGGCCGGAAACACTCGAAAATTTCGGCGCCGTGAGCGAGGAAACGGTCGTTGAAATGGCCGCGGGTGCACTGAAGAACTCCAATGCACTGATTTCATTGGCTATAACTGGAATCGCCGGACCGACCGGTGGCTCACCTGGTAAGCCAGTAGGCACCGTATGCTTTGCCTGGTGTCGGGTCGGCGAAGCGGCGAGCGCGGAAACCTCGGTTTTTGAAGGCAACCGTGAGGCAATCCGCCGTCAGGCGGTGGTTCATGCCCTGCGTGGCTTGCTGCGCCGACTCGACGCCGCATGAACCGACCGGGTGGCGCAAAAACTGTGCCATCCATGCCATAATCGAACCAACTTCTGAGGGACGCATTCAATGGACGAGAACAAGAGCAAGGCACTCCAGGCCGCACTGGCACAGATCGAAAAGCAGTTCGGCAAGGGTTCCATCATGAAGATGGGCGAAGGCCTGGCCATCGACGACATCCAGACTGTTTCCACCGGCTCGCTCGGGCTGGATATCGCCCTGGGCATAGGCGGCCTGCCGCGCGGCCGGGTGGTCGAAGTATACGGGCCGGAGTCTTCCGGCAAGACGACGCTGTGCCTGCATATCGTCGCAGAGATTCAAAAGGCGGGCGGCGTGGCTGCCTACATCGACGCCGAAAACGCGCTGGATCCCGGGTACGCGGCAAAGCTCGGCGTGAACGTTCCCGACCTGCTGATTTCGCAACCCGATACCGGCGAACAGGGCCTCGAAATCACCGACATGCTGGTGCGCTCGGGCGGTGTCGATTGCATCGTGATCGACTCGGTCGCCGCGCTGACGCCCCGCGCCGAAATCGAGGGCGAGATGGGCGACCAGTTGCCCGGCTTGCAGGCACGGCTGATGTCGCAGGCCCTGCGCAAGCTCACCGCCAACATCAAGCGCACCAATACGCTGGTGATTTTCATCAACCAGATCCGCATGAAGATCGGCGTCATGTTCGGCAACCCGGAGACCACCACCGGCGGCAACGCGCTGAAGTTCTACGCCTCGGTGCGCATGGACATCCGCCGCACCGGCGCAATCAAGAAGGGCGACGAAGTCATCGGCAACGAGACCAAGGTGAAAGTGGTCAAGAACAAGGTCGCCCCGCCCTTCCGCGAAGCCCGTTTCGACATCCTCTATGGGGAAGGCATTTCCCGTCAGGGTGAAATCGTCGAACTCGGCGTCGAACACAAGATCGTCGAGAAATCAGGCGCCTGGTACGCCTACAAGGGCGAGAAGATCGGCCAGGGCAAGGACAACGCCCGCGAGTTCCTGCGCGAACATCCCGAGATCGCCACGGAAATCGAAAACCGGGTGCGCGAGGCCGTCGGTGTAGCCGTCCCTGGTGCCGCCGAGCAGGTGAAAGGAAGCCAGGGCTAACGAGCACGGGGCGCCTTGAAAGATGGCATATACCCTGTCGAACGGCGCTGGCTACGGTCGAATTCATGTCGAATGAACTGCGCCAGCAGGCGATCCGGCTGCTGGCCCGGCGCGAGCACACCCGCGTCGAACTGGCGCGCAAGTTGACGGCTCTGGGCACGGAAGAAGAAATAGACGCCGTACTGACAGAACTGCAGGCCTCGCACCTGCAATCGGATAGCCGCGCTGCGGAAAGTTATCTACGCGGCAATTCAGCCCGCCTGGGCGCGTCGCGCCTGCGCCACAACCTGAAAACCCGTGGCGTGGCACCCGAGCTGATCGACGAGCAGCTGGCGCAAGCCGCTTTGCCCGACGAGATCGAGCGTGCCCGCACGGTCTGGAGCAGGAAATTCTCGGCCGCGCCGTCCGGCGCGAAGGAATGGGCCCGTCAGGCGCGCTTTCTGCAAAGCCGGGGATTTGCCAGCGACATCATCCGCCGCCTGCTCAAGGAACCGATGGGGGCGCAAGACGAATGAACACGCCGATTGCCACGCTCTCCGCAACCAACCTGCGCAAGAAGTACAAGTCGCGGACGGTGGTGACCGATGTGTCGTTCGAGGTTGCCGCCGGCGAAGTGGTCGGTCTGCTCGGCCCCAACGGCGCCGGCAAGACCACCTGCTTTTACATGATCGTCGGCCTGGTCGCGGTCGACGGCGGAGAGATCCGCATCGAAAACGGCGACGAGCATGTCCGCCTCACCCACATGCCGATTCACCAGCGCGCCAAGCTGGGCCTGTCGTATCTGCCTCAGGAAAATTCGGTGTTCAGAAAGCTCACGGTTGCCGAAAACGTCCGCGCCGTGCTGGAACTGCAGGATATGGATGATGACGCCATGGACGCGCGCGAAGAAATTCTGCTGCAGGAACTTCACATCACCCACATCCGCAAGAATCTGGCGGCCTCGCTCTCCGGCGGCGAACGCCGCCGTGTCGAAATCGCCCGTGCACTGGCGACCAGACCACGCTTCATCCTGCTCGACGAGCCCTTTGCCGGCGTCGACCCGATTGCCGTGATCGACATCCAGAAGATCATCCGCTATCTCAAGGAGAGCGGTATCGGCGTGCTGATTACCGATCACAATGTCAGGGAGACCCTGGGTATTTGCGATCGTGCGACGATCATCAACGCCGGCGAAGTTCTTGCCGCTGGACACCCGGCGGAGATAGTCGATAATGAACATGTACGCCGGGTTTATCTTGGCGAGAACTTCAGAATGTAATGACGCAATGAGGCAAGGACTCCAGCTCAGGCTTTCGCAGCACCTTGCACTGACGCCGCAGTTGCAGCAGTCGATCCGGCTGTTGCAGTTGTCGACTCTGGAGTTGAACGCCGAGATTGATCAGGCTTTGCAGGAAAACCCCTTGCTCGAGCGCGATGAGCCCGGCGAGCCAGGCGAATCGGTTGAGCCGCCCGCATTCAACCTTGGTTCCACGTTGGATGCAGTCGCAACGCCGCAATCGACCGCGCCGACCGAGGGCGATGAGCGCAAGGAAGCGCACGGCGGCGATGATGAAGGCTGGGGCATGGATTTTTCAGGAAGCCACGGCCAGCGCGATCCCAACGATGATGACCTCGACGGCAGCGAGTCGCAGGCCAACTCGACCTCCCTGCGCGAACACCTGGGAGAACAGTTGGCCATGACCCAGCTGCCCGATCGCGAGCGCGCGCTGGTCGGTTTTCTGATTGAAGCCCTGGGTGAAGACGGTTACCTGACGCAACCGCTGGACGAACTGATCGACCTGCTGGTGACCGAGGACGACGAGATGCGCGAGGCGCTGCTGGAAGAACTCGGCATCGCCCTGCGCCATTTGCAGAATTTCGATCCGCCGGGCATCGGCGCACGCAGCGCCCAGGAATGCCTGTCGCTGCAGCTGAAATGCCTGCCCGCCTGTCCGGCGCGAAAGCTGGCGCTGGCCATCGTCGGCGATCACCTCAATCATCTGGCGGCCCATGATTTTGCGCGCATCAGGAAATCCCTCGGCTGCGACGACGACGAGCTGCGCGCGGCGCAGACCCTGATCCACTCCCTGAATCCCCGCCCCGGCGCGCAATATGCGCTGATCGAGACGCGCTATGTGATCCCGGACGTGGCGGTGAAGAAGCTGCACGGACAATGGGTCGTCAGCCTTAACCGGGAAGCCATGCCGCGCCTGCGCATCAACCGGCTCTACGCCGACATCCTGAGCCGTCATCGTGGCGGCAACGGTTCGTCGGCCGGACTGTCCAGCCAGTTGCAGGAAGCCAAGTGGCTGATCAAGAACGTACAGCAGCGCTTCGACACCATCCTGCGCGTATCGCAGGCCATCGTCGATCGCCAGCGGGCATTTTTCGATCATGGCGAGGTGGCGATGCGGCCGCTGACGCTGCGCGAGATAGCGGAAACGGTCAAGCTTCACGAATCGACGATTTCGCGCGTGACCACGCAGAAATATCTGGCGAGTCCGCGCGGCATCTACGAACTCAAGTATTTTTTTGGCAGCCACGTCGCCACCGATACCGGCGGCGCGGCTTCCTCAACCGCGATTCGGGCGCTGATCAAGCAATTGGTCGGCGCCGAGATAGGCAACAAGCCGCTCTCGGACGCCCGTCTCGCGGAAATTCTCGGCGAGCAGGGCATCGTCGTGGCGCGTCGCACGGTAGCGAAGTATCGCGAGCTGCTCGGCATACCGCCGGTCAACCTCAGGAAAGTCCTCTGAGAAAACACTTCTGACAAGGAGACATCATGAATCTGAACATTACGGGACACCACATCGAAGTTACCCCGGCCATTCGTGAATACGTCACGGGAAAACTCGATCGAGTGCTGCGGCACTTCGATCAGGTGACCAGTTCGCACGTCATCCTGTCGGTTGACAAACTCCAGCAAAAGGCCGAAGTAACACTGCACGTCAAGGGCAAGGACATCTTCGCCGACGCCATCGATGCCGATCTCTACGCCGCCATCGACCTGGTGGCCGACAAACTCGATCGGCAGGTGGTCAAGCACAAGGAAAAAGTCTCCAACCACAACCACGACAAGCGGCCGCAGGTCGGATAGAACCGCACAAGTTCGAGCCGGGTGCAGCGGCAGCAGCGCGTTATGTCTCCGTGCGCTTGCGTCGGGGACGGTATCCCCCGGTGGGATATGTCTCCGTGCGCTTGCGTCGGGGACGGTGCTTTGCACACCTGGGACGCCGCTTCGCGGGCAGGTGTCCCCCGGATAGCGTTATACTGCGCGCCGCCGCAACCTCCGAACATTTGCCGCTCATTTGCCGAATTGCTTCCACCATGAATCAGATCGCCAGCCTGCTGCCACTCGACAATGTAGTGGCCAACCTCGACGCCAGCAGCAAGAAACGCGTATTCGAGCAGGTTGGCATTCTTTTCGAAAATCATCAAAGCGTCGGCCGCAGCACCGTGTACGACGCCTTGTTCGCCCGCGAAAAGCTGGGGTCCACCGGGCTCGGACAGGGCATCGCAATTCCCCACGGGCGCATCAAGGGCCTCAAGACGCCGGTCGGCGCGTTTGCCCGCCTCGAGTCGCCCGTGCAATTCGACGCGCCCGACGGCAAGCCGGTCGGGTTGGTGTTCGTGCTGCTGGTGCCTGAAGCCGCCAACGAGCATCATTTGCAATTATTGTCCGAACTGGCGCAGATGTTTTCCGACAAGAGCTTTCGCGAACAACTCACTACCGCGCCGGATGCTGCGGCGCTGCACGGCCTCTTCGTCAATTGGCCCGCGAACTAGTCGTTTCCCAGCTGTTTGAACGCAACCGCGAGCGGCTTCAGCTCTCGTGGGTCAGCGGCGCCATGACGCGGGCGATCTGCACCAGCGAACACGTGGTGTCGGCTGCCGACCTGATCGGCCACCTCAATTTGATGCATCCCGAGCGCGTACAGGTCATCGGCACACCTGAGGTCGTCTGGTCGGCCCGACACGCAGCGGAAAAAGTGGCGCATCACATGCAGGAAATCTACAACGCCCGCCCGCCCGCCATCATCGTTGCCGACGGCTGCGCCATCGACGAAGGGGTTCGCGAAGGGTGTGAAGCCTCCGGTACGCCCCTGCTGCAAACGCCACTGTCGTCGGCGTTTGTCATCGACACGCTGCGCGCCTTTGTTTCCCGGCAACTGGCCGAAACCGCGACGCTGCACGGCGTCTTCATGGATGTGCTGGGCATGGGCGTGCTGATTACCGGAGACTCCGGCGTGGGCAAGAGCGAGCTCGGCCTCGAGCTGATTTCGCGCGGGCACGGGTTGGTCGCCGATGACGTTGTCGATGTGTCGCGCATCGGCTCCGACACGCTGGAAGGTCGTTGCCCGGAACTGCTCAAGGACTTCCTCGAAGTACGAGGCCTCGGACTGCTCAACATCCGCGCCGTATTCGGTGAAACCGCCTGCCGGCGCAAAATGCGCCTCAAGCTTATCGTGCACCTGCAAAAGCCCACTCCAGGCGTGCCCGAAGCCGCTCGCCTGCCACTCGATGCGCAGAACGAAACCATCCTCGGCGTGCCGATCCGGCGCGTCACCATCCCGGTCGCTGCCGGCCGCAACCTTGCGGTGCTGCTGGAGGCTGCCGTGCGTGCCACGGTGCTGAAACTGCGTGGCATCGACAGCATGCAGGAGTTCGTCGACCGTCAGGAAGCGGCGCTCCGCGCAGACGGCGGCGGCGACCCGGTCAACTAACGCGGCCGAAGGGCGTTATGTAGGCGCGGCCCAGAAACTCATTTCCCCCCCCACCACACCACACACTTAGGAGACTCACGATGCACAAGCTCGTTACTGTTGCCCTGTCCGCCCTGTTCGCTGCCAACGTAGCACTCGCCGCAGCGGAAAAGGCCCCTGCAGCTCCCGCCGTACCTGCTGCTGCTCCGGCGAAAGCCGCGCCCGCCCCGGCCAAGGCTGCGGAGCCGGCCAAGGCCGCCGAAGCTGCGAAGCCTGCTGCTGCCGCCAAGCCGGCCGCCGCGAGCGACTGCGAAGCCAAGGCGGTCAGCAAGGACGGCAAGCCCCTGCACGGAGCCGCCAAGGCCGCCTCGATCAAGAAGTGCGAAGGAGGCGGCAAGCCTGCCGACGCTGCCAAACCCGCTGCCAAGCCGTCGGGCTGTGCCGACAAGGCTGTCAGCAAGGAAGGCAAGCCGCTGGCCGGCGCCGCCAAGGCCGCGTTCATGAAGAAGTGCGAAGCAGACGCCAAGCCTGCCAAGTAAATCGGTCTGCTGGACAAGAACGCCGGCCGCAGTAGCGGTCGGCGTTCTATTTTTGTCAGATAGAATTCGTCAGTCAACTGACGGATAACGACACCATGAGCAACGCCTACCCGCACCTGCTGGCCCCGCTGAACCTGGGCTTCACCACCCTTAAAAACAGGGTCCTGATGGGCTCGATGCACACCGGCCTGGAGGACATCGGCAACAGCCATGACCGCATGGCGGCGTTCTATGCCGCGCGCGCCAAAGGCGGCGTCGGCCTTATCGTCACCGGCGGTTTCGCCCCCAACCAGGACAGCATCGTGATGCAGGGCGCATCGATCCTCGACAACGAGGTCGAGGCGGCCAAGCACCGCGTCATCACCGAGGCTGTGCATGCCAACGGCGGCAAGATCTGCGTGCAAATCCTGCACACCGGCCGCTACGCCTACACCAAACGCCCCGTGGCGCCCTCGGCGCTCAAAGCGCCGATCAATCCGTCGACACCGCATGCGCTGACCGAAGAAGAAATCCTGCAAACCATCACGGATTACGCACAGTGCGCAGCGATGTGCCAGTTCGCCGGCTACGATGGCGTCGAGATCATGGGTTCGGAAGGCTACCTGATCAACCAGTTCATCGCGCCGCAGACCAATCATCGCGATGACCGGTGGGGCGGCGCTTTCGAGAACCGCATCCGCTTCGGCCTCGAAACGATCCGTGCCGTGCGGGCGCGTGTCGGCGCCAATTTCATCATCATCTTCCGCCTCTCGATGCTCGACCTGGTCGAAGGCGGCAGCACCTGGGACGAAGTCGTCTCTCTGGCCAAGGAGGTCGAGAAGGCCGGCGCCACGATCATCAACACCGGCGTCGGCTGGCACGAAGCGCGCATTCCGACCATCATGACCAGCGTGCCGCGCGCGGCCTACACCTGGGTCACCCGGCGGATGATGGGACAGGTGAAGATTCCGCTGATCACCACCAACCGCATTAACGATCCGCAGGTGGCCGAGGACGTCATCGCCCGCGGCGATGCCGACATGGTGTCGATGGCGCGACCCTTCCTCGCCGATGCGGAATTTGTGAACAAGGCAGCCGCCGGCCGCGCCGACGCAATCAACACCTGCATCGCCTGCAACCAGGCCTGCCTCGACCACATCTTCTCGCGCCAGTTGTGTTCCTGCCTGGTCAATCCCTTCGCCTGCCATGAACTCGACGTAACCGTCGAGCCTGCGGCAACGCCAAAGAAAGTCGCCGTGGTCGGCGCCGGCCCGGCCGGTCTCGCCGCAGCGACGCAACTGGCCGAACGCGGCCACCGCGTCAGCCTGTTCGACTCCGCCGCGGAGATCGGCGGCCAGTTCAACCTGGCGCGGCGCATTCCGGGCAAGGAAGAGTTCGGCGAAACCCTGCGCTACTTCGGCACACGGCTGAAGGAATTGAAGGTCGATGTGCAGCTGAATCGGCGTGCCACCAGCGCCGACTTTCAGGGCTACGACCATGTCGTCGTCGCCACCGGCATCGTGCCGCGCACACCTGCGATTCCGGGCATCGACCATCCCAAGGTCACCAGTTACATCGACCTGATCGAGGGCCGCAAACAGGCCGGAAAGAAAGTCGCGGTGATCGGCGCCGGCGGCATCGGCTTCGACGTCGCGGAACTGCTCACCAATGCCGAAGCCCATGGCGACTCGATCGATACCTACCGCAAGGAATGGGGCATCGATCCCGAGTATCAGGACAAGCGCGGTGGCCTGACTGCGCCGCAGATGCCGGCCACGCCGCGCGAAGTCTGGCTGCTGCAGCGCAAGGCTACCAAGCTCGGCGACGGCCTGGCCAAAACCACCGGCTGGGCACGACGGCTGTTGTTGCAAAAGCGCGGCGTGCATATGCAAGGCGGTGTCGAGTATCTGAAGATCGATGATGCCGGCCTGCACATTTCGATTGACGGCAAGCCGAGTGTCCTCGCCGTCGATACCATCGTAATCTGCGCCGGCCAGGAGCCGCGCCGCGAACTGGTCGAGGGACTCGCTGCCGCCGGCATCGAGCACACGCTGATCGGCGGTGCCGATGTAGCGGTCGAACTCGATGCCAAGCGGGCGATCTGGCAAGCGACGGAATTCGCCGTCGAGTATTGAAGGCTTAGGAGAGAAACTCGCTCCACGCGCCCGGAGCGCGCACCGGCAGCGGTTCGTAGCCGGGCAGCGCAATCAGGCGCTGACGGAAAGTGTTGCCTTGCAGGCGCGCCAGGAACTGCTTGCCTTCAGGACTGCCCGCGGCGGCGGCCCGCATGACAAAGCCGTAGCGCTCCCACAGCAGCGGAACAAAACCGAGGTCGTAGCGCGCCGCCGCCGCTTCGATGCCGAAACCCACGTCGGCCTGTCCGCCGGCTACGGTGGCGGCGATGGCCTCGTGGGTAAATTCCTCGTGGGCGTAGCCGTCGATGCTCTCCGGCCGCAAGCCGTTGGCCGCCAGCAACTGGTCGATCAGGCTGCGCGTGCCCGACCCGCGCTGTCGGTTCACCATGCGCAAACCTCGCTTGGAAGCATCGGACAGGGTTTGCAACCGGTGCGGGTTGCCGCGAGCCACGATCAGGCCCTGGCAGCGGCGCATCAACGGCAGGCAAACGTGCAGCGCGGGCTTCAGCCATCGCCCGAGCCAGTTCGCTACCTGCGCTGCCGTCCAATCCTCCGGCGCATGAATTCCGGCGATATCACACTCGTCAAGCCCCAGGCTTGCCAGCGCCTCCTCGCTGCCGCGCCAGTACAAATCGAAACGGATGCGGCGGCCATGTTCGACCCAGTCGGCCAGCGCCAGATCATGGCTCGCCGCCAGCCGAAGGCGTTCCGGCACGGCGCGCACCATCGGCGCCAGCAATTCCTCAAGGCGGCGTTGCCACGGTGCATGCACGACATCCAGCGCCAATCGCGCTGCCTCGTCGAGTTGTACCAGGGACGCACCGAAATCCGTCAGGCGGGTACCGCGCCCGCGTTCCATGATCACCAGGGCCGCGCCCAAGGCCTGCTCACAGTCTCGCAACAGGCCCCACGCCGAGCGGTAGGACATTCCTGCCTGACGCGCCGCGTTGCCCAAAGCGCCTTCTCCCGCCAGGGCGGTGAGCAGGGCCAGCAAACGTCCGGTGTCCACGTCGCCCAGCAACGGCCCGAAATCCCACGCCCAGCGGAGGCGGGGGAGCGATGCATTCGATTGACGCGGTCTTGTTGCAGAAGCCGACATATTCAGTCCTTTGTTTGCATAGCTTACCCTTGCCGGCTCATATGTTGGTTATTGCATAGCCACATCATTTGATGCACGAATTCAACGAACCGTTTTTCACCGCCTGGCAGTTGGTTGCCGGCGCCGATGCGCGCCTTGGCGACATCGTCCTGCTCAGCCTGCGAGTAAGCCTGGCTGCGACGTTGATCGCCTGCGTCGCCGGCATGCCGATCGGCGCCCTGCTGGCGGTCGGCCGCTTTCCGGGACGGCGCGTCTTGATCGTGCTGTTCAACGGACTCATGGGCCTGCCGCCCGTGGTGGTAGGCCTGCTGGTGTATCTGCTGCTGTCGCGCGCCGGGCCGCTCGGTCGATTCGGCCTGCTGTTTTCGCCGACCGCCATGGTGATAGCGCAGGCCGTGCTGGTAACACCGATTGTTACCGCGCTGACCCGGCAGGTGATTGCCGATGAATGGACCGAGTACCGCGAGCAATTGCGTTCGCTCGGCGCCAGTCGCACCCGCGCCGCCGCCACCCTGCTCTGGGACGGTCGCTTTTCGCTATCCACGGCAGCACTGGCCGGCTTCGGCCGCGCCATCGCGGAAGTCGGCGCGGTGATGATCGTCGGCGGCAACATCGACGGCGTAACGCGCGTCATGACCACCACCATCGCGCTGGAAACCAGCAAGGGCGACCTGCCGTTGGCTCTGGCTCTGGGCCTGATCCTGATTTCCCTCGTGCTCGCGATCAATGCCGTCGCCTATGCGCTGCGCGGCTGGGCACAAAGGCATTGGGGGTGAGTACGCCAGCCTGGCTTGCCGTCGATCGCCTGAGTCTGACCGAAGGCGGCACGCGGATCATCGACGGCGTCTCGCTGCAACTTGGCGCACAACGTACCGTCGTGCTCGGTCCCAACGGCGCCGGCAAAAGCACGCTGCTGCGCCTGATCCACAATCTGCTGCATCCCAGTTCCGGCGAACTGCGCTGGGCACGGGTACTGAGTCAGGCCATGGTCTTCCAGCGCCCGGTGATGCTGCGCACCACAGCGCTGGCCAATGTGATTTACGGCCTCAAGCTCAAGGGCTTCACCGCAACCGAGAGCGCGCGACGCGCGCAGCAGGCGCTGCTCCGCGTCGGCCTGGAACAACTCGCCAAGCGTCCGGCGCGGCTGCTGTCGGGCGGCGAGCAGCAGCGCGTGGCGCTGGCGCGTGCCTGGGCGCTCGAACCGGAGTTGCTGATCCTTGACGAACCCAGCGCGAGCCTCGATCCGGCCAGCACGCGGGAGGTGGAACGCACCATCAACGCCATTGCCGCCAGCGGAACCCGCATCCTGATGACCACCCACAACCTCGGTCAGGCCCGTCGCCTGGCCGAGGAAATCGTCTTCATCGACGGCGGGTGCATCGCCGAACAGACACCTGTTGCCGAGTTTTTTCAATCGCCGCGCACCAGCGCGGCAAAGCGCTTTCTTGAGGAAGAAACACCATGAAACTTCGCCATCGTTTCATGGCCGCATTGGGCAGCGCAGCACTGCTGATCGCCGCAGCCAGCCATGCCCAGGAGCGCTTCATCACGGTGGCATCGACCACGTCGACCGAGCAGTCGGGGCTGTTCAAGCACCTTCTGCCGGTCTTCGAAAAGGACGGCGGGATCAAGGTTCGCGTGATCGCCCGGGGCACTGGGCAGGCGCTGGCAACCGGAAGGCGCGGCGACGCCGATGTGCTGTTCGTGCATGACAAGGTGGCTGAAGAAAAGTTTGTCGCCGAAGGCGAGGGCGTCAAGCGCCAGGAAGTCATGTACAACGATTTTGTCGTGATCGGTCCCAAGAGCGATCCGGCCAAGGCCGCGGGCAAGGACATCCTCGAAGGCCTGCGCCGCATCGAGGCCGCCAGGGCGCCCTTCGTCTCGCGTGGCGACAAGAGCGGCACTCATGCCGCCGAACTGCGCTACTGGACGCTGGCGGGGGTCGACCTGGAAAAGAGCAAGGGCACGTGGTACCGCGATACCGGTTCCGGCATGGGCCCGGCTCTCAACACAGCCTCTTCGATGAATGCCTACATCCTCAGTGACCGCGGCACCTGGCTGAATTTCAAGAATCGCGGCGAGCTCGGCATCGTTGTCGAAGGCGACAACAAGCTGTTCAACCAGTACGGCGTGATCATGGTCAATCCGGCCAGGCATCCCCACGTGAAGGTAGCGGACGGCCAGAAGTTCATCGACTGGCTGGTCTCCGATGTCGGCCAGAAGACGATTGCCAACTACAAGATCGGCGGCGAGCAGTTGTTCTTCCCCAACGCGAAGCGCTGACACTTGACCGGCATGGGCCTGCGGGCCGGTAGAATACGGCCCTCGCCGAATTCCCCGGCCCCCTATCCGGTTGCATCCCCATGCTCGTCGCATCAAACGTCACCATCCAGTTCGGCGCCAAGCCGCTTTTCGAAAACGTCTCGGTCAAGTTCGGTGAGGGCAACCGCTACGGCCTGATCGGCGCCAACGGTTCGGGCAAGACCACCTTCATGAAGATCCTGGCCGGCGTGCTGGAGTCCTCCGCCGGCAATGTCTCGCTCGACCCCGGCGAGCGCATGGCCTACCTGAAGCAGGACCAGTTCGGCTACGAAAGCGTGCGGGTGCTCGACGTCGTGATGATGGGCCACGCCGACATGTGGGCCTGCATGTCGGAGCGCGACGCGATCTATGCCAATCCGGATTCGACCGAAGACGACTACATGCGCGCCGCCAACCTCGAGTCGCATTTCGCCGAGTACGACGGCTACACCGCCGAATCGCGCGCCGGCGAACTGCTGCTGGGCGCCGGCATTCCCATCGAAAAGCACAACGGGCCGATGAGCGAAGTGGCACCGGGCTGGAAGCTGCGCGTGCTGCTGGTGCAGGCGCTGTTCGCCAACCCCGACATCCTGCTGCTCGACGAGCCGACCAACAACCTCGACATCAATACCATCCGCTGGCTGGAGGACATCCTCAACGAGCGCGAGTCGACGATGATCATCATCTCGCACGACCGGCATTTCCTGAACCAGGTGTGCACCCATATGGCCGACCTGGACTACGGCACGATCAAGGTCTATGGCGGCAATTACGACGACTTCATGGAAGCCTCGACCGTCGCCCGCGAGCGCCAGGTCTCGGCCAACACCAAGGCCAGGGAGCGCGTCGCCGACCTGCAGGGTTTCGTCCGTCGCTTCTCGGCCAACAAGTCGAAGGCGCGGCAGGCCACCAGCCGCCTCAAGCTGATCGAGAAAATCCGGCCGGAAGACATCAAACCTTCGTCGCGCCAGTATCCGTGGATCCGCTTCGACTACGACGAAAAGGAAAAGCTGCATCGCCTGGCCTGCGAAATTGAAAAGCTCGGCTTCGGCTACGAGCCGAAAGTGCCGGTCATCAAGTCGCTGTCGATGAGCATCGAGGCCGGCGACAAGGTCGCCATCATCGGCGAAAACGGCGCCGGCAAGACGACCCTGCTGCGCCTGCTGGCCGGCGACAAGCTGGGCGGACTGACACCGCAGGGCGGCAAGGTGAAATGGGCGGAGAAGGCCCGTCCCGGAGTCTTCGCCCAGGATCATGCGGCCGATTTCGCCGACAAGACGCCGCTCACCGAATGGATCGTGCAGTGGGTGCGCGCGGGGGGCTACGACGGCGGTGATGTCGAAACCCTGGTGCGCGGCACGCTGGGCCGGCTGCTGTTCTCCGGCGACGAGGCGAAGAAGCCTGTGAACGTGATTTCCGGTGGCGAGGAGGCGCGCATGCTGTTCGGCAAGCTGATGCTGTTGCGCAACAACGTGCTGCTGATGGATGAGCCGACCAACCACCTCGACATGGAATCCATCGAATCGCTCAACACCGCGCTGGAGAAATACCCCGGCACGCTGATCTTCGTTTCCCACGATCGCGAGTTCGTCTCCTCGCTAGCGACGCGCATCATCGACATCAAGCCGGACCGGACCATCGTCGACTACCGCGGCAGCTACGAGGAGTATCTGGCCGGCCAGGGCCTGGCATGAACGTGCTGCACGGACCCACCCGGCTAGTGCTCAGACTCATGGGCTGGAAGCTGCTCGACCTGCCGCAACGCCCCGCCAAGGCCGTCGTGATAGCCTACCCGCATACCTCGAACTGGGATTTTCCCGTCACGCTACTGGCGCTCGCCGCGCTGCCCTTTGACGCTCAATGGGTGGGCAAGGACACCATGTTCCGCGGCGTCTGGGGTCCGGTCATGCGGGCACTGGGCGGCGTCGCCGTCAATCGCCGCGAACGCACCGGATTCGTCGAACAGGTGGCCAATGAATTCCGGAGCCGGGATCGCTTCCATCTCATAATCGCCACCGAAGGCACGCGCCGCCGGCAGGCAGGCTGGAAATCCGGTTTCTACCGCATCGCACTGGCCGCCGGGGTTCCGGTCATCATGGCCACCGTCGATTACGGCAAGCGCGAGGTCGGTCTGCTGGCCGGCATCGAGCTGACGGGTGACGAGAGCGCCGACATGGCGCGCATCGCCACCTGCTACGAAGGCCGCACCGGCTATCACCACGAGAACGCCTCACCCATCCGGCTACTATGATTCTTCTGCGCGATCTGGGTTTTTCCCGCAACGGCGAGGCGCTCGTCACCGGAGCGTCGCTGCAACTGCATCCGGGCTGGAAAGTCGGTCTCACGGGCGCCAACGGTTGCGGCAAATCCTCCTTTCTCGGCCTGCTGCGCGGCGAATTGCACGCCGATCGCGGCGACCTGGAACGCCCGCCGAACTGGGTGCTGGCCCACGTTGCCCAGGACACCCCGGCGCTGCCCGATGCCGCGCTCGACTTCGTCCTCGACGGCGACATCGAACTGCGCCAGATCGAGCGCGACCTGGCCGCGGCCGAAGCACATCACGACGATCACCACGCCGGCGAGCAAATCGGCCTCCTGCATGGACGACTGGGCGAGATCGACGGTTATGCAGCACCAGCCCGTGCGGCGGCCCTGATGCACGGACTCGGCTTTGCCGATGAGGATTTCGCGCGTCCGGTCGCGGAGTTTTCCGGTGGCTGGCGGGTACGCCTGAATCTGGCGCGCGCCCTGATGTGCCGCTCCGACCTGCTGCTGCTCGACGAGCCGACCAATCACCTCGACCTCGACGCCATTATCTGGCTCGAAGAGTGGCTGAAGGGCTATCCGGGCACGCTGATCCTGATTTCGCACGACCGCGATTTTCTTGATGTCATCACCAGCCACATCCTCGCCATCGAGGCCGGCAAGATGCAGCTCTTCACCGGCAACTATTCGGCCTGCGAACGGGCCCGCGCCGAGCGCCTGGCAAACGATCTGGCGCTGGCGGCCAAGCAGCGGCGCGAAGCGGCGCACCTGCAAAGCTACATCGATCGTTTCCGCGCCAAGGCATCGAAAGCGCGACAGGCGCAAAGCCGGATCAAGATGCTGGCGAGAATGGGCGACATCCTTGCCGCACACATCGATACGCCCTTCAGTTTCAGCTTTCCCGAACCAACGGCGTTCTCGGATCCGCTGCTGCTGCTGGACAACGCAAGAGTCGGGTATAACGCGACGGCGCCGATTTTCGAAAAGCTCACTTTCACGCTGCGCCCCGACAGCCGCATCGGCCTGCTCGGCCGAAATGGCGCAGGAAAGTCGACGCTGATGAAGCTGCTGGCCGGTTCGCTTAAGCCCTTCGCCGGCGTGCGCGAAGAGGGACGCAACCTCAAGCTCGGCTACTTCGCCCAGCACCAGCTTGAACAACTGCGTCCCGACGAATCGCCCCTGAAGCACATGATCCGTCAGGAGCCGCGCACCCGCGAACAGGATCTGCGCGGCTATCTCGGCGGTTTCGATTTTCGCGGCGACATGGTCGATGCGCCGTGCGGCCGATTCTCCGGCGGCGAGAAATCGCGCCTGGCGCTGGCGCTGATGATCCGCACCGCGCCGAACCTGCTGCTGCTGGACGAGCCGACCAACCACCTCGATCTCGAAATGCGCGAGGCGCTGACCATCGCCCTGCAGGAGACCGAGGCCGGGATGGTGCTGGTCTCGCACGACCGCCACCTGCTGCGCGCCACCTGCGACGAACTCTGGCTGGTGGCGAATGGCAGGGTCACGCCCTTCGACGGCGACCTCGACGACTATGCCGAGTGGCTCAACAGGTCGCGCGCCGAAGAGAAAATAGCCGAGCGCGAAAAAAACCAGCGTCGCAGGGAAGGTGCTGCGCCGGCGGAGCGATCCAAGGCGCGAGGAACCGAGGCGCGAGAGTCGGTGCCAGTGGCACGGCGACCGCTGCAGAAGGAATCCGAAAAGCTGGAACAGCAGCTTGCCGAGTGGCAGAGCGAGCTCAAATTGCTGGAAACCCGCCTCGCCGATCAGTCGCTGTATTCCAGCGCGGACAGCCGCTTGCTAGACGACCTCACCCTGCGCCAGAGCCAGTTGGCGCAAAATATGGAGGCGGCGGAATCGCGCTGGCTGGAAATTCACGAACTGTTGGAGCACGCTCAGGAGAACTAAATGGCCGCCAAAGCCACGTCACCCAAGCCACCGCAGCAACCAGTCCCCACCGGGCCGGACACGACGGCGCGCAGGACTCCGCCAAAACTGGCGACCGAAACCGTTGCGGCACCCGCGCCGCGCCGCCCTGCCGCCGGAGATGTGACCCCTTCGCGCACGGCCAAAGGCATATCGTCGTTCGTGGTCAAGGACCGCTCGGATGCGGCACGTGATTCAAAGGTAGAGGCGGTCCGCGACATCGTTTCCCATGCCAAACCCGGCGAGGGCGCCAAACTGGCGCAAGCGCTCAAGGCCGTGGTCGAAGGCGCATCGCCCGACGATATCCAGGCGCTCAAACAAGCCCTGCTGCAGCGTGAAGTGGCCGCCAGCGAACACCCGGACGAAGAACTGGCGCCAGGCTGGCGCGAGGGCGGCTACCCCTATCGCCACCTGATGACGCGCAAGAACTACGAGAAGCAGAAATACCATCTGCAGGTCGAACTGCTCAAGCTGCAGGCATGGGTCAAGGAAACCGGGCAGAAGGTGGTGATCCTGTTCGAGGGCCGCGATGCGGCGGGCAAGGGCGGCACCATCAAGCGCTTCATGGAACACCTGAATCCGCGCGGCGCGCATGTCGTGGCGCTGGAGAAGCCGTCCGAAACCGAGCGCGGCCAATGGTATTTTCAGCGCTACGTGCAGCACCTGCCGACCGCCGGCGAGATCGCGCTGTTCGACCGTTCCTGGTACAACCGTGCCGGGGTCGAGCGCGTAATGGGCTTCTGCACCGATACCGAGTACGACGAATTCATGCGCCAGACGCCCGAATTCGAGCGCACGCTGGTGCGCAGTGGCGTGCATCTGATCAAATTCTGGTTTTCGGTCTCGCGGCCCGAGCAGCGCCGCCGTTTCAAGGAACGTGAATCACACCCGCTCAAGCAATGGAAGCTATCACCGATCGATCTGGCGTCGCTCAACAAATGGGACGCCTACACGAAGGCCAAGGAAGCCATGTTCTTCCACACCGACACCGCCGATGCGCCGTGGACGGTGATCAAGTCCGACTGCAAGAAGCGCGCGCGGCTAAATGCGCTGCGCTATATCCTGCACAAAATGCCCTACTCCAACAAGGACGTCGTGCAAATCGGCACGCTCGACACGCTGCTGGTTGGCCGCGCCCACATCGTGTACGAGCGCGGCGAAAAGACCGGCGCGCTGATTTGATTCCGGCGACGTCGGCCTGAGATGTATCTGCCCACCCATTTTGAAGAGACCCGCATCGAGGTGCTGCACGCGCTTATGCGCGAGCATCCTTTCGCCACGCTGGTGACACACGGTGCCGATGGCCTGGCGGCGAATCATCTGCCCCTGCATCTGGCTGCTGAAACAGGTCCGTTCGGCGCCTTGCAGGGTCACGTCGCGCGCGCCAACTCCCTTTGGCAGCAGTCGGCGGACACGGAAGTGCTGGTGATCTTTCACGGCCCGCAGGCCTATGTCACGCCATCGTGGTACGAAACAAAGCGCGAGCATGGCAAGGCGGTGCCGACCTGGAACTACGTCGTGGTGCACGCGCATGGACGGATGCGGGTGTACGACGATCCGGCCTGGCTGAGGCAGCAGCTCGAAACTCTGGTCGCAAGCCACGAGGCCGGCTTTGCCGAACCCTGGCAGATTGCCGACGCGCCGCCCGACTACATCGACAAAATGCTGACGGCCATCGTCGGCATCGAGATCGTCATTACCGATCTCAAGGGCAAGTGGAAAATCAGCCAGAACCAGCCGCCGGCAAACCGCGCCGGCGTAGCGGCCGGCCTGCGCCAACAGGGAACGGCGGACACCCTGCAGATGGCCGAACTAGTCGCCGGCATCCGGCCACCTTCGGCCTGATGCAAACCGATCTGCCTGAACCCTCGGCCGATGCGCACGACGCCAGCGAAGCGCTGACGCGCATCATCGCCGCCGAGATCGCGGCCGGCGGCGGCTGGCTGTCCTTCGCCCGCTACATGGAGCTGGCGCTGTATGCGCCGGGCCTCGGCTACTACTCCGGCGGCTCGCGCAAGTTCGGCAGCGAGGGCGACTTTCTCACCGCGCCGGAACTGACGCCGCTGTTCGGTCAGGCACTGGCGCGGCAGGTGGCACAGATTCTGAAGGCGTCCAGTTTGCAGGTGCTGGAAGCCGGCGCCGGCAGCGGGCGGCTGGCCACGGACCTGCTGCCAGCTCTCGATGCGCTGGGTTGTGCGCCCGAGCGTTATCAGATCCTCGAACTTTCCGGCGAGCTGCGCGCGCGCCAGAAGGCAACACTGGCAGCCCATGCACCGCGGTTTTCCGGTTGCGTGGAGTGGCTCGACGAATTGCCGAAGCGATTTTCCGGCTGCCTGTTGGCCAACGAAGTACTCGACGCCATGCCGACCCACGGCGTGCGCTGGGACGATGAAGGATCGCAGTCCGGCGTTCTGGAACGCGGAGTCGGGCTGGCGGATGAACAACTGGTGGTCGTCGAACGCCCGGCGTCCGGCGCGCTGCTCGACGCAGCAAGGGCGCTACCGGTGCTCGCACCCTATCGCGGCGAGATCAACCTCGCTGCCAGAGCCTGGGTTGCCGGACTGGCGCAACGCCTGGAACAAGGCGCGATGTTGCTGATCGACTACGGCCTGCCGCGCCACGAGCTATATCATCCGCTGCGCGACGGCGGCACGCTGCGCTGCCATTACCGGCATCGCGTGCATGAAGATCCCTTTTGGCTTCCCGGTTTGTCCGACATCACCTCGCATGTCGACTTCACTGCGGTGGCCGAGGCCGGCTTCGATGCCGGGCTGGACGTGCTGGGCTACACCAGCCAGGCTAATTTCCTGATCAACTGCGGGGTGGGCGAATTGCTCGAGCCAGGTGTCGGCGCCGGCGCCGGCGGTACGCCGAGTGACGTTGAGTTGCGCGCGCGCGGCGCCGTGAATGTACTGATCTCGCCCAACGAAATGGGCGAATTGTTCAAGGTGATCGCTCTGGGTCGAGGCATACCGGGGCCTTTGATCGGCTTTGCCCGTGGCGACCGGGTGCATACTTTGTGATAGAACACGGACGGAGAAAAAAATGCAGAGGAAAATGATGCGCACGACAGGAGCGGGCCTGACTTGCATGGTGCTGCTGGCCGGTTGCGGCGAAATGAACGTCAAGAAGTATCTGCCTTTTGCCAATGACACGGTGCAGGAACGCCCGCGCATGCCGGCCAATGCGACCGAATACCAGTGCGCCGCGGGCAAGCGCTTTTTTGTCCGCACCCTGGACGGCGGCGCCGCGGTATGGCTGATCCTGCCGGAGCGGGAGGTCCGGCTTGATAAACTCGGCTCTGACGCCGCGCTGCGTTACGGCAACGGCATCGCGGTGCTGGAGATCAACGGCAACGAGGCGACGCTCAAGGATGGTGCGGCAACTTCCTTCGCCGGTTGCAAGATGCCACCCGGCCAGTAAGCTTGTGCCCGGAGAGCCATCGGAGGCAGGCCCGCTCCCGCGTATTCTCGGCATTGCCTTGATAACGCTGATTCGGGAGTAGAGTGTGTTCGGAGGCGCCCCCATGAATCAGAGACCAACGCGGCAGTAGCGGGATACGCAGATGTCCCCGGCTCATCGCTATGCTGATGGATTATCCTGGATTGGCATTCCGCTGCTTGTGGCAGACAGCAGCGGAGTCGTTCAGTATGCCAACGAGGCCTTCCACGCCCTGCTTGGCCAGAGCCCAGACGTGCTGCAGGGAACCGCTCTCAAGGAACTGATCCTCCACGAGGAATCTGCGCAGTGGCTGGCCCGGGCCATGGCGGGCGATGCCACGATCCAGCCGCTGGTCAGCCCCCTGCGCGCGCACGATGGCACATCCCGCGCCACGGTGCTGCGCATCATTCCCACCGTGTCGCGGGAAAGCATACTGCTCTCGGCGACGCCGCTGGCCAACGAAGATCGGCGTGAACTGGTGCACATCGACTGGCGCGCCATGCTCGAGTACCAGGCCATCATGGCCAACGCGCCTATCGCCATCGGCTTCTCGCAGCACCGGCGCATTGTTCGCTACAACCGCAAGTGCGGCGAGCTGTTCGGTTTTGAGGGCGATGAGGGGGTCGGGCAATCCACCCGCGTGCTTTACCCGTCCGACGAAGCCTTCGAGCAAGTCAGCCGCATGGCGGCGCCCCGGCGTTCCGCGGGCGAGGCCTACCAGGCCGAAATGCTGTTCCAGCGTCAGGACGGGAGCTGTTTCTGGGGCGAGTCGCATTCCTATCTGGTCGATCCGGCCGATCCGCGACAGGGAGCCGTCTGGATCATCACCGACATTACGGCGCGAAGAACTGAGCAGGAAGCTCAGCGCGAGGTTCTGCTGGAACTCGACGCGATATTCACCAATGCCTCGGTCGGCATCCTCTACTCGCGTGACCGCATCATCCAGCGCTGCAACCTGCGCATGGCGGAAATCGTCGGCTACACACCGGATGAACTCCTCGGACAACCCGGCGTGACCATCTATCCGAGCCGGAAGGCCTACGAAGAACTCGGACGGGAAGCCGGGCCGCTGCTAGCCGCCGGCGATTCGTTCAGCACGGAATGCGATTTCAGACGCAAGGATGGCAGCACCGTGTGGTGCCGGGTGTTCGCCAAGGCCTATGACCCGGAAAACACGCGGAGAGGCACTATCTGGATTGTCGAGGGCATAGAGGACGCCAGGCGCGCCCGGATCGCACTGACAGCCACCCTGCGCGAACTCGAAGCCATCATGAACAATGCCTCGGTGGGCATCCTGTTCACCCGGGATCGCGAAATACGGCGCTACAACCCGAAGTTCGCCGAGATGTTGCGTGTCGGCGCCGAAGAACTCGTCGGACGGCCCGCACGCGTGCTGGTGCAATCCGACGGGGATTACGAAGCGCTCGGCGAGGCAGCCTTCCCCCTGCTGTCGAGCGGGAAACCGTTTCAGACCGACCTGATGATGCGGCGGCAGGACGGCAGCGTCTTCTGCGCCGATGTCATCGCCTATCTGCTCGATACCGCGGATCCGCTGCAGGGAACGATCTGGATCATCAACGATGTCTCGGCACAGCGCGCGGCAGCCGAAACGCAACGACAGACCTTGCTCGAGCTCGATGCGATTTTCACCCACGCCTCGGTAGGCATCATCTACTCGCGCGGCCTGGTGTTGCAGCGCGCCAATCCTCGCGCGACAGAGATCCTCGGCTATGCGCCGGACGAACTGGTCGGCCAGTCCATAGTGATGGTCGCCCCCAGCAAGGAAGCCTCGCGCGCACAGGGGGAAGCAGTAAGTGCGCTGCTGGCTGCGGGGAAATCGTACAGCGGAGAAACCCGGTACAAGCGCAAGGACGGCAGTCTGGTGTGGTGCCATTTTTTTGCCCGGGCGCTCGATCCCGAAAACCTGGATAACGGCATCATCTGGATCGGCGAGGATATCGAGGAACGGCGTCAGGCCCAGGAATTCCTGAACGCGGCCCTGCGCGAACTTGAAGCCATCATGAACAATGCGTCGGTGGGCATACTGGTCACACACGAACGCAAGATACAGCGCTGCAACAAGAAATTTTCCCAGATGTTCGGTTTTGAAGAAGGCGATGCGCTGGGACGGTCCGGCCGCCTGCTCTACCGGTCCGACGAGGAATACGCCGAAGTCGGCCGCCTGGCATTTCCCCTGCTGTCCGCCGCGCAACCCTTCCACACCGAGCTGTACATGCGCCGCCAGGACGGCGCGGACATCTGGGTCAACCTGATCGGCTATGTGCGCGACCCGGACAATCCCACGCAGGGAACGATCTGGCTGCTCGAAGACCGCAGCGCCTTCAAGCGTGCCGACGAAGCCTTGCAGGCGGCCTACGCCGAGCAGCAGTTGATCCTCGACCACAGCGTGGTCGGCATCGCCTTCGTCAGGGATCGCGTGGTGCAGCGCTGCAACCGCCGCTACGCGGAAATCTACGGCTACTCGCAGGAAGAGCTCGGCTGTCTGCCGACGCGGGAAAGCTATTTCTCGGCAAGCACCTGGGAGGAGACCGGCAGGCTCGCCTACCCGGCCATGGCGCGCGGCGAAACCTATTCGGCAGAAGTCATTCACCAACGCCGCGACGGCGAGCCGTTCTGGGTGCGCATCACCGGCAAGGCTGTCGATCCGGCCAATCCACACGCCGGCTCGATCTGGAACATGGAGGACATCACGGCGCGCAAGCTGGCCGAGGAGGCCCTGCTGAGTTCGCGCAACGACCTTGAAGTACGCGTCGTGGAACGCACCACCGAACTCGCCGGCGCCAACGTCAAGCTCGAAGCCGAAGTTGTCGAACGGCGCCGCGCCGAGAGGCGCCTGCGCCATCTCGCCCACCACGATTCCCTGACCGGCCTGCCCAACCGCAACCTGCTGCAAAGCAGGATCGAAGAAGCGATTACGGATGCCGGCACTTCCGGACGCGCACTCGCCGTAATCTTTCTCGACCTCGACCGCTTCAAGACCATCAACGATTCCCTCGGCCACCATATCGGCGACATGCTGTTGCGCAAGGTGGCTGCGCGACTGGCCGAGGCGCTGCGGGGCGGCGATACGGTGGCCCGGATCGGCGGCGATGAGTTCGTCATTCTTGCGCCCGAACTGGAAAGCCCGGAAGAAGTCACGCCTCTGGCCGAGCGCGTGCATGCCGCATTTCGCGATCCGATCAGCATCGCCGCGCATGAACTGTACGTGACGCCGTCGATCGGCATTGCGCTCTATCCGAAGGACGGTATCCGGGCCGACACCCTGATGCGCAATGCCGACACCGCAATGTACCGGGCCAAGGCCAGCGGGCGCAACGCCATCTGCTCCTTCTCGCCGGAAATGAAAGCCGCCGCAGAGCAGTATTTCCAGATCGAATCAAGCCTGCGCCGGGGCATCGAACGGAGTGAACTGGTCCTGCACTTCCAGCCCATTGTCGACTGCAACGATGGCTCGCTGCGCGTACTTGAAGCCCTGGTGCGCTGGCAGCACCCCACCCTCGGCCTGCTGCTGCCGGCAGAATTTGTCGGGGTCGCCGAAGAGTGCGGCCTGATCGGCGCCCTCGGCGACTGGGTCCTGACCACTGCCTGTCGCCAGATCGCCGCGTGGCGCAAGGCCGGTCTGCCGACCGTGCCGGTGGCCGTCAATCTATCGGGCCATCAGTTCCGCGATGCCGGCCTGGCCCGGCGGATCGAATCAATCCTCGCCGAAACCGGCCTGACGCCGAGTTCGCTGGAACTGGAAATAACCGAATCGGTGGTGATGTTCGACGTCGAGCGGGCGCTCGTAACCCTGCATGCCCTGCATGATCTCGGCATCGCCTTGTCGGTGGACGACTTCGGCACCGGCTATTCGAGTCTCGCCTACCTCAAACGCTTTCCAGTCAGCCGGCTGAAGATTGATCGCGCCTTCGTCAGCGACGCACCCACCAATGCCGACGATCAATCCATCGTCAGCGCCATCCTGTCACTGGCGAAAAGCCTGTCGCTCGAAGTCGTCGCCGAAGGCGTCGAAACCGGCGCACATCACACCCTGCTGCAAGGTCTCGGCTGCGATCTGGCACAGGGTTTCCTGTTTTCCCACCCGCTGCCGGCGGACCAGCTCGCCGAGCAATGGCTCGGCGGCGCCCGGCGGAAAGGCGCGCGCCAGAGAGACTAGGGAAGGCGCTGCGCTAAGGCAGGCGTTTGGTGCTCGCGGCGCCGGATTCGATCTGACTCGCCAGCCATTGGTGAAACGGCTCCACCGCCGGATTCGCTGCCGCCCGTTCCGACAACAACAGGTAGTAGGAGCGCGGGTTGGAAAAGCGCTGCGGCAGAGGTGCTACCAATTTGCCCTGTTGCAGCAAATCGGCCACCAGCGCCAGCGTGGCGAGTGCTACGCCCTGTCCGTCGACGGCGGCACGAATGGCCGTTTCGTACTGGTTGAAGGCGATGCTGCCGGCCGGACGCAGATCCGCAACGCCCGCCATCTCCAGCCATACCGGCCACGACAGCCACGGCCGACGTTGTTTCTCGTCTTCGAACACCAGCAGGATGTGATGCACCAGATCAGTGGGTTTCGCCAGCGGCCGGGCTGATTTCTTAAGGTAGGCCGAACTCGCGACCGGCAACACCGTGTCGCCGAAAAGGCGCAGTGCGTTCGCCGGTGCAGTGCGATCCTGCATGTAGCGCACCGCCGCGTCGAAACGGCCTCGCTCCATATCGACCAGTCGCGTGTCGGCCGATATGCGGATGTCGATGCCGGGATGGCTGCGGCGGAACTCCGCGAGGCGGGGGATCAACCAGAAGCTGGCAAAGGCCTGCGTGGTAGACAGGGTCACGGTCGGTTCCTCGCCACCGCGCAGTTCGGCCGCCGCCGCTCGCAACTCGGCAAAAGCGATCATGGTAGCCCGATGCAGCCGCTCGCCGGCAACGGTGAGCGCCAGCGCGCGCGTCTTGCGCTCGAAGAGGCGTGTTGCCAGCGCCGACTCCAGGGCGATCACCTGTTTGCTGACCGCCGACTGCGTGACGAAAAGTTCTTCGGCAGCACACGTAAAGCTCAGGTGGCGCGCCGCGGCATCGAACGCGCGCAAGGCTTCGAGCGGTGGCAGGTCGTCTTTACGCATTCCTTGTACTCATGTATGACGCGCCTCGATATCGCTGGTCTGCCTGCCCGGACAATCCAATAATGTTGCTATATAGCTCATCTCAGGAGAACATCATGGCAACACAAGCCCTCGAACGCAATGTTATAGGATTCCGCTCAGGAATGCATAGGCGCTACAGTGGATACGCCGCCGCGGACCGCGATCATTCACTCGCGGCACGCGAAATGCTCGCGCTGCCGGACCAGAACCTGACACTGGTTTGCCTCGCCGGAGAACTCTGGCTCACCCGTGACGGCGACATCGAGGACTACATTCTGGGTCCCGGCCAGCACTTGGCCATCCGGCGCGGCGACCAGGCTGCCGTGCAGGCATTGCGTCCGAGCCGGGTACGCGTGGTGGCCGCCTGAAAATTAGCGCTGCAGTCGTTCGAGGCAGGCGCGAATTCCGGGCGGGATGGCGGTTGGCTTGATTTCTTCGCGAGCGACGAAAACGTGCACGAAGTAGCCGATGGCGGCAGGCGTATCCCCCCCTTGGCGGAACAGCGCGATTTCGTAGCGTACCGAAGAGTTGCCCAGATGCGCGACACGCAACCCGGCGTCGATGACTTCGGGAAAGGCCAGCGGCGCCAGATAGCGGCATTGCGATTCGACGCAGTAGCCGACTACGCTGCCGTGATCGATGTCGAGGCCGCCTTCGCGGATCAGGTATTCGTTGATGACGGTGTCGAAGTAACTGTAATAGACGACATTATTTACGTGGCCGTAGACGTCGTTGTCCATCCAGCGGGTGGGGATGGCAAGAAAGTGCGGGTAGTCGGTGCGGTCGGGAAGGGTTGAAACAGCGGCGGCGGGGGTGGAGATGGAACTCATCGTGCGCTTCCTGAATATCGAAGCGCACGATGATACCAACAGGAGTCAGCTGATCGTGCCCGCGCTCACTGCTGGTTGCGGTACATCGCGGCAAGAAATGCCTCGGCGTCGACTTCATGTGAAGTCGCCACGCGCTGCTGGACTTCCTGCAAGCCGAGCTGGAGCTCCGGGCTGGCTGGTGTCCACTCGGCGTTGAGGACTTCATCCTCGAACGCTCCGAATTCATCCTCAATGACTTTGCCTGTACTCATTTCCATCACCATCAACATGTCGGCCTCCGTTTTGAAACCGTGCGCTTCAAAGCATATAACGTCGCCGCGCGCAAAAAGTTGAATGACTTTCGAAATAGTTTAGGTGTGTTGTATTGACGCCACGGTCATATGCCGGAGTCGCGCATGACCACAAGTGGTCCCGCGGAGTCAATCAGGCCGGCCGGCGGCCTTGCCAGGGCGCCACTTTCAGCAGCAGCAACATGCCCGGCACCGCCAGCAGCGCGCACAGCAGGAAGAAGCCGAACCAGCCCATCTGCTCTATCAGATAGCCCGTGGCGGCATTGATGAAAGTGCGCGGCACGGCGGCCAGACTGGTGAACAAGGCAAACTGCGTCGCCGTGTAGAGCGGATGCGTGGCGCGGGCGATGAAGGCGACAAATGCCGCCGTGCCCAGCCCCACGCCCAGCGCCTCGAAGCCGATCACCAGGGCGAGTTGGGCCAATTCTGCCGCACCCACCGCAGTGTGCGGGCCCAGCCAGGCCAGCCAGGCGAAGCCGAAAATGGACACCAGTTGCACCACGCCGAACAGCCACAGCGCGCGGTTGATGCCCAGCTTGACCATCCACAGGCCGCCGATCAGGCCGCCGATCACCGCCGGCCACAAGCCGGCATTCTTCGCCACGATGCCGATCTGCGACTTGGCGAAACCCATGTCCAGATAGAAGGGCGTCGCCAGAGCGGTGCACATCGAATCGCCAAGCTTGTAGAGGAAGATGAAAGCCAGGATCAGCAGTGCCTCCTTCAGCCCGGCCCGATTGATGAACTCGTGGAAGGGCTCGACCACCGCATCACGCAAGGTCTTCGGCGCGCGGCCGGCCACAGCGGGCTCGCGCGCGAACAAGGCGAGCGCCATGCCCGGCAGCATGAACAACGCCGTGATGACAAACACCTGGAGCCAGGGCAGGCGGTCGGCCAGGATAAGGGACAGCGATCCCGGCACCAGCCCCGCAATCCGGTAGGCGTTGACATGCACGGAGTTGCCCAGGCCCAGTTCCTGCTCGGAGAGAATCTCGCGACGGTAGGCATCGAGCGCGATGTCCTGCGTCGCCGACAGCAGGGCGACCGCCACGGTCAGCCAGAGTATCGGCACGATCTCGCTGCCCGGCGCAAACAGGCCAAGCGAGGCAATCGCCGCCAGCAGGCCAACCTGGGTGATCAGCATCCAGCCGCGCCGTCGTCCCAGCGGCGGCGCATAACGGTCGATCAGCGGCGACCAGAGAAACTTCCACGTGTAGGGGAACTGGATCAGCGCGAAAAGGCCGATGGTCTTCAGATCGACGCCTTCCGAGCGCAGCCAGGCCGGCACCAGGTTCAATAGCAGATACAGCGGCAGCCCCGAGGAAAACCCGGTGAACACGCAGATCAGCATGCGCCGGGTGAACAGCGCGGCGAGCCAGAGCGGCATCAGCGCATGTCCGGCGGGCTGACCACGCCACGCCCGCCGCGATCAAGAGCGTGGGTGGAAATCACGGTGGCGGACTACAGCCCGGCGTCTGCCTTCAGCGCCGCCACCTTGTCGGTGGCTTCCCAGGTGAACTCCGGCTCGTCGCGGCCAAAGTGGCCGTAGGCGGCGGTCTTCTCGTAAATCGGGCGCAGCAGGTTGAGCATCTGCACGATGCCCTTCGGCCGCAGGTCGAAATGCTTCTTCACCAGTTCGGCGATGGTGGCGTCGGCGACCTTGCCGGTGCCCTGCGTCGTGACCCAGACCGAGGTCGGCTCGGCAACGCCTATGGCGTAGGAGATCTGCACCAGGCACTTGCTGGCCAGCCCGGCGGCGACGATGTTCTTCGCCACGTAGCGGCTGGCGTAGGCGGCGGAGCGGTCAACCTTCGACGGATCCTTGCCTGAAAATGCGCCACCACCGTGGGGCGCCGCGCCGCCATAGGTGTCGACGATGATCTTGCGCCCGGTCAGTCCACAGTCGCCGTGCGGACCGCCGACCACAAAACGGCCGGTGGGGTTCACCAGATACTTGATCTCGCCCTTGATCAACTCCTTGGGCAGCATCGGCTTGATGATTTCCTCGATCACCGCTTCGCGCAGCTGCGACAGTTCGATGTCCGGCGCATGCTGGGTGGACACCACCACGGTATCGATCGAATGCGGCTTGCCGTCCTGATAGCGGATCGTTACTTGCGATTTCGCATCCGGGCGCAGCCAGGGCAGGCGGCCGTCGCGACGCAGCATCGACTGGCGCTCGACCAGACGGTGCGCAAGGTAGATCGGCAGCGGCATCAGCACCGGGGTCTCGTCGCAGGCGTAGCCGAACATCAGGCCCTGGTCGCCGGCACCCTGGTTCAGGTTGTCGTCATAGGCCTTGTTCACGCCCTGTGCTATGTCCGGGCTTTGCTTGTCGTAGGCCACCAGCACCGCGCAGCCCTTGTAGTCGATACCGGATTCGGTGTTGTCGTAGCCGATGCGCTTCAGCACATTGCGCGCGACGCCGATGTAATCGACGTTGGCCTGGGTGGTGATCTCCCCGGCGAGCACCACCAGGCCGGTATTGCACAGGGTTTCGGCGGCAACGCGGGAATGCGGATCCTGCGCCAGGATGGCGTCGAGGATGGCATCGGAAATCTGGTCGGACACCTTGTCCGGATGGCCCTCCGAGACCGACTCGGAAGTGAAGAGAAAATCGTTTGACATGGTCTCGCTCCAAAAATGCAATTTCAGTGAAGGCTAGCGCCAGGCTCATCGGCGTTAAGCGCAGCGACCGAAACTAAAACAAAAACGCCTCATTGCTGCGGCGAGGCCGGCTTTGAGGCGTGAGCGGGCGACGCTTTAGCGTTACTTGTTTTTCCACCGTCGCCGGTGTTCTCCGCCACGCAAGTTGTCATTTAACTCGGCGGAACAGGGCGCATTTTAGGCGTGATCGGCCGCAGCCGTCAATCATGGGCGCCCGGCCCGGTGATAAAGTGCGCCCATGCTCTGGCTACTCCAGTTCTGCGTAGCGCGCGCCGCCTTCGCCACGATGTTCACCGCCTGGTCGGCGATGCTGCCCCTGCTGCAGGCCGACTGGCAGATGAGCGCATGGCAGGGCGGCATGGTGCAGTCCACCTATCACGTCGGCTTCCTGATTTCGTTGTTCTCCGTCGGCTTCCTGTCCGACCGACATGGCGCGCGCCGCATCTACCTGCTGACCAGTGTCGCCGCGGTAGTCAGCGGCCTGTTGTTCGCACTACTTGCCGACGGCTTCGTTTCGGCGCTGCTGCTCTACGGGCTCACCGGGCTGTGTTCGGGTGGCTCCTACACGCCGGGACTCGCCATCGTCGCGCAGCAGATGCGCGTGCGACAGGGCCGCGCCCTCGGCTACTACCTTGCGGCAGCCTCACTAGGCTATGCCATCGGATTGCTCATCGCCAGCGCGATGCTACCGCTGGCCGGCTGGCGAGGTGCTTTGATCGTCATCGCCTGCTGCCCGCTGCTGGGTATGGTGCTGGGTTTCCGGGCGCTGCGCGACGTGCCGAACGTCGTCCATGCTTCACCGGACGGACACAGTACCCGCGGCCGCCTGCTCGAGGTAGTGCGCAACAAGCCGGCGATGCTCTCGATCTGGGGCTATACCTTTCATGCCTGGGAGCTGCTCGGCCTGTGGGCCTGGCTGCCGGCCTTCCTGGCGGCTGCGGCCGTTGCCGGCGGCACGGCGGGAACGCAGGCAGCCAGTCTCGGCGCCACCCTGAGCGCGCTGACCTATCTGGCTGCCGTGGTCGGCAGCGTGCTCGGCGGCTCGCTGTCGGATCGTTTCGGACGCACCGCCATCACATTGCTGATGGCAGTCGCCAGCCTGGCCTGCTCCTTCACTTTCGGCTGGATGATCGGTTTACCGATGTTCCTGCTGGTGGCCGTGGCGGTGTTCTACAACCTCACCAGCGTCGCCGACTCCTCGATTCACTCGACGACACTGACGGAACTAACCGATCCCCGCTATCTCGGTGCCGCCTATTCGCTGCGTTCGGTGCTCGGCTTCGGCGCCGGCGCAATTTCGCCGTGGGTCTTCGGTCTCGTGCTCGACTGGGGCCGGGCCGGCACTGCCCTGCCCGACCACGTAGTGTGGGGGCTGGCGTGGTCGACGCTAGGCTTCGGCGGACTGCTCGGACCAGTGGTGGTGTGGCGCCTGCGGCGGATGCCGGAGGCGGTGAAACTGGCCGGCGGGAAACGCTGACGGCTTCATCGACGGACAGAAACCCGCCCGGCTTAAGCCGTCATTCATCGCTCCGCAGCCCGTCTTTACTCGCGGCGGTGGTTTCCCAACCAATGCCGAAGTGCGAATCGGGGCCAGAGGCCGCACCGGACTCAGTGTTGCAGTCGGCAAGCAGAAACACCTCGCCGTTGACCCGGCATGCGACGGCAGCCTTGCGCGGGACATGGGCTGCGTCAGGATACTGTACGGTCATCCGCGGTGCACTGTTCGGGCTTTCCGTTCGGAAGTCTGAATCCTGGTAAACGTAATCGACACCCGGGCGAATGCCGGCAACTTGCAGCAAGGCGAATCCTGGCACTGCGATGCCGGCCATCTGCGTCGCCGGGTGCGGTGTCTGCTTGGCGGCTTGTTGCTTATTCGACTTGATGGCAGCGAACTTTGACCTCTTCGACGACGCCTTGGCGACGCGACTGAGCGCAGGTTTGCCAGCTTTCTTGACGTGTTTATTGGTGGCTTTCCTGGCGACCGGTTTGCTGGCTTTGCTCGCTTGCGCCGCCTCTGCGGCGGATGGCAGCGTCAGCGCAACACCCGGCATACCCATGCTGGCGGCGCACAGAACTATTCCGGCGTATTTCGAAACCGAGGCAAGAATGCGGGCGGAGTTCATGTACCCATGATCCCCGCGCGAGCCTCATCAAACGGTTGGAGCAGGCGGAATTTTCGTCCCCATTTCTTCGGTCAGCGACTCCGTCAGGCTGCTGCTAGCTGGTGGGATGCGCAAAACCGCGTTTGCTACCGGTGATGAAGTCCGCTAATTCAGCCACTGCGACGCTGTTCATCTGCTTCATGACCGCCAGTGCTTCTGCGAGCGGCACTCTCGAATACAACAGCCGGTAGGCTTCCTTCAACGCCCGGATCTCGTCCGCGCCGAAGCCGTTGCGACGCAGGCCGACCAGGTTGAGGCCGCGGGCGCGGCCCGGATTGCCGTCGGTGATGCAGAAGGGCAGCGCGTCCTGCACCACCTTCGCCGACAGGCCGATCATCGCATTCCGGCCGATGCGGCAGAACTGATGCACCGTGACGGCGGCCGAGATGAAGGCGCGGTCTTGCACCACCACTTCGCCGGCGATACCGGCGGTGTTGGCCATGACCACATGGTTGCGGACCACACAGTCATGGGCGATATGACTGTAGGCCATGAGAAAGCAGCCATTGCCGATCCGGGTGGTACTGCCGTCGCGCGAACCGCGGTGCACCGTCACGCCTTCGCGCAGCCAGTTGTCGTCGCCAATCTGCGTATAGGACAGGCAGTCCGCCTTGAACTTGAAATCCTGCGGGTCGCCGCCGATCACCGCGTGTTCGGCGATGCGGTTGCGCGCTCCCATGCGCGTGTGGCGCTTGATCACGGCATGCGCGGCAATTTCGCAATCATCGCCGAGCACAACGTCTTCCTCGATCACGGCAAACGGCCCGATCCGGATGTTGGCGCCCAGCTTCGCATCCGCCGCTACGACGGTGGTGGGATGAATGCTCATTTTTGGCCCCCGCCAAACGTGGGAGGTAACTGGTCACCCCCGCCCTGGAGCGGGGGCCGGGGGGTAGGGGGCAACAACTTCCCGAAGGGGATAGCGCAGCTATCCACCTTCATGCCAGCGCCTGCCCCATCACCCCGGCGATGTGCTTGACCTGATCTTCCCTCAGCATCGGCGAAATCGGCAACGACAGGCAGCGCTGCGCGACGCTCTCGGTCACCGGCAACGTTACCTGGCCGTGCGTGGCGGCAAACATCTCCTGCTTGTGCAGCGGCACCGGGTAGTACACGGCACAGGCGATGCCGGCGTCGGTCAGCACTTTCTGGATCGCGTCGCGACGGTCGGACAGGATCGTGTACTGGTGATAGACGTGGCGGCCATGGCCATCGGCGAACGGGGTTTCCACGAGGCCGGCCAGTTGCTCGTTGTAAGAGTCGGCGATGGCGCGACGGCGATCGTTGAAATGATCGAGGCGCTTCAGTTTCACGCGCAGGATCACGGCCTGGATTTCGTCGAGGCGCGAGTTGTAGCCGAGCACGTGGTGGTGGTAGCGCACCCGCGAGCCGTGACTGGCCAGCACCCGCATTTCCGCCGCCAGTTGATCGTCGTCGGTCAGCATCAGGCCACCGTCGCCGAAGGCCGAAAGATTCTTCGACGGATAGAACGAGGTGCAACCGATATCGCCGTAGGCGCCCGACTTGCGACCGCCATAGTCGGCGCCGAAGGACTGCGCGGCATCTTCGATGAGTTTCAATCCGTGCTTCTCGCACAGCGCCTTGAGTGGCGCCAGATGCACCGGCTGGCCGAACAGATGCACCGGCAGGATGGCCTTGGTGCGCGGCGTTATGGCGGCCTCGACCTGATCCACATCGAGGTTGAACGTTCGCGGATCGATATCGACGAATACCGGGCTGGCGCCGCACATGACCACCGTCGAGGCCGTGGCGACAAAGGTGAAGGGCGTGGTGATGACCTCGTCGCCGGGGCCGAGGCCGATGGAGCGCAAGGCGATCAGCAGGGCGTCGGTGCCCGAGGCACAGGCAATCGCATGTTTGACGCCGGCATAGGCGGCAGCTTCCGCCTCGAAGGCCTTGACGTTGGGGCCGCCGATGTACTGGCAGGCGGCCAGCGCCTCACACACAGCCGGTTCGATTTCATCGCGCAGCAAGGCGTATTCGGCCTTGAGGTCCAGCATCGGAATGTTCATGGGTATCGGCTTCAGGAAAGTGGATTGGGGCGTGCGGCAATCATGCGGTCGATCTCCAGCGCGATGGCCAGCGCGTCGCGGCCTTCGCGGCCGCTGACCACGGGCGGTGTGCCGTCACGCACGGCCGCGACGAAGGCGATGATTTCAGTCATCAGCGCATCGCCGGGCGGTTGTTGTATGGTCTCGGTATCGATCGGCTCCTCGCCTTCTACCAATGCATCGCGGCGGCGCGAGATGCCGATGCGGCGATCGCCGAAATCGACTGAAATATATTCGTGGTGCTGGAACACGCGCAGGCGCCTCAAGCTGGCAGTCGAGGTACGGCTGGCGGTCAGGTTGGCGACGCAACCGTTGGCGAATTCGATGCGTGCGTTGGCGATGTCGACGCCATCGGTCAGCACCGACACGCCCGAGGCGCGCAAATCGGCCACCGGACTGCCGACCAGCGGCAGGATCAGGTCGAGATCGTGGATCATCAGATCCAGCACCACCGACACGTCAATGCCGCGCGCCTTGAAGGGCGCCATGCGATGCGCCTCGATGAAAACCGGCCGTTTGATCTTGTCCTTGACGGCCAGCCACGCCGGATTGAAGCGTTCGAGGTGACCGACCTGCAGCACGAGGTTTCCGGCGTCGGCCAGCACAATCAATTCGTCGGCCTGTGCCACGGTGACCGTGATCGGCTTCTCGGCCAGCACATGCACGCCGGCGGCGAGGCAATCGCGCGCCACGGCATGGTGGGTTTCGGTGGTGCTGGCGACCGAAGCCAGGTCGACCTTCGGGTGAGCGCCGAGCAATTCGCGGTAATCGGTAAAGGCCGCCACATCCAGCTCTTTTGCCACGCGCTGAGCCGTCTCCGGGTTGGCATCCACCACTCCGACCAGTTCCACACCACCGAGCGCGGCATACTTCTGGGCATGAAAGCGGCCCAGATAGCCGACACCGATTACGGCAGCACGAAGTTTTAGTTTTGGCATAACGGCGGCTTCGCACCTATTAGCCTGCTCTGAAACTCAGCTTCACTTCGTTTTCGGGTCATGACACGGAAATCAGGAGAATGGTCTGCGGAACGAACTGTAGGCGATAATTCTACTTGCTTTGGCACCCTCCCATTCTTCGATGCCCTCCCTGTTCCCCGTTGTATTCAAAGCGCTGGCCCGTCTGCCGCTGCCGCTGCTGCACAACCTTGGCGCACTTGCCGGCTGGCTGGCATGGCTGCTGTCGGCCACCTACCGGCGCAACTTCTCCCGGCATATCGGGCAGGCCAATATGACCGAGGCGAAAACCGCGGCGATTGCCGAGGCCGGCAAGACGCTGCTGGAACTGCCCCGGATCTGGCTGCGTCCGCAGGAAGAAGTGATCGAGAGCGTGGTCAGGGTTTCCGGCTGGGAACTGGTCGACAGCGCCTGGTCGGCGGGACGCGGCATCCTGTTTCTGACCCCGCATCTCGGTTGCTTCGAGATCGCCGCGCAATACTATGCGGCGAAGAAGCCGATGACCGTGCTCTACCGGCGGCCCAAGCAGGGCTGGCTGGCGCCGCTGATCGAGGAAGGGCGAGGTGCGAATCTGAAGCTGGCGCCCGCCGACCTGTCCGGCGTGCGGCGCCTGTTGAAGGCGCTGAAGAACGGCGAGGCGGTGGGCATGCTGCCCGACCAGGTGCCCGGCAACGGCGAAGGCGCCTGGCTGCCTTTCTTCGGGCGCCCCGCCTACACCATGACGCTGGCGGCGCGGCTCGCCGAAACCGGGGCCACAGTGCTGCTGGCCTATGGCGAGCGCCTGCATTACGGCGCCGGCTATCACCTCAAGCTTTTTCCCCTGTCGGCGCCGCTCGAAGGCGACCTGATGCAACGCGCCACGCAACTCAACCGGGAGATCGAAACACTGATCCGGCTATGCCCCGAGCAGTATCTGTGGGGCTACAACCGCTACAAGGTGCCGGCGGGGGCTGCGCCGCCCAGGGCGCCGGCGGCGGAATCATGAACACCGCCGCAGCGTTTACAATCGGACGTTTTCGTCCGATAATCCTGTCGTGACGGGAAACGATTTCATACGCAGGGTGAAGGCCCTCGGCAAAGTGCGGCGGCTAGTGGTGTCACTGAATGCGGCGCGGGGCAAGGGTAGTCACCAGACGCTGTACTTCGGCGCCGCGTTCACCGTCGTTTGCAACCCTAAGGACGAGTTGAAGACCGGCACCTTCCATGCCATGTGTAAGCAACTGGGCATCAAACCGTCCGACTTGTGAGAGGCTAGCCATGAATCGCTTTCAATATCCCGTTTTGCTCACTGCCGCAGAAGAAGGCGGATACGTTGTCACCTGCCGCGACCTGCCGCAACTCATCACTCAGGGTGACACCGAGCAGGATGCGCTGGAGCAGGCAACCGATGCGATGGACGAGGTGTTTGCCGCCTACATGCTGGAAAGCATTGAGTTTCCGGAACCCAGCAAAGCAAAGCGGCGTGAGCATCTGGTTGCGCCGCCAGCCGAAACGATGGCCAAAGCCGCCTTGTTCGTCGCGATGCGAGAGGCAGGCATCAGCAAGCTGCAACTCGCTCGGCGCCTCGGAGTCGATGAAAAGGAGGTCCGCCGGCTGCTCGACCCGCACTACGGCTCCAAACTGCCACGCATCGCCCAAGCGATCGGCGTACTCGGGCAGCGGCTGGTGATCGGCCTGGAGCCCGCTTGAGCGTGACGGGCTGAAGTGACACGCCTCCTTCTCGCCCTCATGTGGCTCCTGCACTGGCTGCCGCTGCCGCTGCTGGCCTGGCTCGGGCGTGGTCTGGGACTGGCGCTCTACATGCTGGTAGGCGAACGGCGGCACGTCACGCTGACCAATCTCGGGCTGTGCTTTCCGCGTCTTTCCGAGGCCGAAAAGTCGGTGCTGGCGAGACGCCACTTTGCTGCGTTTGGCCGCAGCATTCTGGAACTCGGTCTCTGGTGGTGGGCCTCGCCGGAGCGTATCCGCCGCCTGGTGCGTCTCAAAGGCGGCGAGCAACTCGCAGCGTACAAGAATAAGCCGGTGATCCTGCTGGTGCCGCACTTCGTTGCCATCGACGCCGGCTGGATACGGCTGGCGCTGGAACACGGGCTGGTGGCGATCTACACGCGACAAAAGAACCGCGTCTTCGAGACAGCGATGAACGATGGCCGGCTGCGTTTCGGCAACTGCGCCCTGGCGTCGCGCCAGGAAGGCACGCGCAAGGCACTCAAGGCGATGAAGGGCGGCCGCTTTTTCCACTACTCGCCGGACATGGATTACGGTCCGAAAGAATCGGTCTTCGTACCCTTCTTCGGCGTGCAGACCGCCACCATCACCGGCCTCGCCCGGCTGGCCAGGATGACCGGGGCGACGGTGATCCCGGTCATCACCCGCATGACGGGCGATGGCTATGTCGCCACCGTGGGACAGCCATGGACGGATTTTTCCGGCGATGGCGATGCGGACGACCTGAGCAACGCGCAGCGCCTGAACGCCTTCATCGAGGCCGAAGTGTTGAAGTCGCCCGAGCAGTACTACTGGCTGCACAAACGATTCAAAACGAGGCCACCGGGCGAAAAAGGGGTTTATTGACCCCTCAATTGGCAGAAGTCGGCGCTGGCGGTACGGCGTATGCTTCACCAAATGAGAATTCGCTTTACCAAAATGCATGGCCTGGGCAACGATTTCGTCGTGCTCGATGCGATCACCCAGAACTTCGTGCCGACCCCGGCCCAGGCGCGCTTTCTTGCCGACCGCCACTTCGGCGTAGGCTGCGACCAGATTCTGGTGGTCGAACGCGCCACCACGCCGGATGTCGATTTCCGCTATCGCATCTTCAATGCCGATGGCGGCGAGGTGGAGCAATGCGGCAACGGCGCCCGCTGCTTCGTGCGCTTCGTCCATGAGCAGGGACTGACGGACAAATCCGAGATTCGCGTCGAGACGCAATCCGGCCTGATCACGCTGCGCCTGGAAGGCGACGGCGAGATTACCGTGAATATGGGGGCGCCGCGCTTCCTGCCGGCAGAGATTCCGTTCGACAGCCCATTGACGGAAATGAGAGACGCCGCGGTACACACGCTTGATGTCGGTGGTGCGCGGATCGACATCAGCGTGGTCTCGATGGGCAATCCGCATGCGGTGCAGGTGGTGGCCGATGTCGATGCGGCGCCGGTGGCGCAGTTCGGTCCGCTGATCGAATCCCACCCGCGCTTCCCGCGCCGGGTCAATGCCGGCTTCATGCAGGTCGTCGACCGCCATGCGATCCGCCTGCGGGTCTTTGAACGCGGCACCGGCGAAACGCTGGCCTGCGGCACCGGCGCCTGCGCCGCCGTGGTCGCCGGCATCCGCCGCGGCCTGCTGGATTCTCCGGTGCGCGTCACCACCCGCGGTGGCGACCTGTCCATCGCCTGGGAAGGCGACCCGGGAAATGGCGCAAACCCGGTCATGATGACCGGCCCGGCAACCACCGTATTCAGTGCAGAAATTGAACTCCCGAGCAACCTGACATGAGACCTGACATGAAATCGGAAGACATCGCCCGCTATCTCCACGACCACCCGGAATTCTTCGATCAGCACGCCGACATGCTGGCCCTGATCACCCTGCCCGACCCCCACAGCGGCCGTGCCGTCTCGATCACCGAAAGGCAGTTGTTCAACCTGCGCGACAAGGTGCGCACGCTCGAAGCCAAACTGGTCGAACTGATCGGCTTCGGTGAGGAGAACGACGCGATTTCCGACAAGGTGCATGGACTCGGCGTGGCCCTGATTTCGGCCACGGATCAGGCAACCGTGGTGCGCGCCCTGTACTCGCATCTGGGCGGCGCTTTCGCCGTACCGCATGTCACGCTGCGCCTGTGGGGTAAGGAACCGGGCGACGGCAACGAATTCGAGGCAGTAAGCGATGCCGTCAAGGCCTTCGCCGCTAACCTGCAGCGCCCATACTGCGGCACGGTGACCGGGCAGGAATCGCTGGCCTGGTTCGGCGAAGCGGCCGCGCATCTGCGCTCGATGACGCAAGTACCGCTGAGCGGATCCGGCGGCAACTGCTTCGGCCTGCTGGTAATGGCCAGCGAAGAACTGCATCGCTTCTATCCGGAACTCGGCACGCTGTATCTGGAGCGCATCGGCCAGATGGCCTCGGCGGCGCTGCTTAGAGTCGCCGCCTGATTTCATGGAGGCCTCGGTCGAGGGATTTCTCACCGAGCTCGCCATCCAGCGGCGCGCCAGCCCGCATACGCTTGACGCCTATCGCCGCGATCTGGCGCGTCTGACCGAACTGGCGGCCGGCGTCGAACTGTCGGCGCTGAAGACTCCGCAGTTAAGGCGCGGCCTGATGACTTTGCACGGACAGGAGCTCGCGCCACGCTCGATTGCCCGCACGCTGTCGGCCTGGCGCAGCTATTACGCGTGGCTGGCACGGCGCGGCGCCATCGTCCTGAATCCCGCCGACGGCCTGCGCGCGCCCAAGCGTCCGCGTGCCCTGCCCAAGGCGCTCGGCATCGATCAGGCGGCGGCCTTGCTCGACCGACCGAGCGGCAGCACCGGCGATGACCCGCTGCAGGTGCGCGACGCAGCCATGTTCGAACTGTTGTATTCCTCCGGCCTGCGCCTGTCCGAACTGGTGAGCCTCGACTGGCCCGGCGGGCTCGATCTGGCCGCCGGCGAAGTCACCGTCACCGGCAAACGCCGCAAGACGCGCAAGGTGCCGGTCGGCGACAAGGCGCGCATTGCTCTGGAAGCGTGGCTGGCGCTGCGCCCGCAATTCGAGCATGACGCGCTGCCGGCGCTATTCCTCGGCCGCAACGGCACCCGGCTGACGCCGCGGCAGGTGCAAAGTCGCCTCGCGCAGTGGGCGCAACGGCAGGGCGCGGGCGTGCATGTGCATCCCCACATGCTGCGCCATTCGTTCGCCTCGCACGTGCTGCAATCCTCCGGCGATCTGCGCGCGGTGCAGGAAATGCTCGGCCACGCCAGCATCGCCGCGACGCAGATCTATACGCATCTCGATTTTCAGCATCTGGCGAAAATCTACGACGCCGCGCATCCGCGGGCGAAGAAACCTTAGAAAGCGTCGGACAACAACGCCGCGCGATAGACCCGCAGGGCAACCTGCGCGTCATTCGCGGCGTAGAGAATCTGCCGCTCCGTCAGCCGCGGATTGGCCCAATTGGAGGTGGTGGTCCTCTTGGATTTCTGCAGGCGCTGGCCGAAATACTTTGCCACGGCGCTCCTGGCGCCGAGGCTTTGGTTGCTCGTCTTCCCGCGCAGCGCGCGCGACAGGTCCAGAATGTTCTGCGGCTCGATTTGCAGGCGCGATTTCAGTTGCGCCAGATCGCTGCCGAGGCCGAAGCCCACCTTGAGAATCCGCTTCGACTCGAGGATGACATTCAGACCATGCTGCTCCGGCAGGCAACCTACGGGAAACAGGTAAACCCGGGTCGCGGTCGCGAGTTGTATCAGGTGCGGTCCGCTGGATACCTCACCCTTTTTGAAGGTCGGTTTCGACTCGGTGTCGAAGCCGATGACATCCTCTGCCGACAGGGCATGTCGAGCCTCGGCGGCGACTTCTGCCGACATCACCAGCACGATGTCGGCCATGGCGACACCTTGATAGAGAGGCAACTCTGCATCGGTCGCGCTATTCAGGGCGATGTTCAAGACGGAACCTGTTCCAGGCGGGTAAAGGCATTATCGGTTTACCGGTTTACAATGGTGACACTTTACCGCTTGAGTACGCACGCATGGCTGAAACTGCATTCTGCTACCACTGTCGTCAGCATCATCCGCTATCGGAGATGCGCCAGATCGAAACAAAGGCCGGCAAGCGCTGGCGCTGCATCCGCAGCATCGAGGCCACCCGCCAGGGACAGGCCGCGCGGGAGGCCTATGGCCGCGAGGTGTCCGAGATGAATAAGTCCGAGGCGCAAAGCCGGGCGCGACTCACCAAGCCGATCGTCATCTGACGACTGCCGATCATGCTGCGCGGGCTGGCCATCCTCCTGCTTGCGACGCTCGCGGCCTGTGCGCCGTTGCCAACCGGTCAGGGAAACGGTGCGCTGTGGCGGCCTTCACCGAACTTCGACCAGCGCCGGCCCAATTTCGTCATCCTGCACCAGACTACCAACGACAACTTGGCGACCGCGCTGGCGACCTTGACCGACCCGCAGCGCAAGGTCAGCGCCCATTACCTGATCGGACGCGACGGCGCCGTCATGCAACTGGTCGATGAGGCTGCGCGCGCCTGGCATGCCGGTGAATCCTGGTGGGGCGGCAGCACCGACCTCAACTCCTCGTCCATCGGCATCGAACTCGACAACACCGGCGACGAAGCTTTTGCGGAGCCACAGATCGTCGCCCTGCTCGCCCTGCTCGACGAACTGCGCACGCGCTATCAGATTCCCTCGGCCAATGTTCTGGCGCACGGTGATATCGCCCCGGCGCGCAAGGTCGATCCGAGCCGCCTGTTCCCCTGGCCACGGCTGGCAGGACATGGCTTCGGCCTGTGGTGCGAAACGCCGCCGCCGGCTGCGCCAGCCGGCTTCGATGCAATGCTCGGCCTGCAGGCGCTGGGTTATGACATCGCCGTGCCGGCCGCCGCAAGGCAGGCCTTCCGCCGCCATTTCGCGGCCAGCGATGCGGATGGGGAATTGACGCCCGGTGAGCAGGCCCTGCTTTATTGTCTGCTGCAGAAGAAGTCGCTGCGTGATTCACGCCGGGAGTGACCGAATCATGAGAACACGCTACGCAGATATTCCCGCCTACAGTACCAAGGACGGATCCACGATCCGCGAACTGATGCATCCGTCGGTGCACGGCAACCGGCTGCAAAGCCTGGCGGAGGCCACCGTCGCGCCGGGAGCGCGAACGCACCTGCATCGCCATGCAGTGACGGAAGAGCTGTATCACATCAGTGCCGGTAGCGGCCTCATGACCCTCGGCGATGGCTGCTTCAAAGTCGGCGCTGGCGACACGGTGCTGATCCCGCCCGGCACGCCGCACCGGATCGAAGCCACCGGCGCGGAGCCCTTGCGCATCCTTTGTTGCTGTAGTCCGCCCTACTCGCACGATGACACCGAACTGCTGGAGGACGCCTGATGACCGGCAATCTCTTTGACGGCCTGCCCGCCAGACCCGAAGCGGCCGAGCGACTGGAAACGCTGCTGACCGATCCCGGGCTGCGCATCGAGCGGATCATCTCGACCGGCCAGGCGAGCCCGCCGGGTTTCTGGTACCAACAGGAAGATGCCGAATGGGTACTGCTGGTGAGCGGCGAAGCGCTGCTGCGCTTCGAGGATGAAACCGAGGCCCGGCGCCTGCGCCCGGGCGACTGGCTGCACATCAGGTCGCAGCGGCGCCACCGGGTGGAATGGACCGCGGCGGATGCGCTGACCCTGTGGCTGGCGGTGCATCACACGCAGAGCTGAAGCAGGAACTCCCTGCCCGCGCCAGCATGCGCCGCAACCAGGCTTTGCGCACTTCCTCCAGCACCCACATCAGCGCGGCGCCGGCCAGCGCCAGCAGCCAGACATTCACACCGACAGGCGCCGTGCCGAACAGCCAGTTGCCGGGCGCGGTGTAGATGATGAGCAGGATCATACCCAGTTCCGCCGCCAGCCCCAGCAG
>Ga0208566_1000168_pt1 | contig 48553 bp, 46 predicted proteins | sample PL_2010_150m_FD_184159 | JGI IMG/M metagenome (GOLD analysis project Ga0208566, IMG submission 184159) | Freshwater microbial communities from Powell Lake, British Columbia, Canada to study Microbial Dark Matter (Phase II) - PL_2010_150m... | ecosystem: Environmental > Aquatic > Freshwater >...
TCATGACACATACCGAACGGGTTCATTCTCGTTCTCAGTTGCTCAACCAAGTGTGGGGAGATCACGTATATATTGAAGAGCGTACAGTCGACGTTCACATCCGCCGACTGAGGGCCATCCTTGAGGCGACTGGCCACGATAACCTGATCCAGACTGTACGTGGAAGTGGCTATCGATTCTCAGTTTCCGAGGCGGCAGCACAGCCAACGTGAACGCGTTCTGGACTGAAGTGTTGCTGGTTGCGGCGACCACCGTCATCACAGGACTCGGGGTATGGTTGTTTTACGACTTAACCTGGGCTTTCATTATTGTGTTGGGGATACTGCTTCTCTTCGGATTGCATCATTTGCGCCAACTGTCAAAGCTAATCTGTTGGTTAGAGCAACCACCCAACTTGCCATTGCCTTCAGGCGGGGGTGCCTGGGAAGATATTTTTGCGACACTGCATCGTCGTTCGCGTCAGGCGGCTGAGGAGCGAAACCAACTGAGCCTGGCGCTGGAACGATTTTTGTTAGCCGGCCAGGCGCTGCCCGATGGGGTTGCGATTCTAGATTCAAATCACGCAATTGAGTGGCTCAACGCCACATCCGAAGATCACCTTGGATTAAGTCGGGACAAGGACGTCGGTTCTCCCATTACCAACTTGGTGCGCGAACCGAACTTTGTCCGATATATCGACACGAGTCAGTATGCAGAACCGCTCATTCTCCATCCCGTGCGTAGCCCGGGCCGCTCTCTGGCATTGCAGGTAGTGCCTTACGGCGAGGGACGAAGTCTTCTGCTTTCGCGCGATATAAGCCAAGTTGAGAAACTGGAGACCATGCGTCGAGATTTCGTCGCAAACGTTTCCCACGAGTTGAAGACACCGCTAACGGTGGTGAATGGCTTCATTGAAACGCTGCTGGATGGGATGCCAGAATTGACGGAAGAGGAGATGAAGCATTTTTTGACCCTTGTTCACGAACAGGCCCAACGGATGCAGCGACTCATCGAAGATCTGCTGACGTTATCAGCGCTGGAGACAGGTCGGCCACTACCCGCTGAGGAAAGCGTTTCGTTGGCCGAGGTACTGGCCGAGGTCGCAGATGAGGCGCGGGCACTATCCGGAGGTCGTCACAAGATCGAACTGACCGGCGTGGGAGTTGATTATTTGCTCGGCAGTCGCAGCGAATTACGCAGTGCTTTGGGTAACCTCGTGAGTAACGCAGTGCGTTATACCCCCGAGGGAGGTGCAATCCGCGTTGGCTGGGCGAGAAGTGCCGATGGCAGCGGCGCGTTTAGCGTCAGCGACAATGGTATTGGCATCGAAAGCCAACACTTGCCACGCTTGACAGAGCGTTTCTACCGGGTGGATCGTGGCCGTTCCCGAGAGTCCGGCGGCACTGGCCTCGGCTTGGCAATTGTGAAACATGCTTTGACGAGGCATCAGGCAGTGTTAGAAATCAATAGCGAAGTTGGTGTAGGCAGCACGTTTACCGCCCGGTTTGCACCACAGCGGATTAGGCAGTGAGTGGCCCAAACGGCGCAATAGAATGTCGTCGCAAGAAGATCCCCCCACTCTTTTTACCTCAAGCCACAAAGTCAAAGGCTCTCGCGGCGAGAATAGTTGCCGTCCAGGACATGCCCTCATCATCGAAGGCCACCCCATAGTTTCAGACTCAATTCGTGCTGCTATTCGAGAAGTCAATCCAGCGTTGGTGGTGAATGTCGCGAAGTCGCTAAATTCCGCGTTGAAACTTCTTGTAGACGAGTCTCCCCCACTGTTGATCGTGACTGAGCTAATGCTTACCGACGCGACGGGTATCGAAACGCTTCGTCGTTTGCGTTTTGCCGCACCTGACAGCGCATTGCTGGTCTTCACTGTATCCGATGATCAGGCGCTTCGACACGCGGCGATTGAATTGGGCGTCACGAAATACTTCGTTAAGACCGTCCCAGCGAAGCAAATGCAGGATGCGATTCGCGCGTCCCTTGGGGTCGGAATGAGGGTTGGAGAGATTTCTGTCGATTCCAATGAGTCCGAAATCGGACTGACGCGTCGGCAGATTGAGGTGCTTGAAGAACTGATTGCTGCCCGCACGAATCGTCAAATAGCGAAGCGACTCCAAATAAGCACTGAAACCGTGGGGTCGCATATGAAGGAAATTCTGGGCCGGCTTGGGACGAAGAACCGCACAGAGGCCGTTGTGCGCTATCTGAAGCTGATGAGCCGTTCAAAGTGAAGGCCCTGTGCGCACCGAACACATACTTGTCAGGCTCTGCAATTCGACCTTCAGCTGAAGGTACGCGATTGTGATCCCCCTGAAGGATTGAGACTTAGATGGAAGGCTTTCCTAAACGCCCATCGTCAATATCTTCATTTTAACTTCTTGCGTGGCCGGTCGGACTTGATCTCTTCGAGGCGACGCAAGGCTGCAAACACAGTCGCGTCATTCAGCGCCAAGAATCGTGCGACGGCAGCACGCAAAATCTCACTCTTCTTAACTTGGAGCCCTGCTTCAATGCAGCGTTTCTTGAGTTTCAAGATCGCCTGAAACTCCGGCGCCGGCATCGTGAAGCTATCCCACACTAGCTTGACCTTCTTGACTTTCTTGACCTTCGAGTGCTTTTTTTCGTTTGTTGGTTCTTGCGCAGTGGGTGTCAGTGAGGCAGTAGATTTGCTGCCGACTGAAAGCGAAAGGGCTTTCTTGACGGTGTTTGTAAGACCAACTGTTGCATCATGCTTCTTGACCATGGTTACCTCCTATGGTGGATTGGCAATGTACTCCGCATATTCAATTGCAGAATTTTCATGAAAGTCATTGCACTTCTCAATATCTTGTTTCCAAGGCGGTCTTGTTGCAGGAATTGAATCCCAACTCTCGCCCACATTTGGTCAAGACTCTGGATTGGCGACGGCGCGAAGAATGGTCTGGGTATCGCCTTGACGCACCCGGTTCGAGAACCACCATATTCCCGCCTTCTTGATTGTCCAGTCCGCTTCGGAACCGCTCAGCAGGAGCGCCGCCAGACGACCTAGACCCGGCATGTGCGCGATCAACATGACAGTACCCGATTCATCCGGCCAGTTGGCAGCTGAAAGCAGGTCCGCAGTACTGGCGTCTGGACCCAGTTGGCGACTTACTTTGTAGGGCCAGCCGAGGGTCTCAGCAGTCTGGACAGTTCGCCTGGTCGGGCTCACAACGACGGAGAGTTTGCGCAGACGTTGGGTCAGCAACCATTCCGTCATGTGCATGGCCTGCATTTTTCCCTTTGCCGTTAGCCTTCTGTCAGCGTCCGCGATTCCGGAACCGGTAGCTTCTGCCTCGGCGTGGCGCCAGAGTATCAGATCCATGTCGGTTCAGATTGCCCTGACAAGGCTACAAACCGGGGAGAAAGATACCCCGGTTTGATTGGACAATTTTGAGGATGGTCAGAAATTGTAACGGATACCCAGACCCAAGATGCTCGGATCGTCCCCTGCGACGGGCGAGTATTTGTTGTCGCCGGCCTCGAAGCGTCCCCTGCCTTTCGCTGCGTTGGTGATAGCAGTGTAGTAGCCGAAGACTGTGGTGTACTTGTCAAGCGGGTAGTCCAGTTCCAGAGCCCACATTTTCACGCCGTCATTTGCACCGCTCGCTGTCTCGCTCGAGGTGCCATAGTTTGCCTTCACCGTGGTCGGCCCGAACTTGTAGGAACCGGTGATCAACCAGTTGTCGGTCTTCTTACCCGCATCATTGTCGAGCCGGCTATAGGCCAAACCGTACGACCCGTTTCCAAGCTTCATCCCGGCAGTGGCCTTTACTCCAGTCATGTCCTGGTCCTTGGCGGTGTTGTTTTGCTTGGTCTCGGTTGCAAGACCGGCGTTCCACATACCGTTGTCGAACTCGATCGAGCCGCCATAGACGGGTTTTTTGAACGTGCCGGCGGCGCCATTGACCTCGTCCGGGCTATACGCGAGCCTCACACCGATGTTGCTGAATTTCGGACTCCAATACTGAAAGACATTGGTCTGTCGGGTGTGCAGATTAGCCCAGGTGGCGCCGGTGGCGATTCCCGTCCCCTTGCCATGGATGATAACTTCCATGGCTTCGGCGCTCCCCCACAACTGATTTGCGGTTCCTTCCAGGTTCTTGAAGGGCATGTCGTGCTTGCCGGCAATGAGGCTGCCGAATTTGTGACTCTTCAGGCCGGCGTAGCTGTTGCGGCTGGCGAACAGGCCGCTGTTGGCGCTATCGTCGGGGGATACGCCGGTTTCGACCTGCATGATGCCACTCAAGTCGTCGGTGATCTTGCGCTCGCCCTTGAAGCCGATGCGCGAGGAAATATTGTTCAACACCGTCCGCGACACCTTACCGTCGTCGTTGCTCTCAGCGACCAGTTCGAGTCTGCCGTAGACCGTGATGCCGTCGGTATTGCTCAGAGCAACTGTCTTGCCAGCAGGGACGGCGGTTGATGCCGTCGGTTGATTGGACACTTGTGCCTTCAGAGCGTTGATCTCGGCCTGCAACGCTTCAATCTTCATCATCACTTCGGCCTCGGATGCCAACGCGCTGGTAGGCAGCATGGCCGCGCCGAAGGCGGTTGAGATGAGCGCGGCGCTCAGCTTCTTTCTGAAACCGGATTTCAAATTCATAAACAGCTCCCTATTGGTTTGACATCAAGAAAATCATGGATGGCGAACGATGACCGGTTCCACCTGAAAGACGTTAGGCGAAGACATATCCACCCGAACCTTTACCCAATGAAGACTCGGACTGCCGAAGGTCTGCACCCGCGTCAGGTTGGGCAGCAACCGGGTAGGGCTGTAGAGTGGCTTATCCACCTTGAAGAAATGCGTGTCGCCGTGGATCAAAAGCACCTGACCGGCATATTGTTCAGTCTGCTTAACAACTTGGTCGATGAAATACCGGTAACCGATGACCCCGGCCGCCTTGCTTTCATCGTCATCCTCGGTTTCCGGCAGGTCGAAGCCGGGGTCCGCCTGGAACACTAGCACCACGCCGACCGCTGACTGCTTTCGCGCAGCCTGAAATGTTTGTTCCAGCCAGGTCACATTGGCCGCATCGCGTTCGAGGTATTCGGCATTGGCAGCATCGCACTGCTTGGCGTCGCGCGCGCTCTTGTGGCCGCACTCCTTGGCATTAAGCACCAGGTTATTGTTGCTGCCAGGTACATTGAATCCCGCAAACACCACGCCACCGTGACTGAAGCGGATGTTTTCAACGAACTTCTCAGCCAGCCCGCCCTGGTGCTCGAGAGGCATCTGGCTCTGACCGAGACTGGTCAGGCTCGGGAACATCACCCGGCGCAGATGTGCAAGGCGCTCGATGCCGTCGTAGCCGCCGTTGTTCAGGCGATGGCAATCAGTCCACTCGTTGTCTCCCGGGACATACACAACCGGCTTGACCATGCTGCCGAACATCTTCAATGCGTCGGTATAGACGTCGTCGGTGCATTTGGAACTACCGTCCTTGATGTCGCCGTCGAAGAGGGAAAAAGCGATATCGGATTGATTGATGCTCTGCAAGACTGCGGGTAGTCGCGGATTGTCCCCGGCTTTCTTGTAGGGCATGTCACCCCAAAGGCCAAATGAAAAGGTTCCGTGCGTCGCCGGTCCGATCGAGGCACAGGACGTCAGGCTCAGTGCGAACAGCACGGTCGAAACAGTCTTCAGGATCATACGAGCTCTTCAAGGTAAAGGAGCCGGCAATATATCCAGCGAATGTGACGCCGCTGTGGCGCAAATGTTGCATTGCGATTTCAATTAGGTGACGAACCTGATGGTCTGCAGAGCCTCACTCTGATACGCAATGGCATGTCGTCGAGCACTATCCCCAGCGTATGTTGACGGCACCGAGCGCCACCAGCAGGGCGCCGGCAACGCGCCAGAGTCCCATCCGTTCCTTTAGCAGGACTGTGCCGAGGACCGCTGCAAAGATCACCGAGGATTCTCGAAGCGCGGCGACGGCCGGGATTGAGGCCACCGTCATTGCCCATAACACGATGCCATATGAACTGATCGAGAGCAGTGCCCCGGCCAGGGCCGTCGTCCAGCGTCGCCGCAAGTGGGATATCAGCTCGCGCCCGCGACGCCGCCAGGCGATCGCAAAAATAGCCCAGGAATTGAGAAAATACAGCCACAGCGTATATGACAGGGCGTTGCCAGACTGCCGCACGCCGGTTCCGTCCGAGAGCGTATACATCGCGATGATGACGGCGTTGGCGCAGGCAAATCCCACGCCGACCTTTGACACGCTCCCGCGCATGATTCCCAGCCAGGCTGGCAGCATGATGCCCAGGCCAATCAACAAGACACCTGACAGTAGTCCCGGGCTGAGGGCGTCGCCCATCAGCAGAGTTGCCGCCGCCACCAGCAGCGGTGCCATGCCGCGCATCAATGGATAGGCAATCGATAGGTCGGCGTGGCGATAGGTTGCGATCAAAGTAATGAAATAACCGATATGGACGAGCACTGTCAGTCCCATCCAGGGCAGACTGGCCGGCGCGGGCAGAGGGACAAACGGCAACGCACAGGCCGCCAGCAAACTGCCGGCCAATGTCATCCCGACGGTGTCCAGCAAACGATCGGGACTGGCCTTGAGGCCATAGTTCCAGGTTGCGTGCATCAGTGCCGATAACAGCACCAGCAACGTAACCGGTGTGGAAATCATGCCGGCCAGGGCAGCGAATAGGTCTTGACGTTGGTGAAGCTCTTCATGGCTTCAAGCACGCCTTCCTTGTAGCCCAGGCCGGAATCCTTGATGCCGCCGAACGGCGTGAGTTCGAGCCGGTAACCCGGCACCTCGCGGACATTAACGCTGCCGACATGCAGTTCATTCACCAGTCGGGTGATCACGTCGAGGCGATTGGTGCACACGCCTGAGGACAGCCCGAAGGCGGTGCCATTGACGATGGCGATGGCTTCATCGAGGGTTTCAAAACGCATCACCGGTGATACCGGACCGAAAGTCTCTTCACGCACAAGACTCATTTCCGGGCGCACTTGGTCGAGCAGGGTCGGCGAATACTGCGCACCGACGCGGAGATTGCCGCACAGCAACCGGGCACCCTGAGTGACAGCCTCATTGACGCGCGCCTCGAACAGTTTGGCAGCCTCGACATCGATAACCGTGCCCATATCCAGGGAGGGGTCGGTCGGGTCACCATACGTCCATGCCTGCGTCCTCTCAAGCAGTTTGTCGATAAAGGCATCGGCGACGGCTCGGTGCACCAGGATGCGTTTGACGGCGGTGCAGCGCTGGCCGGAGTTCTTGTAGGAACCGGCGGCGGCGAGGCCGGCGGCTTCGTCGAGATCAGCGTCGTCCATAACGATCAGGGGATCGTTGCCACCCAATTCCAAAACCATGCGCCGATAGCCGACACGCACGGCGATATGCTTGCCGATGGCGACGCCGCCGGTAAATGTGACGAGCTCGATGGCGGAATTGGTGAGCAACTCATCGGCGATCTCCGCCGGATCACCGGTCACTACTTGAAACATTTCTGGTGGCAGACCGGCGTCGTAGAGGATGTCGGCCAGCAGCAACGCGGACAGTGGCACCTTTTCCGAAGGCTTCAGCACCATGCGGTTATTGGTGGCGATGGACGGCACGATCTTGTGTGCCACCTGGTTCATCGGGTGGTTGAAGGGGGTGATGGCCGAAATGACGCCGAGCAGTGGATCCCGCTGTGTGAACACGCGTCGCTGGCGGCCGTGCGGGGTGATGTCGCACGAGAATGTCTGGCCATCGTCCTGTAACGCAGCGTTCGCTCCAAACACCAGTACGTCGCGCACGCGCCCGGCCTCGTAGCGGCTATCCTTCTTGCACAACCCGGATTCGGCGGTGATCAGGTCGCTGATTTCCTCGCTGCGCGCCACTACGCCATCGGCTGCGCGTTGAAGGATCTGGCTGCGCTCATAGCGCGACAGGCGAGGGCGGTATGCCTGGGCGATGGCGAAGGTGCGGCGCACATCTTCGATCGTGGCCTTGGGCACCGAACCGATGGCTGCGTCGGTATAGGGGTTGTGAATGTCGATGTTACGCGCGGCGCCGACATGTTCGCCTCCAATGCGCATGCATTCATTGCGAAAGTTCATTTTGCCATTCCTTGATGGGTGGACTGCCACTGGAAAACGTTAATGATTTGGTAATCAAACCGCAACGTAAATGACGAAAAATATGCCGTCGACGCCATTCTAGGTCTCCAAGTATTTCATTTTGATTAAGCGCCATGGGAACTGCCATTCAAATCAGCAACCTCAGTAAGGAGTTCTCCTGTTGCAAGGCGCTACAGGGTGTCAACCTGACTATCGATACCGGGGAGATGGTCGCGTTGATCGGTGCGTCCGGTTCGGGTAAGTCCACACTGCTGCGCCACATCTCGGGATTCATCGCCGCTGATGCCGGGGAAATAACAGTGACGGGAAACAGCGTGCAGCGAGATGGCAAAATTGTCCCGAACATCCGCCGCTTGCGTGCGGAGATCGGCTTTGTCTTTCAGCAGTTCAATCTTGTCGGTCGTCTGTCGGTGATCACCAACGTCCTGACCGGACTGCTGTATCGCACCAGCCTGTGGCGCAGCTTACTGATGCGTTTTTCTATCAGCGAGCGCCAGCAAGCCCTGGAGGCATTGGTGGCGGTGGGTATCGAGCAGACCGCCTGGCAGCGCGCGGCGACCTTGTCGGGCGGCCAGCAGCAACGCGCCGCACTGGCGCGTTGCCTGGTGCAAGGTGCGAAACTCATTCTCGCCGATGAACCGATTGCTTCGCTGGATCCCGAATCGGCTCGCAACGTAATGGAACTCCTGGCACGGATGAATCGCGAGCGCGGTTGTACGGTCGTGGTCTCGCTGCATCAGGTGGAGTTCGCGCTCAAGTATTGTCCGCGAACCGTCGCGCTGCATGGTGGTCGCGTGATCTATGACGGCCCATCGGCAGCGCTGACGCCACAATTGCTGGGCGAGCTCTACGGCAACGACGCAGAAGAGTTGTTCGGAAAGATGTTGAACAGTCCCACCAAGAACATCGTGGCGCCCCTGACTCCCCGCCCCTGGGCCGCTGCCTTATGACCGTCTTGTTCAATCGATTCATTTAAGGAGAACCCATGTTACGCAAACTCAGATTCCTCCTGGCCGCAGCACTGATGGCATTTGGTTGCGCCGCCAACGCTGCGGATGTCAAGGAGCTCAATTTCGGCATTATCGCCACCGAAAAGGCCGGCGCCCTGAAGCAGATGTGGGAGCCATTCCTCGACGACATGACCAAGGCCGTCGGTGTCAAGGTGAATGGTTTCTACGCCACCGATTATGCCGGGATCATCGAAGCCCAGCGTTTCAACAAGGTGCAAATCGCGTGGTACGGCAACAAGTCGGCCATCGATGCCGTCGATCGTGCCGGTGGCGAGGTCTTTGTCCAGTTCGTCGACCTCGACGGTACTCCGGGCTATTACTCCTACATCGTCACCCACAAAGACAGTGGTATCACCACCCTGGATCAAGTTTTGAAACACGGCAAGGATTACAGCTTTGGCATCGGCGACCCGCAGTCCACGTCCGGCACCCTGGTGCCGACTTACTATGTCTTCACGATGAACAACATCGATCCGAAGACGCATTTCAAGGTCATGCGCTCGTCCAATCACGAAGGCAACTTTCTGGCAGTTCTCAACAAGCAGGTCGATGTCGCCACCAGCAACAGCGAAATGACCGAGAAGATGAGGGAAAAGTCGCCCGAGAAGCTCGACCAGATCCGTATCCTGTGGACCTCCCCGCTGATTCCGCGCGATCCCCTGGTATGGCGCAAGGACCTGCCCTCCGACCTGAAAAAGAAGGTCCAGGATTTCATGGTCGGCTACGGCAAGGATGCGCGGGAAAAGGAAATTCTCAAGAATATGTACCGACTGGCCGGTTTTAAGGCGTCGACCGACGCCCAGTTGCTGCCGATCCGCCAGCTCGAACTCTTTAAGGACCGGCGCAAGTTCGAGAACGACACAAATATGTCCGACTCGGAGAGGAAGGCAAAGCTGAGTGAAATCGACGCCAAGCTCATCGAGTTGGCCAAATTGACCAAATAGCGTCCATTTCAAAGGATGGTCGTAGGCAGCCGGCAGAATTTTCTGACGACAAGCTTTGATGAACATTCGCGCGACACCACATGATCAGCAAACCGAATATCCGAGATGTACCGCTGGCGCCACCGCACACCAGTCTGGTGACGAGTTTCGCATGGGCAGGATTCTTTGCCCTGCTGCTCTGGTCCTGGCATGGGGCGGACATGCGACCGTTCGCGCTGGTAAAGGATTCCGCCAACATGGCGGTGTTCGCCCAGGAATTCTTTCCGCCGAACTTTCGCGAATGGCGCATCTATCTTTCAGAGATCGTGATTACGGTGCACATCGCCGTCTGGGGTACCGTGCTGGCGGTGATCTGTGCCGTTCCCTGCGGTCTGCTCTCGGCGGAGAACCTCGTGCCGAGTTGGGTCTATCAGCCGATGCGACGCCTGATGGATGCCTGCCGCGCCATAAACGAAATGGTTTTTGCCATGCTGTTCATCGTCGCCGTGGGTCTTGGACCGTTCGCCGGTGTTTTGGCGCTGTGGGTGCACACCACCGGCGTGCTCGCTAAACTGTTTGCGGAGGCGGTCGAGGCGATCGATCCGCGTCCCATGGAGGGTGTGCGCGCTACTGGAGCCAATGCCCTGGAGGAAATTCTTTACGGGGTGATTCCGCAGGTCCTGCCCCTCTGGATTTCCTATTCGCTATACCGCTTCGAGTCGAATGTCCGTTCGGCCTCGGTGCTGGGCATGGTGGGTGCGGGCGGCATCGGCGTGATTCTGTATGAGGCCATCCGCGGCTTCGACTATGCGGAAACCGCAGCAGTGCTCATTATCATCATCGTATCGGTCACCCTGATCGACATGTTCTCTGCCCGCATCCGTCAATGGGCTATCTGACAACCGGATCTAACCTGGAGCCTTCCGCATGAGCAGTCCCGGCGTCACACTCAATGGGGTCGGTTACCGCTGGCCTTCCCGTCCCGTGGTGGTAGTCTGCATCGACGGCGGCGATCCAGCATATATCGAGCAGGGGATCAAGGATGGGATCATCCCTAATATCGCCCGTTTCATGCGTGAAGGTTTCAGTGCGGTAGCCGACGGCACCGTGCCTAGTTTTACCTGTCCCAACAACATGTCCCTGATCACGGGCGCGCCGCCGGCGGTGCATGGCATTTCTGGGAATTACTATCTCGACGTCGACAGCGGCGAAGCGGTGGTGATGACCGGACCGGAACTATTGCGCAGCCGCACTCTGCTGGCCGAATTTGCCGATGCCGGGGCCAAGGTCGTGTCGATCACCGCGAAAGATAAGCTGTGCAAACAGCTGGGCAAGGGCTTGACCTTCGGTCACGGCGATATCAGCTTCTCTTCGGAGAGGGCCGACCAGTGCACCTTGCATGAAAATGGCATCGAAGACGTGCTGAAACTGGTTGGCATGCCCTTGCCCGACATGTATTCGATGGACTTGTCGCTATTCGTGCTCGAGGCCGGGGTGCGGCTGCTCGAACGTGACCGGGCCGAATTGCTGTTCCTGTCGCTGACGGACTATATCCAGCACAAGCATGCACCCGGCGACCCGGTCGCCAACGAGTTCTATGGTCGCATCGACGAAAAATTCGGGCGCCTCGCCGAACTTGGCGCGGTCGTGGCGCTGACCGCGGATCACGGTATGAACGACAAATCGACGCCGGAAGGCAAGCCCAATGTGATCTACCTGCAGGACATCCTTGACCGGGAATTCGGCCAGGGCGATACCCGGGTGATCTGCCCCATCACCGATGCCTTCGTCAAGCATCACGGGGCGCTCGGTGGCTTCGTGCGGGTTTGGTGCCTTGGCGGAAGGGCGACACCCGAGGCCATCATCGCCCTGGTCAAGGACCTGTCGGGAATCGCGGCGGCGCTCTCCAAGGCGGAAGTTTGCCGGCGCTTCGAGCTGCCGCCCGACCGCGAAGGCGACGTCGCCGTGCTTGGCGAGGCCAATGTGGTCATCGGCGGCGCCGCGGCCGAGCACGATTTGGCTGGCCTCGGCGATGCACGATTGCGCAGCCATGGCGGTCAGACCGAGGCACGGGTGCCTTTTATACTCAGCCATCCGCTAAACGAAAGCTATCGCCAACGTGCCGCCGCGGGAGGTCTGAAGAGTCATCAGATTTTTGACTACGCCATCAACGGCATCGAGGTCTATCGGTGATAGCGGCCACCGGCAGACTGGCGGTCTACGCCGAGCCAAACGCACCGTTTCAGATCGTCGAATATCCCCTGCGTGCGCCGGAACCGGGTGAGGTGCTGATACGCATCCGCATGTCCACGATCTGCCGTTCCGACATCCATTCCTACCAGGGACATCGCCCCAATCCATGCCCCGGTGTGCTCGGTCACGAGATCATCGGCGTCATCGAGGCACTGGGCGCCGGAGTGGAACGGGATATGCGCGGTGATCCCCTGGCGCCGGGTCAGCGAATTACCTGGAGCGAATACTTCATTCCAGGACGCAACTACTACACCGAAGTGCTCGACCTGCCGCATAAGTCACCCGGTGTGGACAAGTACGGCCACATGGCAGTTGCGACCCTCCCGCATCACCACGGCGGTTTCGGCGAGTATTGCTACATCCTGCCGCAGTCTTGGATCCTGAGCCTGCCGGAAGTACTCACCGATGAGGAGGCGACACCAATCAACTGCGGCGTGGCCACCATGATCGCCGTGACTGAGGCGGCCGGCATCTGCCTGGGCCAAGCTGTGGTGGTGCAGGGCCTCGGGCTGCTGGGGCTGTATGGCGCGGCGATCGCCAAGGCGCGCGGGGCGCGGGTGGTGATCGGACTGGATACGCTGGCAGAACGGCGCGAACGGGCGCAGAGCTTCGGCGTCGATTTTAGCTTCGATCCCGTGACCTCCGACCGAGTCGAGCTGCTGCGCGAGATCCGTGCCATCTGCCGGCCGGAAGGCGCGGACGCGGTGCTCGAGGTCTGCGGCGTGCCCGAGGTGATACCGCTCGGTATCGACATGCTGCGCGTTGGTGGCACTTATGTTCTGGGCGGTGTCGTCAATCCGCAGGCGCTGGTGACGCTCGATGCTAACTTGCTGCTGCGCAAGCTGTTGACGCTGCGTGGTGTGCACAACTATCACCCACGCAATCTGATCGAAGCGCTGGATTTCGTCGTTGCCAACCGCGAGCGTTTTCCGTTTCATGACTTGGTCGACGGCATATATCCGCTCGACCGGGTCGATGAAGCCATGGCCGATGCCGCCGCACAGCGGGTCTTGCGCGCCGCCATCGTTCCCTGATCCATGGAGGATTGATGCAAGATCCGATACTTCTAACCCCCGGCCCGCTGACCACCTCCGCCGCCACCAAAGCGGCGATGCTGCACGACTGGGGTTCCTGGGACAGTTCCTTCAATGCGCTGACGGCATCCGTTTGCCGGGATCTGGTGGAGATCGTCGCCGGCGCGGACAGCCACGTTTGCGTGCCCTTGCAAGGAAGTGGCACGTTCGCAGTGGAGGCAGCACTCGGCACGCTGGTACCCAGATCTGGCAAGGTTCTGGTGCCCAGCAACGGAGCCTATTGCCAGCGCATCGTGCGCATTCTCGGTTACCTTGGCCGCCAGGTCATGGTGCTGGAACATCGCGAGGACGAGCCCGTCGATCCTGCCCGCATCGATGCCGCATTGGCGGCCGATTCAACCATAACCCATGTCGCTCAAGTGCATTGCGAAACCAGTACCGGCATCCTCAATCCTCTGCCAAGCATTGCCGCTGTAGTCGCTGCTCACAGACGACGCCTGATTGTCGATGCGATGAGTTCCTATGGCGTCATTCCGATCAATGTGGGCGACATACTCTTCGATGCCCTGGTGGCGGCATCCGGTAAATGCCTGGAAGGCGCCCCCGGCATGGGCTTTGTCATCGCGCGCCGCAATGCGTTGGAAGCGGCGATGGGGCAGTGCCATTCGCTGGCTTTGGATCTCTACGATCAATGGGCCTATATGCAGAAGACCAGTCAATGGCGTTACACGCCGCCGACCCACGTGGTCGCGGCGCTGCGCCAGGCACTGGATCGGTATCGTCAGGAGGGAGGGCAACCGGCGCGCCTGGCACGCTATGCCGAGAACTGTGCAACGCTGGTCGGCGGCATGCGCGCGTTGGGACTGCGCACATTCCTCGACGATGTCGATCAGGCGCCGATCATCGTCACTTTTCACGCACCGAATCATCCGGTCTATGACTTCGCCGAGTTTTACCGGCTGGTTCGCGAGCAGGGCTTTATCCTCTATCCGGGCAAGCTGACCGCGGTTGAGACCTTTCGTGTCGGCTGCATTGGTGCCATCGACGCGAATGTGATGCGCCGTGCCGTGACGGCAATCGGGACGACCCTGAACGGTATGGGCATGTCAGGTTAACAAAAACTTCAGCAAAGATGTAATAGTCGCGCAATGTTGTTTTTGTATCTTGTTGCAACTTTGTCCGACCATACCAACCTGAAACGGAGTCTTTGCAATGCATAACCGAAGGTCATGATAATCGACTGATAGGTTCCACACTCCATTGCGGCCTCTCAACTCATCGCTTTGGCCAATAACGATCCCGTACCAGTTGCTTGTAAAGCTTTCCCGTCGGATGCCGAGGCAATTCCGCATCAAAGTCGATGCTCCTAGGACACTTGTACGAAGCGATGTTCTGTTTGCAGTAGGCAATCAGTTCGGTCTCCAGCACTGGGCCGGCATCTCGGAAATCAGTCGGTTGAACCACGGCTTTGACTTCCTCGCCGAAATCATCGTTCGGCACACCGATTACAGCGACATCCATCACTTTGGGATGCCCGATCAGAACGCTCTCGATTTCTTGCGGATAGATATTGACCCCGCCAGAGATGATCATGAATGCGCGTCGATCTACGAGGTAGAGATAGCCTTCATCATCGAGGCGTCCGATGTCCCCGAGGGTTGTCCACCCATGGCTATTTCGGCTCTGAGCAGTCCGCTCCGGATCATTGTGGTAAGAAAAGACCGGGCCATCCGCAAAGTACACAAGGCCAGTTTCCCCCGCGCCAAGCTCGTTGCCTTCTTCATCACAAATGTGCAAGACCCCTTGTGCCGCCCGGCCTACGGAGCCCTTATGGCTCAGCCATTCCTCAGATGTGATGGCGCAAAAACCGTTGTTTTCGGTGCCAGCATAGTATTCGTAGAGAATCGGCCCCCACCAATCGATCATTCGTTCCTTCACGTCAATCGGGCAGGGCGCCGCGGCGTGTACCGCGACCCGCAAAGTCGATACGTCATAGCTCTCCCTGAACTCCGAAGAAAGCTTCAAGAAACGTACAAACATGGTGGGAACCCATTGACTATGGGTAATCTGGTGTTGCTCGATGAGTTTCAGTGAATTCTCGGCGTCAAAGCTACTCATCACAAATACCGTGCCTCCCATCTTGATTACCGTCATGCAATGACGCAGAGGCGCCGCATGATAGAGAGGGGCTGGTGACAGATAACGGCAGTCCGGACCATAGCCGAACAGCGGTTGAAGCAAATTGACGAGCATCGTTCGTTGGCCCGCCTCAGCGTCTGGCCTCGGCCATTTGACGCCCTTAGGGCGACCGGTGGTGCCCGACGAATAAAGCATATCCAATCCCTGGGCCTGGTCTCGGATAGCATCCCGTGGCGCGGCATCGGTCAATGCATTCCAGTCTTCATAGCCCGGTATCGCAGACCCGGTGACAAAACAGCGTATCGAGTCGGGAAGGAGGGGCCGCAGTCGCTTAGCCTCGTCGGCCATGTCATCAGAGACAATCAGGACCTTCGCCGCGCAATCGCGGACAATGTAGGCGATCTCCTCGATGGTCAGACGTGTGCTGATCGTGGTGTAGTAAAGACCGGCCCGGTCAGCACCAAAACAGGTCTCCAGAAAACGTCGCTGGTTCTTCATCAGGATCGCCACGTGGTCGCCATGACCTGCGCCGCAACCGCGTAAGGTATGCGCAACCTGATTGGTCCGGGTGTCGAGTTCGGCGAACGAGACCGCCTCGCCGCTGTCGCACATGACAAAGGCTATACGCTCGGAATCTCCACCACCGGACGCGATCGGGAAAAGCATCGGATCCCTCTATTCGAGTATCTGTCGCTAAGTCAGTGAGAGATACAAATCTTACCGAACTGGGCACCCGTCTTCAAGTAAGCCAAGGCGTCCTTCAACTCATCAAAGGCGAAAACGCGATCAACCACGGGCTTGATCTTGTGCTGTTCCAGGACCCGCATCATTGCCTGAAGTCCATCGCGGTGCCCGACCGTAACGCCTTGGAGCCGTACCTGCCGGGTGACGATGGAGCCGAGCGACGCAGCCGCCATCGACCCGCCGGAAAGAACGCCGATCATTGCCAGTGTGCCGCCAGGGCGAATGCAGCGAAGAGACTGGGGAAGTGTCTTTTCGCCGCCGAGCTCAAAGATGAAGTCATAGCCACGACCACTCGTGATGTCGCGAGTCGCCTTTGCCCACTCGGGCGTTGTGCGGTAGTTGAGCCCGGCGTCGGCGCCTAACGCATTCACGCGCGTAAGGCGCTCGTCACTTGAGGAGATCACAGTGACATGCGCGCCAAGAAGTTTGGCAAATGCCACGGCAAAGAGCGCTACGCCGCCACATCCTTGCACCAGAACTCGGTCGCCAGGATTCACCTTGCCACAAATCGTCAATGCACTCCACGCGGTAAGGGCTGCGCAAGGCAAGGTGGCGGCTTCGACATCGGTGAGATATTCCGGTACCTTGACGACCCCTTCTTCAGAGAGGCACATGTATTCGGCCATGGTGCCGTCAACCGGACCGCCAAGCGACTGCGTCAGTCTTTCCAGATCGGGTTCGCCTGCTATCCAGCGTTGAAAGTAGGTCGGACACACCCGATCTCCGACCGCCACACGCCGCACGCCCAATCCGATCTCGGTGACCTCTCCGACACCATCCGACAGCGGAATCAGGGGCAAGGTGCCCGTATGACTGCCATAACCCCGATCGGGAACCAGCAGATCACGGAAATTGAGCGAGGACGCCTTCATGCGAAGGAGAACTTGGCCGGGGCCTGGTTTTGGCAGGGGGCGCTCCGACAATTTGAGATTGTCCATGCCCCATTCGCCTTCGATCTGAAATACACGCATTGGTGGTGGTCCTAGGATGGTCTTTGGTGAACGGAGTGGCCGTAGATAGCCGAAGTAATCACGGCCGGCGGATGTCTTTGACGATGCGTTCCAGGAGCATCTCGGTCGATCCATCGACCAGGCCGACCAACTGTGTAGCTGCAAGGTGACGTAGGAATGGATGCTCAAAACGCAGGCCCTCCGCACCCATGGCATGAAGTAGCGCGGGAATTTGCACTTGCGCCATCCGAGTTGCAAAGATCTTGGCGCGGGCCGCTGCACCCTGTGCATCCTGGCCGGCATCGATCAGCGTCGCTGCGGACTCGACCATCAAACGCGCGGTATCCAGGTCGATCGCCGCCTCAGCCAAACTCCAGCGCCATCCCTGGTGTTGGTGGAGCGGCTTTCCGAAGGTCTGGCGGCGCAATCCAAAGGAATCAGCAATGCGCAAGCATTCGCCGACCATCCCGCAGCACATGGCGGCCACGTAGATACGGGCCCCGTTTATTGAATTCAGGACACTCTTGAAGGCTTGCCCCGCTGGATAAAGCACTTCATCGCTGCGGCACAGGTAATTGTCAAAGCTGAAGCCGCCTGTACCCATGGATCGCACAATATCCATGTCACCACCCGGATCGCGCCGGAGGCCCTCCCGCCTTGCGTCTACGATGAATGCACCAATGCCGGCCGCCCCGCTGCCGGCTTGGGTCTGGGCGTAGGCCACGATCACCTCGGCATGCGCACCGTTGGTTATCCACGTCTTGCGTCCATTCAAACGCCAGCCGTCAGCGATGGGGGTCGCAGAAGTTTCGATCGCCGCAAAATCAGAGCCGGCCCCCAATTCGGTCAGCGCCGTGCAGGCAGTACGCCTTCCAGACAACAGGTCCGGAACATATTCTTGAGCAACCGATGAAGAGGCAGCCCTGGCGAGGTCTTCGGCGACATTGTGGGTGTTGACCAGCGACATCGCCAATCCGAAGTCAGTACCGGCAACCAACTCCAGCAACCTTGCTTTGCAGCCAAATGACAATCCGGCCCCACCACTTGCGACTGGCACCTGGATGCCCAACAAACCAAGTTTCGCCGCCGCAGGTAGAACCTCGCGACTGTCCGCGAGACCGCGGTCCCAGTCGACTACGCGTGGCTTGACCCACTGATCGATAAAGCCCCGCGTCCCCTCAACCATCTGAAGTTCCGCTGCGGTGAGCTTGGTCATGGGATAGCCATCCTTCCTAGTCTCATCCGTTTGTCTTCCTGAAAGCCGCGACAAGCCGCTGGCCAAGCTGCGCGGCCAGAGGAACCAGACCCCGAGGCATAAAGATGGTCGCAACCACCAAGATCAATCCGTACATCACCAAGCGATAAGTCTCGGCAACACGAAGATATTCAGGCAAGAAGACCACCGCAAATGCGCCAACGACGGGGCCCATCAACGTGCCGCTGCCACCCAGAATGACAGCCAGAATGGCATTGAGTGATTGATCGACACCAAAAGGATCGGGATTCAGGAAGCCAATGAAATGAGCGTACAGGGCCCCGGCGAGACCGGCCAGGCTGGCGCTGACAACAAACGCAAATAGTTTGTAGCGCCAGGCGCTGACGCCGATGGCTTCGGTCAATGTTTCGTTCTGACGGATGGCGACCAGAATACGTCCGACACGGGAGTGCAAGATCAGCGCACAAATCAGTGTGGCCAGTCCGGCCGCAGCAAGGACCAAGTAGTAATAGCCGATGCGTCCGCTGAAACTGAGCACGACTCCACCGATGGAGATGTCAGCCGGGCGGGGAACGCTTGAAATGCCTGCCTCGCCGCCGGTCAAGGCAGCATAGGTAAAGAGGATGATGTAAATCACCATGTTGTAGGCGAGCGTGACAATCGCAAAGTAGTGCCCTTTGACACGCAGGCTGGGGTAACCCACTAGAACCGCGAAGAAGGCAGTAAATAGCGGGGCAATACCCAAGGTCAGCCATACCGACCAACCGAGTTTGACGGTCAGCAGCGTCGAGCAATAGGCGCCGACACCCATGAATCCCGCTTGAGCGATAGAAACGTAGCCCGTGAATCCCTGGATCAGGTTTTGACCTTGAGCCAGGACGACCCAGATGAGCGCCAGGATGATCAGTTGAAGAAAGTACGGAACCGTGACCACCCAGGGCAGGCACAATGCCGCGACAACCAATCCGGCGATGCCGAACGATTGAAGTGAGGGCCTCATGATCGCTTACCCAGCAAGCCCTCAGGCCGGAACAAGAGAACGAAGATCATGACCAGAAATGCAATCACGTCCTTGTATGCAGACGATATGAAGCCTGCCGCCAAGGACTCACTGACACCCAACACCAACCCACCGACGATTGCGCCAGGAATCGATCCCAAGCCGCCCAGGATCAGAACCGCAAAGCCCTTAACTGCCAAGCCCTCGCCGACGCCGGGTGCGATGGCCAGCAGTGCGCCAACCAATGCACCCGCAGCGGCACCAAGCGCCGAGGAAACAGAGAACACCACTGCGGAGACCTGGTTAACATTGACACCCATCAGGACCGCAGCTGGACGGTTTTGTGCGACCGCGCGAATTGACTTGCCAGTCTTGGTTCGACTAATGAGATAGGCGATCACACCAATCAGCACCACCGTGGTCATGATGACCTGAAGGCGCAGCTCGGCGACCGCGATCCCACCAACATCAAAAACGCCGCGATAAGGGGTCTGGATCACTACCTGATCTGCCCCGAATACCAGGAGATTGATGCCCTCGATCATCATGGTGAGACCGAGGGCAATGATAAAGGCGTTGATGTGCGGCGCATCACGTACCGGGCGATACGCGAGACGTTCGATCAGCAATCCGACCACCGCGCCAGCCAGCATCGCCATTGCCATAGCCGGGAAAAATGACATCCCAAGTCGCTCGGTAAAGACGAAGGTAAGGTATCCCCCGGACATCGCCACCGACCCATGCGCAAAATGTGCGATGCCGAGAATCCCGAAAACTACTGTCAGGCCCAGCGCAATCAGCGTGTAGACCGAGCCGATTGCGAGGCCGTTCAGCATCTGCTGGAGAATTTCGACGATCATCGCGGCGTCCAGGGCATGAGTGCCGACATCAAATGCTTATCGGACTACTTGCGCAAACTGAGCAAGAACTGGGAATACGCAGCCGGATCGGACGGCAGGTCGGCGACATAGACCCACTTGCCCTTCTGCCACTGAAAGGCACCGTTGGACGTGTAGGCCTGGCCGTTGACGTCGAACATCATGCCTCCGACCGGCAGGTACTTCATCACGGCCTCACGTGGGACGCCCAATTTGCGAATCTCGGCAATCACCTTTTTCGGGTCATCGGCCGAGCCGGCGCGCTCGATAGCCTGCTTGAGCACGTAAAGCTGGTCGTACGCGTATGGGGAACTCGGTGACGGCGGCGCACCGAACTTCTTGGTGTAATTGGCGACGTACGTCTTGGCGTTGGCATTCAGGGCTTCGACGGTAAGTTCTGTCGGGCGCAGGTCCCACACGCCTTCCATCTGCTCGCTGCTGGCGACCCGCAGGAACTGCTCTTCGCTACCGCTGGTGAAGCCATATCTCGGCATCTTCATGCCGAGTTCGATAGCCTGGCGATAAACAAAAGCCGACGGCTCCACGTAACCCAGGACAAGCAAGGCCTCGGGATTCAGCGCGCGTACTTTCGTCAGCTGAGGCGTCATGTCCCGATCCTTAAGGCCGAACGTCTCCTTGGCAAGAATCTTCCCACCTGACTTGGCAAACTCGCGCTCAAAGGCTTCGAGGTATTGCGTATAGAAGGACACGTCGAGTGACCCAATGACCGCGATTGTCTTCACACCACGCTTGGCGACGAACACCCCTGCGGCAGAACCCGTAAAGTCCGCTGGTGGGCGGGTACGGAAGAGGTTCGGAATGCCTTTCGCGGTGATCGCCCGCTCAGCCGCATTGCCGACGAGCATCACCACGTTTTCGCGTTCGATGAAGGAGGCGACCGCGCTCGTCGAACCGGAGCAGCAGAATCCCAGCAGATACTTCACGCCGTCGCGGTCAATCAGCTTGCGCGCGCTATTGGTGGCCTCGGTCGGGTTTGCCTTGTCGTCATTGCTGATCACGCGGAGCTTGTAGGTGTCGCCGCCAGCCTTGATGCCGCCGCTGGCATTGATTTCATCGGCGCCCATCTGCACGGCATTGGCCTGTGGCAGCCCATACACTGCACCGGGTCCCGTCAAGGCGTCATTTATCCCGATGACAAGCTCCTTGTCGGCGGCCTGTGCATTGATGCACAGCGTGGCACCGAGCAAACTGGCCGCTACGAGCATTCCAAGTTTTCTTCTAAGCACGATATTTTCTCCTCAGGTTGATACTTCGTACGTCAAAAAAGGTGATGTTCCAGGTCTTAGTAGCCGAGATACGCCTTGCTTACTTCCGGGTGAGTCTGCAATTCCTCTCCAGTACCCTGCAAAACCACTTCACCCGCCTCAAAAACATAGGCGCGGTCAGCCAGTCTCAGCGCCATCGAAGCGTTCTGTTCCACCAAGAGGATGGTGACGCCCGTCGCCTTGATGCGGGCAAGAGTCTGCTCGACTTCGGCGACGATCTTTGGCGCCAAGCCGAGGGATGGTTCATCAAAGATGCACAGCTTGGGGCGGGACATCAATGCCCGAGCTATCGCGAGCATCTCTTGTTCGCCACCGGAGAGCGTGCCGGCGCTCTGGGTGGCGCGACTGCGTAGTACCGGGAAAAGCGACATCATTTCATCGATGTCGCTCGTTTGCTCCTTGTCATGACGCGTGTGCGCACCCATTTGAAGGTTTTCGAGAACGGACATTTCTGGAAACACCTGGCGGCCCTCAGGACACATGGTGATTCCACGGCGTACGATGCGATGACCAGGGATTCCGTCGATACGCTCGCCTTCGAACTCAATGCTTCCACCCAAGATTCCGATGAGGCCGCATACGCATTTCAACGTGGTGCTCTTTCCGGCACCGTTCGCGCCGATCAGGGCGACACATTCGGACTTTTTGACGTCGAAGGTGATTCCGTGGAGGACATCAACCTTTCCATAACCGGCACGGAGGTCTTTCACCTGTAACATCTAGTGTGCTCCGCCGAGGTATGCATCGATTACGGCAGGGTCCTGGCGGATCTCAGCCGGTGTTCCTTCGGCGATCTTCAGGCCGAAGTTCAGGACGACAATCCGCTCGCATACTTCCATGATCAGGCCCATGTGGTGCTCGATCACCATGACCGCGATGCCCTTTTCTCGTATGCGAAGGATGAGGCCCGAGAGTTCCTTTCTTTCCTTGGAGACCATGCCGGCCGCAGGTTCGTCGAGCAGCAGCAGTCGCGGTTCACTGGCCAAAGCCGTGGCGATCATCAGCAAGCGTTGCTGAGCGGAAGAGATTGATGATGCGAAATCGCCGGCAACTGCGCCTAGTCCGACAAAGTCGAGGATGTCGCGGGTTTTTTGGCTCTGGTCGCGTTCTTCGTGGCGTGATCGTGACGTTCGCAGAATTGCACCGGCCGGGCTGCACTGAAAACGGGAATGGCAAGCCGCAAGCACTTGTTCCGTGACTGTGAACTCGGGGAAGACGGTGGTCGTCTGAAATGTTCGGGCGATGCCGAGTGGGACGCGTTCGCTTATCGACAGCGCAGAAACAGACTGGCCATCAATTCTGATATCTCCTCCCGAGGGCGGCAGGGTTCCGGAAATCAAATTGACTGACGTGGATTTACCCGATCCATTGGGGCCGATCAGACCAACGATTTGTGCTGGGCCCATCGAGAATGAAAGGTCGCTGACGGCCTGGACGCCACCAAAATTCTTGCTGAGGCCGGCCAGTGTCAGCAAAGGCTCAGCCATTGACTTTCCTCGTTCTGGACGGGCGCTTGTTGGTTGCGATCTTGGAGAAATAGAGGTTTGCAAAGTGATCCAGCGGCTCCAGGCTCCGGGTCAGTTTGGCCCTAAGAATGGCTCCTTCCCATCCATTCCAGAAGAATCTGGAGAGGGAAGCGGCGTCGCTGTCGCGCGCGAGTTCTCCAAGTTCAATGGCTTCTTCGAGACATTCGGTGACCCGCCGTTCCCAAGACATGAGGACGGCTTCAAGTTGTTGCCGAAACTCGTCATCAAGGCTGGCCATTTCGAGCCCAAGCGTGCCAATGAGACATCCGCGACGAAAGTCATACTTGGCCATTCCCGCACTTGCGTCTTTGACGAAATCGCGCAGACGGTCAAGCGGGGCGCGCTTGGGATTATTGAAGATCCGATCCATCTTGCGGGCGTAGAACTGTTCGTAGTTTCGAATGACCGATTCGCCGAAATCACGCTTGCTTGCAAAGAAATGGTAGAAGGAACCCTTCGGAACTCCGACCCGCTTCAGAACTTCTTCGATTCCCGTCATCTGGAATCCGCGTTCGGTTAGCAGTTCCGTTCCACACCACACGAGGGCCTGCTTCGTATCCGGTCGCCCAGATACGCGAGCGTCGCGCTTGGGCTTAGCTTGCGCAGGCATCTTGCGCGCGGATGGGGGAATGACGCCAAACTCTTTCAGCTTTGTGTTTGTTTGAGCCATTGCGAAATACTAGACCGGTCTATTCCTATAGTCAACTGACCTATCTTGGCCTGTCATCTTCGACAGAACGTCTAGTTTTGGCCTATGAGGTGGTGGCGAAAGCCGATTGGTGTTGTTGAAGTGCGCGGTGCCAGTGACCGCTGCTACCCCGGCAACGGACCAATATGACAATTGGCGCAGGGGCGGGTTGTTGGTGGGTGCCGCCAGCCAGTATGCATATATCATCAGGCAGCTATGTGGCGGAAACGGAAATTGACAACTTCAAACTCGCTGCCGCAAAGGAGACATTGAATTTTAACTGCCCGGAAGCCTACCTCATCACATCTTGTCGCGCTCCCTGCTCGGCAATTCCCGACCGCCCAGCGTACCGTCAACGCCTTCTTTGATCGAGGTTCCTTCGATCCTGGTCAGCGCCGCCAGAATCTCGACCTGCGCAACAGGGTGCCCCGATAATTCTGCCGCCGCGAGCGGATCCCCATTCGACGGAAACAACGGATTCTTCAGAGCGACCGGACGTGGATCAGCCCCTTCAGCAATTGCTTCTTGGAATAGCGAACGCGCAAGCTTTTCCCCGACTTCACGGGCATCACCTTTCGCAATGCCAAGAAACGCTTCCGAAAACCAGATCGTCGTTTCGAACAACGTGGAGTCACGCGGACCGTCCGCCAGGCTCCAGATCAACCGTTCGTTCCAACCTAGGCCTGACGCCTCCCGGGCCGCGAACAACATATCAAGGTCGAGCCTGAGCGCGCATACGGACAGCAAACTCGCGGAGGGAAACCTGATGCCACCGACGTCCAGCGAGTCTATGTCCAACCCCCATTCGGCCAATGGCGCCATTCCCACAGCAAAATCCCGCCCGTCTGGGCGCAGGGCGATGGCGCCGACGACGCTTGCCGCAGCTTTGCCTCCTCCCGTCCGGACGTATTCTTTCTGGATCCAACGCATGCACGCTTCGGGAGCCATGGAGAGAAGTGTGCTGTGATGGTTCGCGGCCCATGACGCGGTCGTGGCAACCCATTCGATGAAACTTTCTGCCTCGGTTATAGCTTCGTCGTCGCCCAACCCCCATTCGTTATCGAGGCACCCCCGGGTAAATCGGGCGAGATCCGCCAACTTTCCCAGTACGTTGGAATCCAGGGCGACCGGCGTCGGTCGGAGCAGCCCAACCGCGCGGCATAGAAGGAGAGCGGACAGGGGGCCGCGCAGGTCCGCCATAGCGTCAATTTTGGCACCCCAAGCCAGTCTGTCTTCGTCTGCTTGGCTATTCCCTTTCGAGTCGTCCTGTTGGGGAGCCTCGGTTACATACCACTGCTCGGCGAGAGATCCTTCGACGGGGAACCGGTCGGGCTCGAGTAGCAGCAACACCAAATACCCGGGAACACCCTCAAGCGGGTTCTTCGAGATGGACAGGGCATAGCCCTCCGCCGCCAATTTCCAGACGCCGTAACGTTCCGCGAGGAGATCCGCGACGTCAGGGGAATCCGGATTGGGAGTGGGGTTTGCGGTTTTCATCGGCATGTTTCCTCAGTGGCTAACGCCAAGTGATACGCGGTCCGGGATAGACCGAAGTCACTCAGAACCTGACTCATGTTCGCGAGCAACTCGATTGTGGCCGCCAAAGTAATCGACCGTCTGATGGTTGTCGTCCAAGCGGTTACAAGGATCGCCACCGTGGGCTTGTTTGACATGCCTACGATACACGTAGCGCTGCCCGCCTTAAGAAAAGCGAAATAACGTCCGGTGGGAACGGGCCATTCATCGAGGAGGCGGTCGGTGAATTGAAGCGTAATCCCTACTCCCTGGCGGACCTCGGCGTGTTACGCAATCGACGGTCTTTGTTCGGAGCTTTGGCCTCTTCCGCCGCGTTCGCGATCTTCGCCTCCTCCTCTTCCCGGATCGCGGTTTCAATCTCGCCGATCCAATCCCCGATAGTCAGGAACCGATAGCGCGTCGTCTTAAGACGTAGGTCCCCCTTTCGCGCTAGTGGATAGTCGATTGGCCGGCCATGCCCCCTTACGAACACAAACAGCCTGTAGTCGCCAGGCTCGGCCCTTTCCAACCAGTCGCCCAGCGTTCGAAACGCTTGGAAGTCAGCCGTCAGTGTTTTCCCGATCATCGCCGCCGGGAATGGGTATCCGGAATCACGCATGACGTCCCGGATCGCAGCCAACCGCCGCCCAGCATTTTTGTTGGCCTTCCAGATCCACATGTTGTGCCAATTTTGGAATTCAAGCGCCAGGCTCTTTTCTGTCATCGTCGGTAGTCGCGCCTTCTCCTTCTCGCCGATGCGCAGCCGGCGTTCCTTCGGTTTTGGTGGAGGCGGGGGATTCAGGTCCAACAGCGCCGTCTTTCCCACCTTCCGCGCCAGATCTCCTGCCGAAACCGACACACCCTTACCCGCCGCCGCGAACAGGGCGGCCGCTAGTGCCACGGCGGCGATCTTCGTGCCGGGGTCTCCGCCCGGGTCCCTCCCGAGGCGAAAGACCGGTTTCGCCAAGGTGGTGCGGTTGACGCCGAGCAGACGCGCGGCGTCGGTGATATCGACCAGGACGCTCTTGTGTGGCCAGCGCTTCGGCCCCCATTTCGTGGCCGGGGCTGTTGCCTTCGTCGTCATTTTCTCTCCTTCGGGGCTGTCGGCTTCTTTCACATTCTAAACCCGACGCGCCCGGATTTGGCGACGCGCGCGCCGCTAGTTTCCGCGCCTTTCCCTGCCGATGGTCTTCAGTATGCGCCCGGATTTGGCGAAAAACGCCATATATAAAATGCGCCGGTAAGGTGGGCGCTCCTCAACAAAAGGAGCGCCCAAATGGAACAGAAGAACCTTCGTACTTACACCGTAGCCGACCTCTTCTGCGGCGGCGGTGGCATCCGCCAGGCTTCCGAAAGCACAGGCCGCACCCGCAACATCTTCTCGTCCGAGCTCGACAGTTTCGCCCAGGACACCTACCAGGCGAATTTCGGCGAGCGCCCGGCCGGCGACATTCTCGCGGTCGATCCGGCGAAACTTCCGCGTGCCGACATCGTGCTCGGCGGTCCGCCATGCCAGGATTTTTCCGTGATGGGAAAGCGCGCCGGTCTGACCGGGCAACGCGGTGCCCTGACCCTGGCGTACGCCAAATTTCTGGCAGTCCAGAAGCCGCTGACGTTCTTAATGGAGAACGTTGTCGGTCTGGTTTCGGCCGACGGCGGTAAAACCCTCGAACGCGTCAAAAAGCTCATGCGGCGGGCGGGTTACACCGTCTACACGCAAATTCTCGACGCGCGCGACTTTGGCTCGCCACAGAAGCGGCGTCGGCTCTTTCTAGTCGGATTCCGCAACGACCTGAACGTCACCTCGTTTGCATTTCCTGAGGGTGGCCTGCGCCCGGCAGCTGTCGGTTCAGTTCTGGAACAGAACGTTGACAGCAGTCATTGGCTTTCGGTGGGGTACGCCGCGAGCCTTGAAGCGCGCACGGCACGTAACGAGGCAAAAGGCAACGGCTTCGGGATGGTGGTTCTCGATACCACCGGCCCTGCAAACACCTTGACGGTCGGCGGCAGCGGCCGCGAACGCAATCTGATTGCCGCGAAGGCTCCAGCGGGCTCCGGCAAGTCGAATCTGCGGCGCCTCACCGTACGCGAGTATGCCCGCATCCAGGGGTTCCCGGACACATTCCGATTTCCGGTTTCGGACACCCAAGCCTACAAGCAGATCGGCAACTCAGTTGCCGTGCCCGTCGTAGCGGCACTCATCACCCGCGTTGTTGAGACGCTGGACGCCATCCTGGCGCCGAAGACCAAGAAGCCGAAGACAGTTCGGCCCCCCAACAAGATCAAGGGGCTTCTGTCAGGTCTGAAATTCGCCGACCTTTTCGCGGGCGTAGGCGCGTTCCACGTGGCGATGAAAGCCCTCGGGATGGATTGCGCCTTCGCGAGCGAATGGAACATGAAGGCTGCGAAAGTCTACGAGGACAACAATGGGACGAAGCCTAAGGGTGACATCACCAAGATTGACGCTCGGGAAATCCCGACACACGCGGTGCTGTGCGCTGGTTTTCCATGCCAGCCCTTCTCGGTTTCCGGCCAGCAACTCGGCTTCGCTGACACGCGAGGCACGCTGTTCTTTGACGTCGCCCGGATCGCGAAAGAAAAACAGCCAGACGTGGTCTTCCTGGAAAACGTGCGGAATCTTGCGGGCCACGACGACGGCAAAACCCTGGGGACCATCCTGGCGACGCTTGAAGAAATCGGTTACGACACCTTCCACAAGGTCATCAACGCGGCAGACCTGGGTTTTCCGACGGCCCGTCAGCGAATCTACATCGTGGGGTTCAGGAAAGATATTGGGATTGCTGCCGACATGTTCCGCTTTCCGAACAGCGCGGCGCAACGGACTGTCGTGGCGGATTGCCTTGAGACCCTGTCGGCAACGGAGACGGCGGCGCTGAGGGTCGGAACGATCCGCTCGGTGGACAAAAGGAAGGCAGTCGTGGCGGCGCAAACCGCAGCGACAAACCCGTCGGAGCCAGTTCGCATCGGCACCCTCGGTAACGGCGGGCAGGGCTACCGGATCTATTCCCCAGCAGGCGTTGGTATCACTCTGTCAGCTTACGGGGGCGGCGCAGCGGCGAAGACCGGAGCCTATCTGATCAATGGAACCGTCAGAAGACTGAGCCCGAGGGAATGCGCAAACATGATGGGCTTCCCTAAGACCTTCAGACTCGACGAAAGCCCCAACCAGGCCTACCAGCAGCTTGGCAACAGCGTGGTAGTGGGTGTTGTGGCTGCTATCGCCAAAGAAATCGAGCGGGCCCTGACCTTGGCGGTTAAGAAGCGCTGCCACGCACTTGCAGAGGATTGCCCTCAAGCGGCAAACGCCAACTGCAATGACGCTTCGGCGCCAGTCTGCCCACCGTGCAACAGCGATGTGGAGCACCGCAACAGCACCGTGACCAGATCCCCTGCTGTTGTTGATCCGACCAAGCGGGAACACGGCCGCTACTACACGACGGGCGATCCGCTTCGCCACCCCGCATTCCATCGCTGGTACGCCCAGATTCCGCTCGGTGCTCGATTCGTCGAGCCGTGTGCGGGGGCTGGTCATCTCGTTGCCCACCTGCGTAGCCATGGCATCGGCAATCCGGTGGACTGCTTCGACCTGCAACCTCCGAGCGAGAACCACGCAGGTGTCCCGGTGGTCCGTCGTGACACGCTGGCCGATTTCCCCCAGGGCTACGACGTCGTCGTGACCAACCCGCCCTATCTCTCACGACCTTCGGCCACCAAGCTGGGTGTCGCGTTTCCGACGGACTGCGGCAAGGCTGGCGACCTTTACGAGGTCGCGCTGGGGAAGGCGTTGGCGGCATCGCCTTACGTAGCGGTAGTGATTCCAGGCTCGTTCGTACGCTCCGGCCTGTTCCGCGATCGGCTGGAGGCAGTAATCGAACTCGAACCTGGCTGCTTTGGCGACACGTCCCATCCCGCCTGCCTGGCACTGTTCGGGTCGGCCCCGTCCGCCGACTATGAAATCTGGCAGGGCCACCGTCTGGTCGGGATGGCGTCCGCACTGGTCGGCAAGGTGCCGACGGCATCCTCAGGGGCCGCGTGGTCGTTCAACAACCCGAAAGGCCAGATCGCCCTTCGCGCGCTGGACTCGTCCGCCGGGGAATCGATCGCCTTCGCACCAGGGTCGGACGTGCCTTCGGCCGTGGTCAAGAAGACCTCCAAGGCGGTCACGCGCATCTCCGGCATTCCTAAATGGGCCGACGTCGCGGCCGTGATCGCGCGGGCGAACGCGTTGTTCCGCGCCTGGCGTCAGGAAACCGCTGGCGTATTCATCTGCCCGTTCGACGGCAAGCGCCGCCGCCTCGACTTCACGACCGCCAGGCGGTTCCTGGACGCTGCCTTGGCGGATCTGTCGGCAATGGCGGTGGCGGCGTGACAAAAGCGAACCGATCAGCTAGTACAGCCGTGCCTAAAACGGGCACGACTGTAATAGCTGCGAGGAATTCATCGCCCGAATATGGCGAAATAATCGATGTCCGTATCACCAGTCCAAAATAGGCGTTGCAGTTCAAACCATCCACCACCACCACGAAAGGAAAAGCACCATGACAAAGAGTAAATCCAACGGCAAGAAAACAAAAGTACGTATCGCGGCGAAGGCTGCGCTCATTCTGTCCTGCGAAACGGGGAACGCCCTGATTCGCGACTTCGGCAAGAGAAAGGCCTACAAGTTCGCGGCCCGTTTGGTGAAGGCTGCGGTTCCTCGGTTGATATACGTACCGGACGCTGCCGACGATGGTGGCGCATTCGGATACGACGCGGACTTCATCCCCGGGAACGCGCTTGAATCTCTTGTTCAGGCGTGTTTCCAGCCAGGTTTCGAAAACTCAATAAATGTGTCGCTCGCCAGAAGGCTGATCGATGAGCCTCGCCTTCTGTCGGAAGAGGGGTTTGAGGTAGACGCGGTCGCAGCCGGCCGGTTTATCGCGGCTGTCGCCAATTACTTGTCCCGATTGGAGGGAGATCCGGACAAGGCTGAGGAATTGTCAATCCTCAAGCTCAACGAGTTCTGTGCCTCTCAGGACCAGGCCACATAACAGATTTCCAAAATCCGAAATTCCAACCATCAACGAAAGGAAACGTCATGGCAAAGAAACAATTCCCAGCAACCTCACTCGCGCCGCTTGCCAAAGACCCAGATGCCGAGTTTGCGGAGAACCCGGCTGATTCTCCGGCAGACGCCGCGTACAAGGCCATGGTACGTCGCTTGTCTGAACAGCTTTGGGCCAGGCTCGCCGAGGGCGACGACGAGCCAGCGGCCTATCCTGGCATCACGGCCGCCCGCGCGATCTACGCCAAGGCCAGCATTGATTCGGACAAGCTGATCGCCGCAGCCATCGAGCTCTGCGGAAACGATGAGTGTGTGGCCATCGTCGTCGCGAAGGGATGGTGGAACTACTCCCCGTGGTGCCGTATCACCGCCCGAATCCGGCACTACACCTGCTGCGAAGCCTCTCCCGCAGAAGCCTGTGTGGGCGCCGTGGCAGACGCGATGCTGATCGACGTCCTGGGTCGGGAGAGTTTCGACTGGGTGCTCGCCAATGACTGAGCACCCAGGACTGCTAACCCCCTGCGCGACCATCGCAATCGCTATGTCGTCGTCCCTGCGCCAAGACGCACCGTCGCGCCGTTCTGCGGATGACAACGATGCGATTGTTACACAAACGTCAGGAGGCAACAAATGACCAGGAAGTTGATTGCTGCCCCTCTTCCTGTCTGGGCCGACGCACACCTCCTCGGAGAAGTTCCTGCGGTTCAGGCATATGTGTCCGCAGTCCATACCAAGATCAGGGACGGCCAAAGAAGGGCACAAGGAAAAGTCTTCCCCAGGTATGGCCTGCTTTCGCTTCACGCGACCGATGCGCCAGTCCTCTGCTATTCCAGATGTGCGCTTAAGAAGGTCTTCCCGCTTGGCTTCCATGACGCCGAGGGGCTGTTTCTCCCCGACACTCTTTGCGTCGATCTGGCCCTGGACGCGGCAGCAGGCGAGTCAGATGGACTGCTGCCGCTTGTCCTCATGCATTTCACAAGGCAGATCCTGAGACACACCATCCGCCTTCACGGGCTGTCCGACAACGCAGCGCAACTGGCCGGAGAGATATCTGTCTTTTCAAAATTACGGATCGCATTTCCACGGTTGCGCTGGTCGGACATTCTCACCCGGAACATTCCGGCCTCGCGTCTCAACGCCGACTTCTTGAGAAGTTACAGCATGCAGGCGGAGGAAAACATTGCCAAGGCAATTCTCTTCGACAAGGCACACCCGCTTCACGACGAGGCATTCATCGCTGTTCCGACTTTTTCCCGGGTGTCCGCTTCCGTCCTGCTCTGCCAGGACGAACTCGAAACAAACCTTTCAGTGGGAGGTACCAGACCCGGAAAGCGACTTTAAACCCTAGCAAAAGCAATTGAACCAAGCCCCTTGGCAATAGCACTACCAACCACAGAAAAGGAGATGAAGATGGGACAGGCAAAGAACAAGCGCAACATCCAGAAGGCGGCGGTGGGCCAAGCAGTGCCGATCTGCGCCGAATGGCTCGCACAGGAGGAAGCATACCTACCAGGATTCTTTCGGGAGATGGAGTTGGCGCATATCCGGCGCAAGGCGGAGAGGCCTTCCTGGTCGTATGTGGATGCTACCGATACGGGCGCGGCCCTGACGCGGGCCGCGCGGTCCCCAGCCCAAATTATGGCGCTGCTGCAAGGATTGAAACCGGAGGGTTTCGCCATGCGTGCTGTTTTCCTGGCCGGGTGGCGCGCGTCACGCGTCGTGCATCGGTTCGACGCCCGGTTGGCGGCGGAGCTTGCGGCGGCACCGTCGCTCTCTGGGCCGTTGCCAGCGGAACTCTTCAAGCGGATGCCGTACTTTTCAGTTTTTATCGAGACACCTTTGGCAGACCGGGACGGGAACATCCTGGAAGGGTTCGGCGCGTCACTGGAATACCACGCCCCGGATCAGCCTCCCTATCTTGATCTTTTATTTCCCCACAGGACCGCAGCGGGAGACATCCGCGTGCTCTTCGTTGGCCTCCGTCTGGAAGGCGAGCCGCTCGACGTCGTGATTCAACGCAACTGCCGCGAATCGGGCCTTCCGGCGTACGGCGCCGCCAACATCGAGGCCCTTTGCCGCAAGGCCCTACCGCTGCTGCTGTGGCTTTGCCAGGAGGATCCCGATGCGGTGAAACGCCTCGGTCCGCCACCGCCTCTGGCCAGCGCGAGCAAGGCCGGTCATCCGCTGCCCGTCGGGAACCCCGTCGAGGTCTGGACCGTCGGGGTCAGGGTCGGGGCACTGTTCGCCAAGGCGAAAGCCGACGCCGACGCGGCGAAGCAAGACTATGCAGGAGGCACCCATGCGCGGCCGAAGCCTCATGTCCGCGCGGGACACTGGCACCTCTACTGGTGCGGCGAGGGCGGCCGCACGCCCCGAGTGCGCTACCTGGCACCGTGCCTCGTCAATGCGGCATCCCCGGCAAACCTGCCGGTGGTCCTGAGGAAGGCCGCATGAAACAGTCGCCCCGACACGGCAACCAAGGCCGCAGCAGAATCGGCGGCATGACGGAAGCCAGCAAATTCGAAACCAAACCAACCAACGAAAGGGAAAAGCAAATGGAATATCAAATTACCGAAGATGAATTCGACGACGTCTATAAGCCCGAGAAAAACCGTCGGGCGCCGAACGATGCCGCGTGGGACGGGCGCATGTACGAAACCTATGGCAAGGAGCATGAGCGCGTCCGGAAAATTGCCGCAACCCACCCGGGACGTGTCTGGACCCTCATCGATGGCGGTGATGGCAGCACCCCGATCCTCAGCGGCTACCATCGGGTCAATCGGCTCGGCCACTTCATCACCAGGAAGGCCGTCCCGGACGGCGACGTGGTGCTGGTCCAGATCGAAGACTTTTTCGAAGACTGGGGGAATGGAGAATGAGCGCCAATGAACTCTTGCTTGACTCCGCCCGCTCGGGAGACCTGGCGGGTATCGTGAAAGCCCTGGCCGATGGCGCGAACCCGGAGGTGGAGGATGGACGGCACAAGCGGGAAACGGCACTGATGTATGTGGCGGCAGGCGGGCGTCTGGATTGCATGGCTGTGCTGCTCGATGCCAAGGCGACTCCGGATCACCGCAATCGATGGGGTGTCGCCGCCCTCCACCTGGCCGCCGAATCAGGAGACGTCGCGGGTACGGCGCTGCTGATCAGCCATGGCGCGAGCCCTTCCATACAGAGCAGGTGGGGCCGGACGGCCCTCCACATGGCTGCGGCGAAGGGCCACGCTGAAACCTGCCGCCTGCTGGTCGCAGCAGGGGCGGACCTTCGGATCGAGGACCAGCGCGGACGATCCCCTCTGGATGTCTGCCGTTCCGACCAGTTGCGCGGGCTTCTCGTTTCGGAGGCGGAGCGGCTTGCCCTCGAGTGCGGGTTGGCAACGCCTACCGGCAAGTCCGCCACGCACAGGATTTGACAAGCCTTGAATCAGGGATGGTCAGCCCCGCAATGCCTCGAGAATCTTCCTGACAGCCCCCGTCTCCATGACCACATGCGCTTCCGCTGCGACACCGTGAGACGCGCCGGATTTCAGGGAGGGCATGGCGTCGAGAAAGGCCTTCGGAGACAAACCCTCGGCCACCTTCTGGCACAACCTCGCGTACGTCCTCGTATCGGCGTCAGGACACAATTCTGCCAGAAGGAGTAGTCGGTGTTCCACCTCCGAGTTTGCCTTCCACCTGCGGGCCGCTATGGCCTCCAGCGCCGCTTTGTAGCGTTGCGGGAGTTTCTTGATTTGCAGGGACCGCACCGGAAAATCCTCCGGCGACTTGCCGCTGGCCTTCATCGCCTTCTCGAATTGGCCGGGGAGCTGTTTGTCCTGGTGGATCCCGTTCCAAAAGGCCTCCGCCTTGAATTTCAAGGCGCGCTTCGTCACGCGGCCTCCGCCCGGTGTGTTCGCCAGGGTCAGGGCCAATCCCTCGGACAAATCAAGCAGCGCGCGGGCCTTGATCTCGGCATCGGCCCAGGTCGTCTCATATCCGCGAGATCCCCGGCAGACCCTGTCGAGCAGGTGAAGCGACACATAAGCCTCACGGCCGGGCCGCTCAAGCGCTAGACGGCGCATTGCGGGCGTACCGCGCCTGGCGATGGTCAGCAGATAGCGTCCCGTTTCGTTGAAAGAATGGAAACTAATGCGGTCCCGGCGCGCGTTCGGCTTGAGCCAGCCATTGGCGACCGCCCGGTCGAAGGCCAGCCGGTCAAGCGTTAGCAGATCGGCACGGACGCTGAACGGTTCGATGGCGTGTTCGCGTCGCGGCTGCATGCCCCCCCACGAAAGGCCACGACGCGGCGGGTCTTCCGGTGCCTCGCTCCGGACTGTTCGTTGGGCGGGATCGGCAACGACGCCGCCCATGATTTCGGGAATTCCGATGCCGATCGGCAGAGATGACCGGCGGCGCTTGCGGCCCGGATCGGCCTTCGGTCGCCAGATCGCCAGTACTTCCCTGGCGGTCATTTTGGCCTTTTTGCCCTTCTTTCGATCGGCCTTGCGATCCACGTCGAGGGAATGGATCGTGGTCGCCGACGCATAGACTTCGCGCACCGATGGCGAGTCATGGTTGCTCACCACCACGGTCGCCCCGCGTTCCGCCGCCGCTGCGGCAAGGGCGGCGAGATCCGCGTGGGCCTTGATGTCGAAGGGCTCCGAGTAGCCCGTGAAGGTGGCGGGCTTTCCCTCTTCCGGCATGTAGGGCGGGTCGCAATAGACGAAGTCGCCCGGACCTGCGTCGGCAATCGCCGCGCGGAAGTCGCGGATCGAGAACTCGGCCTTGTCGCCGAGCCGTTTGGAGAATTCGCGGATCTGCTCCGTCGGGGGCAGGCTCTTGGACTTGCTCTTGTGCCAGGAGATGTTCAGATCGCCGTCTTCGTTGTGCCTCACCAGGCCCAATGCGGCGCGGCGGTTGAGGAAGATCAGCAGCGCCGCTTTCTCTTCGGGAGGGGTCCTGGCGGCGTTGTAGCGGCGGCGGGCGGCGAGAAACCTACTCTTGGTGCCATCACCCCGGGCGAAGAAGAGCTTCTCGATTTCGGATACGAAAGCATCGGGATGGAACGCGGCCTGATTGTGTGCAGCGACGAGCGCGGGGATTGCGTCGGACGCCTGGATCGATTCAAAGCGAAAGGCCAGGCCGGAGGCAACGACGCCGGATCCGGTGAACGGCTCGATCATGCGCTTGGCGCTGCGCGGAATGAGCGTGGCGATGCGTTCGAGGATGGTTCCCTTCTGCCCCGGGTAGAACAGGAACCGCCCCGCGCCGGCCGCCTTGCGGCTCTCGGCGAGGAGTTTCTGAACTTCGGTCTTTTCCGGTTTCTTAGTCGTTGCCACCCGCAATCCCTTTCAGCAGAATCAGAACCTCTTTGCGGACCTCGCGCCACGCTTGTATCGAAATGCCGCGATCCGCCCGCGTATTGCCGGGTCGCCTCTCAAACATGGCCAACTCCTGGTCAAACGGATCGCGCTCGTCGCCCATGCGGCCCATCATACCGCAGAAGGTTTCTGACAGGAACGGGGCCAACAACGACGGTGGGATGCCAAGACAATGCCGGTCCGATTTGCGCCCCGGTGCTTTGATTGGAACCGCCCGGGGGAGGGTTACTGCGGCGGGACGAGACATCCGCCAAACGGCGTTGCCCGTTGGACTCTGCCGCGCCACTGTGATCCCAGGCCGCCATGTGGCGGTCCGAATCCCGCAAGGAGGTCACCACCATGGCAGCCCGCAAACCCAAGCAACCCGAAACAGTCCAAGCCACCCCCGACACACTCGGCGTCAGCGCCGAAACGCGAGACGGCATCTGCCATCTCTCCTTCCCGTTCTCCGATCACCTGCGTCGCCTCGCCAAGGCACAGTTGCCCGGCATGGAGTTCGATCCCCAGGCCAAAGCCTGGGTCGTCCCGATCGACCAGCAGCCCCAGACCGAGGCCACCGTCACGGCGTTGCGCGCCGAACGCGCCCGCATGCTCGCCGATCGGCAGCAGGTCGAAGCGGCAGCACGGGCCGGCGTCCAGGACGCAAAAGTGAAGGACGCCTACAAAGCCGACAACACCCGGTCCAGCGGTCCCATCCTTGCGGTTGGCGAGTTCTACGTCGCCCAGGCAAACGGCAAGAACTACATTGCCATCCACGAAATGGGCATCCTGCGGCATCCCGTCCAGGGCGATCTGCCCGATCAGACCCGTTGGGACGCCTACAAGCCCGCCGTCGGCGAGCAGAAGTCCATCCTCTACAAGAAAGGACTGGGAATCGTCCAGGACCGGGCACCCGAGCGCAGCCACACACCCGAGCGCGCCCGCCAGCCCGAAGCCACGCGCTGATTCCCCTCTTCGGAAACCCGACGCCCCGTTCGCGGGGCGTCTCCCATCAGAGGAGGGCGCTGTGGATCTGCAACGACCGATATCCGTGTTCTTCGGGCGCGGCGGCTACGCACCGTCCCAGATCACCGTCGACCACGGCTGGGCGAGTGTGGCCGCCACCGCCGCCTTGAGCGGCGGCTTCTCAGCTTCGTTGTTCCTGCTGTTGCGTCTGCCGCTCAACACCTCCGGCGGCTTCATGCTCCACCTCAAAGGGTTTGTCGGCAGCCTCGCCTCGTCCATCATCCCCGCCACGACCCCCTGGAAACTGCTCTGGTTCGAACACGTTATGGCCCTCGACATGCCGGGTCGAGCCGTGCTCTGCGGCAAACTGGCCGTCGCCGGCCTGATCGGCGCCTGGCTGGCCGTCCATGCCTGGCGCCGGGTGGCCCGGCCCATCGACGGTTATCTCCACATCCGGGGCCGGCGCCTGCTTGAAGGTACCGCCGCACTGGCCGCCGCCCGCGCCGTATCCCGACTGGAAGCGGGCAAGGATGCCGACTCACAGGACCTGTGGGTCCATCCCAAGGTCCGCTTCTCAGCCGAGCGCATGAGCCGTCATGGCATCCTGGTGGGCAAAGTCGGTGGGGGCAAGACCACCATTCTTGTCAGGATGATCCACCAGATCATCGAGGGCGGACACAAGAGCCTGATCTTCGATATCAAGGGCGATTCCACCGCCAAGTTCTACCGGGGCAGAAATGGCCCCGTCGCCATCCTGGCGCCCTGGGATCGCCGGTCGCTGATCTGGGACATCGCCCGCGATTGCCGCACCCGCGCCGAAGCGATCCGCTTCGCCAACTACCTCATCAAGGACAGCAAGGATCCCATGTGGTCCGCCGCCGCCCGCCAGCTCTGTGTCGGGTTTCTGGTTCATCTGCAAATGACGCGGGGCGAGCGCTGGGGCTGGAAAGACATCGCCGACATGCTGACGACCCCGGAGACGGAGCTTCTGGCGATCATGAGAGACGCCAATCCGGAAGCCATCCGCGCGGTGGAACAGACCGGCACCACCACGACCGGGATATTGATCAACCTCTCGGCCTTCCTGTCCGTCATATTCGATCTGGCCGAAGCCTGGCCCGAACCGGTGCCGGGCAGGATGTTCAGCATCCAGGACTGGATCTTCAACGACAGGACCCGCCATAAGGCGGTGATATTGGGCGGCAACAAGGAGTTCGGCCCCTTGATGACCAGCTTCGCCAGTGCCCTGATCGCCCAGGCCGCCGCCTGTGTCTGTTCCCCGCGTCTGGCGGAGAGCCGCAGCCGCCGTCTGTATTTCATTCTCGACGAATTCCCCCAGCTCGGCAAAATCGACATCGAGCCCCTGGTGGCGGTCGGAAGATCGAAAGGGGCGCGGGTCTGGCTGGGATTGCAAGACTTCGGCCAGATGAAGAAGATCTACGGGCAGGACGAGGCCCAGGCGATTGCCGCCATGGTCGGCACCATTGTCTGCGCGGGGGCGGCGCCAGGCGAGACCGCCAAGTTCATCGCCGACATGGCCGGCGACCGCGAGGTCGAGCGCAGCAACATGAGCACCAGCGTCCAGGGCGGTTCGAGCCAGGATTCGACCAGCCATAGCTGGCAGCGGGAGTCCATTCCGGTGATCAGCGAGAGCCAGGCCGCCGGTCTGGGTCCGGTGGCGGGGACCAGGGAGATTCGGGCGCTCTTGCTCAACTATGGCGAGGACGCCCTGATCCTGCGCTGGCCTTTCGACACGCGCCCGAATATCGCAAAGCCGGTGGTGCTGGCGGAGTGGACGCGCCCGACGGCAGAACGCCAGGCGTTGGCGCAACAGCAGGCGGAACTGGAAGCCATCGCTACCCTGGAAGGGGAGGACAAGATCGAAGCTGAACGCCGGTTGGCGCTGTCGCGGGAGCTGGCGGCATTGGCCAAGGCTCCGCCGGTCAAGGAAGCGTACTCGGCGGAACGTGCCGCCGACTGGCTGGCCGAAGCCAGCCAGAACCAGCAGGCACCGGACCTCGGACAGGGCGCCGCACCGGAATCCATTGCAGCGCCGAATTTCGTTACGGATGCCCCGAGCGAGGGAGAGGGATACGACCCGGCAAGTTCCTATGTCCTCGAGCAGCTTGCGGAATCGGCGGCAGCGGGCTCGGACTATCCCGAGCTCGGCGATCTGGCGGCGGGATTACTGAAACTGGCCGAGGCGGCCGACGCCTTGTGCCAGCCGCCCGGGCCAACGCGCAGGCAGGCGCCGATCCCGCGACGGGTCAATTGAGGAGGGCAGAATGAAACTGAAGGGATGGATGCGAAGTCTGGGACTGGCCGTGGTGGACCCGGCGAGAAATAACTGGAACGAATGCGGATGGGTGTCGCCGTTGTCCGAGGCGTGTATCCGGTCGAATCCGTTGCTGGTTCGGTGGCTGTTGGTCGTCAGGGCCGACCCGGACGGAAATCCGGAAGAGAGCCGACGGCCGATCGAACACCTGGCGGTGGGGGATTGTTCGGCGCAGGCGCTGGCTTGCGCCAGATTGTTGATGGCGGCGGGGGTTGATCCGCGCCAGTTCGACGATCAGGCGTTGTCGGCGCTGGATTATGCCGAGAGGGAAGGGAAGGAGGAGATGGTGGTGGTGCTGTGTGGCGTGACGAGGCGATGACGTGGCCGTTTCAGTCTTCCGAACTTACTGATGGCAATGCTAAGCATTGGACCATTGACACCCAAGGGCCTTGTTGCCCACCTGGCACAGGACCTCGAGCCAGCGCTATATGCCGAATGACCCCATCCGAGGCAACGTCTCCGCTTTCCGCTCCTTCAATCCGAGCACCGTTTCAGTCGCCTCGCGCAGCAACTCGCGCCAACCCTCCTCGTCGATGCGCTGGACCAGCTTGTCCGGCCAGACTTCACCTGTTGATTCAAACCTGTCGCGGAGGAGCCGGATGAACTCGAGCAGCAACTGGACGTCGGGTCCGGGACCGAAACGCGCCGTAAATCCACCCCAGGAGGTGAAACGCAGGATTTCGCGAATATCCTTGGGAACACTGTTGATGAAAAGAAAGACGACCGGCTTGCCGTCGCTCTGCATTTCGATCCAATCGCTGCCAACTGTTGGTTCGTACCGCCAGCCGTTCGTTACCGACGCCGAGTTGTCTGCCCCGATCCGAACCTGGATAAATGCTTTGGCATTCCATGGCGTCGTGGCACCTTTTGGCCGCTGTCCTGGACCGGGATCTGCGACGCCCCAGTGAAACTCCTGAATTTCCTCAGTCGCGACGACTTCCTCTTCATTCACCGTGCTCACTCCTCGCTCCATGACCTCGCCTGGCATGGTTAGTCCCAATTCAACATGTGCCTGGTCGCTTCATTTCGGACGTGGCGAGATTGTATGATGGGCGCCTTGCGATATTTCCAAAATCTCCAATGACCCGATCCATTCCAGGTGATGGCGGCCGGCCAATGGCCGGCGCTCTCTGGTTTCTCGGAGATGTTCATGGCGATATCTCCCACGTCAATTTCGAGCTGTCCCGAGCGCGGCGGAACGGGACCGCCCCGCAAGCGGTCATTTTCATGGGCGACCTGGAAGCCGACCGGCCATTCGCGAAGGTGGCCGAGAATATTGCTACGGCCGGAGGCGGCACGGAAGCCTGGTTCATTCACGGCAATCACGATTCCGATCTGGAATTGTTTGCCCGAAATATCTTTGATGAGGCGGGTTCGGATCGCAACCTGCATGGACGAGTGGTCACAATCGCCGGCGTCCGCGTCGCTGGTCTTGGCGGTGTTTTTGAAAAGGCAATCTGGCATCCGGAGGTCAATGACGGAGAGCCATCCTGGCTGTCCTTCGAGGACTATGCGGCGGAACAGAAGATCCGGGCCGGGCGCGGGGAAGCCGTCGTCGCTGTTGGGCGCACGCTAAAGCACCGCACGAGCATTTTCTATGACGTCTACCTGGAACTGCACGGATGTCCAGCCGACGTGCTGGTCGCCCACGAAGCACCCGCATGCCACCCGAGGGGGTATGGGCTTCTTGACGATCTTGCGCAATCGATGGGCGTTTCAAAGGTGTTCCACGGCCATCATCATGACAATCTCGATTACTCGACAACCGGAAGAGTGGAACCCTATTCGGTCCACGGTATCGGTTACCGAGGCATCGCCGATCTTGACGGAACCTGCCTGAGGAAAGGCGCGTACGACGAAGAGCGCGAGGCGCGACTCGGCCCTGCGTAATTCTTCTATGGCTTGTCTTGGAACGGGAGTGACAGCCGCCCGGATTGCTCAGGGCCGACATTAAATATATTGAACGCGATTTGCCTGTTTTGGCCTCTTTTTGCATGTATTTCGCTGGTCTCATTAAATATATTTTGGATTTTCGTGCTGGGACAATGTGCCCTGCAGTGTCGATACCCAAGTCTGGACAATGGCGCGGGCAAGGGTTCCCCAAAGATTTGGAACGCTCCCATTGACACGGGACATGGCATCCGGTTCTATGGTTTAAGACAAACCAAATCGGAGAACGTATGCCCTCAGAGAACAAATTCAGACCCAAACGTCGTCACGGGCGGCACAGACTCGAACCCGCCCAACGCCTTGACGCGTTGCTCGCCTTCAACGTCATCGCTGCCGATCGCGAGAGCGTCTATCGTCACTGCGACAAGCTTGGCGTCGTGCCGGCCGCATGGATGCGCGAACTGGTCATGGCGGCGGTCAAGGCGGGAGCGAGATCATGAGCGGATACTCCAACGCCTGCGCCATTCCCTATTCGCGATTCGGTGAGGATGTCCTGCCACTGCTGTTCTGCCGCAGCGGATTGTTTACCACGGCGACACTGGGCAGCGGCACCTATGTCAAAGACCGACTGGTCGGGTCCTTCCGGCCATGGACGATCTACTACACCGGGGAACTGCTCAATCAGCGCGATCTTGACGTTTGGCTCGCCTGCCTGCGTGTCGCCCTCCGGCGGCAGGAGCAGAGCGGCACGCCGATTGCTGGCGAACCGGTGCGCACTTCCCGAGCCGAGCTATTGGCAGAGTTGGGCCTGTCCTACTGTGGGAAGTCAGCACGCACGCTGACCGAACATTTGCTGCGCTTCCGCAACGCCATGCTGGTCATCGATGGTCCGATCCGAGTCGAAACCGCGCTGCTTCTGCGCGACCTGTCGGCCGAGAAGGGTGAAGACGGTTTGAGCTTCGAGTTCGACCCGCTGCTCATGCCGCTCCTCGCAAATCATTTGGCCAAGGTCGCCTTCATTCAGGCGCGTGGTCTGCGCGACAAGCTGGCAAAATGGATCTTCCGCTATGCTTCCACCTGCGGCAAGAATCTCGTCGCCGTCGGGGTAGAAAACATCCGTCGGGTTACTGGAAACGCCGAACCCATCGTTTTCTACAACCAGAAGACCCGGGAAGATGTCATCGTGCGCGAGGCCGTTCCCTTGTTCGAGTTTCGCCGGACGCTGTCCCAAGCGTGCGACAAGGCGCTGGCGGCGGCCGAACCTGGAACCTTCGCCCAACTCGAGATGGACGCCTCGCGCGGCGATCACGGGCAGCTGCTCGTGCGGCGTGTCTCGGATGCGCCCGTCTTGATCGCCAAGACTGCATCCGTGCCGTCTCCGCAGGCCGTCGCAGCGCGAGAGCGACGAGGGCGCGTCGCACTTTGACCAAGCCCCCGGAAGGGGGCTTTTCTACAAGGTCGTTTCAATATCGCGCTGAATTCGTTGGAGCCTTTTACCGGGAAACATGGAGCCTTTCACCGGGTGAGATGGAGCCTATTGCCGGAAAAGGTGGAGCCATTTACCGGAAATCACCACGCAGTCCCGCTACCGGCGTGGTCTCCGGCCCTTTAGAGTACTTCCTAGAGAAGAACCTTAGATCGCTTTCCGCTTCGCGGATCGCTCAGGAGGTCTCAGCGGCGCACCCGCCCCTGGGGCGGGCGCAGGCGCCCTCCTGAAAATCCAAGATTAAAGCCAAACCAAATCAAACCCGCGAGTCAAAACCTGAAACCAAAACCCCGGATCAGTACCCGGAGGGCGGCCCCTCCGGACCACCCCGACCATGGAAGGAAACGGCAAAGGCAAAGGCAAATGCAAATGCAATCCCCAGCCTTGTACTTGCTCGACCTTACCCAAGCAGCGCTTCGAGCCTAACCAATTTCTCGGAGATGACCCGAGAAAGCCGGTCTGCCTCGGGGTCGCCCTTAATTCCATGATCGCGTGCCCATTCGCAGAATCGAGCCATCGTGGCGGCACGTTCGGCGTCGATGGTTCCCTGCAACAGTCCGCTCTCTATCAAAGGAGCTAGGCCGGCGGCCGCACGAAGGCGGTTAAGTTCGGGACTCGGATCCGAGATTTTTGACATGGTTAAATTTTTCCGGAGGATGAGAGCCGACTCCGGATGGAACCGACACGCTCAGTCGCCCATCCCTCTTTTTCGAGAAGTAGCCGACGTGTGACCAGAAGCTTCACCAAATATCCGCGCCTCCTCCTGCGCGAATGCGTAAGCAGCGGCTTCGCTGCGGCGCGCGAGGTATTTGTCGAGATTAAGGGTCGCGCATTCGTCCGAGTCGGACAGCGCGTCACCCAGCCCGAGGGACTTGAAGAAATCGATCGGAGGTTTGAGCTTGCGGAGGAGGAAGGGCCATTCGTCGTCGGGCAGGGCGCCGTCGATCCAATCGTGGAACGAAACGAATCCAAGACCCATCGTTGCGCGTTTCGCTAACCCTTTCTTCGCGTGCGCGGCGTTTTGGTATTCCTCGGCTGCGGGCCCGAGCATGAAATCTCGGACGGTTCCGAGGCGGTATCGAACCGGGCCTTTTTCTCCCCAAGGCCTCATCGCCGGCGGAGGGTTTCCGACCTGCCGATCATCCGCGAGTTGCTCGATTGAGCGACCGAGCAACATTCCCAATTGCGGGGGGATCAGCCAGAGGTCGTCCGAGAGTTTTTCGCGATCAGATAGGTGGGCCCGCACGAGGTCGTCGGGGAGTGCGGCTGAAATTTTTGGCATGGGCCATCATACCCAAAACGGTTAAAGGACGGGTAAGCAAGGGAAACATAGGGGAAACAGACAGCGTATGTGCCGCTATACTGTCCATTATGTAAGTTAGATTATGTGTGAATAAGACCTTATAAATTAAGGTGATGTAGTCAATTACTGAAAGCGCTACGATGTCGTACGTGAAAGGATCATGAATCCACTTGCAGGTGGCGGAATTGCCGGGCTGTTTTCCACCCATCCGCCGACCGAGGAACGCGTCGCCCGGTTGCGGGCGATGGCCTGAAGGGTCACCGCGGCCGCAGCGGCCGAAAGTGAGGGGCCTGTCCGGGCGCTGTCTATAATCCGCGATTCGCCCATATTCTTCGCGGTGCGCACTCATCAAGACCCACAAATCCCTGCTGCCGCCCGACTCGCTGGCATACGCCCTGCTGCGTGCGGCCGAAGTCGTCGCCGGCATCATTGGCACCGGTGGCAGGGATGCTGCCGTAGCGGGTTCAGCGACGGGCACGGGGCCCGGACGCAACCTGGACGCCGGGCTGGCTGCCTGTTGGCACGCGCACGCGCTGACCTTGAGCGCGGGGCAGAGGGGTGCCGTCCAGGACCTGGCATACGGAACCCTGCGGCAATATGGCCGCGGCGATTTCATGCTGGGGTGCTTGCTGCGGACGCCGCTGCCGGAAGGCCCTGCCGCGCAGGGAAAGGTCCTGCTGCGCGCGCTGCTTCTGGTCGCGTTGTACCGGCTCGAAGCGAGGCCTGCCGAAGCCCATACCATCGTTGACCAGACGGTCGATGCCGCCGGGGAAATCGATCGAGGGCGCCTCAAGTCGCTGGCGAACGCCGTATTGCGCAATCGCCTGCGGCGTGACGCGGAATTGATCGCCGCGGCCGCCGCCGACCCGGTGGCGCACCATCAACATCCGGCGTGGTGGATCGAGAGCATTCGCCGTGGGCATCCCGCCTGTTGGGAAGCCATACTTGCCGCGGACAATTCCCGCCCGCCGATGACGCTGCGGGTCAACCGTCGCCGCATCGACGTTCGCGCCTATCTGGCGATGCTGGCGGACGCGGGCGTGGCTGCCCGGCCGCTTGCCGATCAGGAGTGCGCCATCCGGCTGGACCGTCCGCAGCCGGTGGAAAGACTGCCGGGATTTTTCGCTGGTCTGGTTTCGGTCCAGGACAGCGGCGCACAGCATGCGGCGCCGTTGCTCGGGGCAACGGACGGCATGCGCGTCCTTGATGCCTGCGCGGCTCCCGGCGGCAAGGCGACCCATCTGCTGGAACTCGCCGACGTCGAATTGTTGGCGCTGGATGCGGAACCGCAACGCACCGCCCGAATTACCGAAAATCTGCAGCGCCTCGGTCTGCATGCGGAAGTCAGGACCGCCGATTGCCGCGCGCTGGAAACATGGTGGGATGGCCGCCCATTCCTGCGCATACTGGCGGATGTGCCCTGTACCGCCTCGGGCGTAGTGCGTCGCCATCCCGACGGCAAGTGGCTGCGGCGCGAATCCGATATTGCGGCATTCGTCCGGACTCAAGCCGGAATTCTCGATGCCCTGTGGCGCGTGCTCGCCCCCGGTGGCAAAATGCTCTACGGCACGTGTTCGTTGTTTCCGCAGGAAAATGCGTTGCAGATGGCCGCTTTCGCGGCACGCCACGGCGATGCCGTGAGCCTGCCGCTGGGAGGTGGAGCCGGCACCCGGGAGTTGCAACAATGGCAACTGGTGCCGCAAGAGGAACATGACGGTTTTTTCTATGCCTTGTTGCAGAAATCCCATTAGATCGATGCTCCGCTTCGTGCTGGCCGCCGGCCTGCTCGCCTTGAGCGCGGCAGTCTGGGCCGGCAAGATCGAGCCGCTGTCCGCGAAACTGAGCACCGGAGAGGATGCCTACGTGCTTTCAGCCGAGTTCGAGATCGATCTTGGCAGCCATTTCGAGGATGCCGTGTCGCGCGGGGTGCCGCTCTACTTCGTTCTCGAACTGGAGGTCACGCGCAACCGGTGGTACTGGTACAGCGAGCACATCGCCGGCCGCAGCGTGACCTACCGGCTCGCCTACATTCCCTTGACGCGCCAGTACCGCCTGTCCAGCGGGGGCACCTTGCACCAGAACTTTGAGTCGCTGGGCGAGGCGCTGCGGATGGTGGGGCGAGTTGCGGCGCTGCCGGTGGCGGACAAGGGCGTGCTGAAGGCGGGCGAGAACTACCAGGTCGCTTTGCGGCTGGCGCTGGATCGACAACAACTGCCCAAGCCGTTGCAGGTTGACGCCATCGGCAACAGGGACTGGCAGGTCGAAGGTGCGGTGACGCGCTGGCAATTCACCCCCGGCAGCAATCCCGCAACCACGCCCGAGCGGGAACCGAAATGAGAATCCTCGCCATCGTCGCGGCGGCAATCGGAGTGATCCTGCTGTTCCTGCTGGCTTCGGCCAGCGCCAACACGGCACTGTTCGTAAACAGCTACCCCCTGCTGCTGGGCCTCAATGCGGCGGTCGTGCTCGCCTTGCTGGTGCTGGTGGTGGTGCAATTGCGCACGATGTGGCGCGAATACCGCCAGCGGGTATTCGGCTCCCGCCTCAAATCAAGGCTGATGCTGATGCTGGCCCTGATGGCGGTGCTGCCGGGTGCCGTGGTGTACGGTGTTTCCCTCCAATTCGCCATGAACAGCATCGAGTCCTGGTTCGACGTGCGGGTCGACAGCGCCCTCGAGGGCGGCCTCAACCTCGGGCGCAACGTGCTCGACAGACAGCTCGCCGAACTGACCGAAAAGGCCCGCGGAATGGCCGTCGAACTTGGCGACGCGGGCGATTCCAAGGTACCGCGGGCGACCCGGCTGAATCGCTTGCGCGAGCAGGTGGGCGCGCAGACCGCAACCCTGCTGACCGGATCCGGCAATGTTCTGGCGAGTAGTTCCATCGATACGCAGCGTCTTCTGCCGGACGTCCCCGGCGCCGCGCAGCTGCGCCAGGCTCGGCAGGGCCGCGGTTTGTCGCAAGTCGAAGGCGATGCCAGGGTCGGCTTGACCCTGCGGGTGCTGGTGCCGGTCGCCGGCGGCGCGCTGACCATGGAGTCGCACGTGCTGCAACTGACCCAGCCCGTGCCGCCGGCGATCGCAAAGAGCGCCGCCAGCGTCGAGGCGGCCTATCGCGACTATCAGGAACTGTCGCTGGGCCGGGCCGGATTGAAGCGCATTTACTCGCTGACCCTGACCCTGACCCTGCTGCTGGCCTTGTTTGCCGCGATCGCTCTGGCCTTTTTTCTGGCTAAACGGCTGGCGGCGCCGTTGCTGATCCTGGCGGAGGGCACGCAGGCGGTGGCGGCAGGCGACTTCACGCCGCGCGCGGCGCTCGAAACCCATGACGAGATGGGCGTGTTGACCCAGTCCTTCAATCGCATGACGCGCCAGCTCAACGATGCCCGGCAAGAGACCGAGCGTCATCGCGGTCAGGTCGAAGCGGCGCGCGCTTATCTTGAAAGTATCCTGGCCAACCTCTCCGCCGGCGTACTGGCCTTCGACCGGGACTTTGTGCTGCGCGCCACCAACCACGGCGCCAGCGCGATACTCGAGGATGACCTCGCCGTCCTGGAGGGCCAGCGGCTGGGCGGCTCGAGCTGGCATGCGACGCTGGCCGAGGCGATCCGGGAGGGCTTCGCCGGCGATGATTCGGGTGGAGCGGAGGGCAAGGAATGGCAGCGTCAGATCGACATCAAGCGGCGCGATGGCGCCACGCAGGTCTTGCTGCTGCGGGGTTCGACTTTGCCCGAGGCCGGTGGCGGCGGTTATGTTGTGGTATTCGACGACATCACCCAGCTGATCGCCGCGCAGCGTTCGGCAGCTTGGGGAGAAGTGGCGCGGCGCCTTGCCCACGAAATCAAGAACCCACTCACGCCGATCCAGCTCTCCGCCGAGCGTCTGCAGCTCAAGCTTTCCGACCGGCTCGACGCGGACGGCCGCGCCCTGCTGGATCGTGCGACCACGACCATCGTCAATCAGGTCGAGGCGATGAAAGGCATGGTCAATGACTTCCGCGACTATGCACGCACGCCGCCCGCCCAATTGCGGCCGCTCGACCTCAACGCGCTGGTGATGGAAGTGCTGGGCCTGTACGAGAATTCGCGCGCCCGGGTGGCGACGGAACTGGCGACCGACCTACCGCACGTGACGGGCGACGCGACCCAGCTGCGGCAGGTGATCCACAACCTGCTGACCAATGCCGAGGAGGCGGCGGACGATCGGCTGAACCCCGCCACCCGCCCGGAAATCCTCATCGCCACGCGACGCGACGGCAGGGGCGTAGTGCTGGGCGTGAGCGACAACGGCAGCGGCTTTCCGGATGGAATCCTGGCACACGCCTTCGAACCCTATGTCACCACCAAAGATACCGGGAGCGGGCTGGGCCTGGCGATTGTCAAGAAGATCGTCGATGAACACCGTGGTGAAGTACGCATCTCCAACCGCAAGCCGCGCGGGGCGGAAGTATCAATTAGGCTGCCGCTGGCGGCATGATCGAATAGCAAAGGCACTAGAAACCCATGGCACAAATACTCGTAGTTGATGACGAAATCGGAATTCGTGAGCTGCTCTCGGAGATTCTGCGCGACGAGGGACACGAGGTGCGTCTCGCGGAGAATGCCGCCGCCGCCCGCCTGGCTCGCAGCGAGGCCCGACCCGACCTGGTATTGCTGGATATCTGGATGCCGGACACGGACGGGATCACCCTGCTCAAGGAATGGGCCGGCGGCGGCCAGCTGACCATGCCGGTAATCATGATGTCCGGTCACGGGACCATCGACACGGCGGTGGAAGCCACCAGGATCGGCGCACTGGACTTTCTCGAAAAACCGATCGCCCTGCAGAAACTGCTCAGTGCGGTGAAGAAGGGCTTGGCCAAGACGCCCACGCTGGCTGCCGGCAGCCTGTCGCTGACGGCCTTCGTTC
>Ga0208566_1000170_pt1 | contig 47620 bp, 43 predicted proteins | sample PL_2010_150m_FD_184159 | JGI IMG/M metagenome (GOLD analysis project Ga0208566, IMG submission 184159) | Freshwater microbial communities from Powell Lake, British Columbia, Canada to study Microbial Dark Matter (Phase II) - PL_2010_150m... | ecosystem: Environmental > Aquatic > Freshwater >...
AGAGTGGCCAAGGCTGCTGCGGGAAGATTCGCCCGCAGCAGGATCGCGCCTGCTGCGGCAAACGGGATTTGCGCCACCGGAACGATGAGCCCGAAGAATACTCCCAGCGCGGCACCGGTCGCTACGGTCCTCCTATTGAGATGCCATAGCCACTCACGCTCGAGCAGCGGACCGAGCCAGCGCAGCGCGCGGCTTCTTCGGGCTTCGTCGCGGGTAGGTATCAGGCGGTGGAGCTTTTGCGCAAGTCCCTTCGTCCATCGCGACCGCGTTTGTGCCAGCGTTGCGGTGCCGCAACTGGCGTTTTCGTTAGGAAGTGGGGGGCCGGCGGACATCGCGATGATTCCCGTATCGGTCTCAGTAACCGACCGATTGGTGCGCGATCGGCCTGCCCGCGCTGTTTGCGCGCAGCGCTGCGATCCGGTCCTCGAGCGCCGGGTGGGTGGAGAAGAACTTCGCCCAACCGGACTTGCCGCCGCCCGAGATGCCGAACGCGGCGACCCGCTCCGGGAGTTGCGAGGCTCCCTGCAGGGATTGCAGTCGTTCAAGAGCTGCGATCATCTTGTTGCGCCCGGCGAGGCCGGCACCGCCCATGTCGGCGCGGAATTCGCGACGGCGCGAGAACCACATGACGATTCCGGACGCGAGAATGCCGAGGGCGATCTCGAGCACGAAGAACGTCACGTAATAGCCGATGCCGGGGCCTTCCTCGTTCTTGAGGATGACGCGATCGACGAACCAGCCGACGGCGCGGGCAATGACAATGACAAAAGTGTTGACGATTCCCTGGATCAGGGCCAGCGTCACCATGTCGCCATTCGCGACGTGCGACACTTCATGGCCGAGAACGGCTTCTGCTTCGTCGCGGGTCATGCGCTGCAGCAGGCCGGTCGAAACGGCGACCAGCGCGTTGTTCCTGCTCATGCCCGTGGCAAAGGCATTGACCTCGTCTGATTCGTAGACCGCCACTTCCGGTATGCCGATGCCAGCCGCATTTGCCTGGCGGGCGACGGTATCCATTAACCAGACTTCGGTCGAGGTCGTCGGATGCTCAATGACACGTGCGCCGACCGCCATTTTTGCCGACCACTTGGAAATGGCCAGCGAAACGAACGCGCCACCAAAGCCGAACACAGCGGCAAACGCAAGCAGGGCGCCGAAATCGAGACCTTGGGCGCCGATGAACTGGTTGAAACCGAAAAGATGGGCGACCACCGACAACGTGACGAGCACGGCAAAGTTGGTCAGCAGGAACAAGGCAATGCGTTTCATGACAGACTCCATTCAAATAAGGACTAGCAATTCGGTGGCTCTTGGCCGGTACTTCAGCAGAAGCTTTGATTGCGCTTCAGCGATTCATCCTCGCCTCCTTGCACCAGACAACGGTGCGCGCCCGCCGAACAAGGCGAGGGCGAAGTACCAGATTGAGAATTGGGTTTTCTTTTCCATGATGGTCTCTCAGGTCAAGTGCCGGCGGCATCCGCTGCCGGAGCGGGCCAAGCGTTCGCGCGCGTCCCTGCGCAGGGAAAGAATGATCGAAGTGACGATGATCGCGGCCACGATACCTAGCGAAATCAGCACAGGAATCTTGAAAACGTCGAGCAGCATCATCTTTACGCCAACGAACATCAGCACGATGGCGAGGCCGTACTTCAGCAAAGAGAAGCGGTCAGCCATGTCGGCGAGCAGGAAATACATCGCACGCAGACCGAGAATCGCGAAGACATTGGAGGTCAGCACGATGAACGGGTCGGTGGTGATCGCGAAGATCGCCGGGATCGAATCGACCGCGAAGATCAGGTCAGTGATCTCGACCAGCACCAGAACCAGAAAGAGCGGGGTCGCGTAGCGCACCAGCTTGCCGCCTTGTTCCTCCGTCACGAAGAAGCGCTCGCCCTGCAGCGCGTCGGTCACGTTCATATGACCGCGGATCCAATTCACGACCGGGTTCTTGGCAAGATCAGGTTTTTCTTCCGCGAACCACCACATCTTGATGCCGGTAATCAGCAGGAAAGCGCCAAAGACGTACAGCAACCAGTGAAATTTGGCGATCAACCAGACGCCGGCGAAGATCATGATCGTGCGCATCACGACGGCGCCGAGCACACCATATATCAGCACGCGCTTCTGCAACTCGAGCGGCACGGCGAAGAACGAGAACAGCATCAGCCAGACGAACACGTTGTCGACCGCCAGGGATTTTTCGATCAGGTAGCCGGTGACAAACTCAAGCGCTGTCTCATTGGCAACGGCGCGCCCCGCTGCGCCATCGAGATACCACCACAGGGCGCCTGCGAAAGCGAAAGACACTCCGACCCAGATTCCGGACCAGGCGGCGGCTTCGCGCATGGAAACGCGGTGTTGCTTGCCTCCGCCCACCACGAACAGGTCGACGGCAAGCATTACCAGGACAATCCCGGCAAAGCCAACCCACATCCACCAGTTTCCGACCGTTTCCAAGTTCGATTTTCCTTTGAGAGACTCAACTATTCAGTGTCAAGACCGCCGTCCGCAGTCGAAGTAACGTTTTTGCGCCCGGTGGACGTTTTTTCCAGTCGGCGTGACACCGCCCGGGCAGCACGATCGGCGGCACGGTCGATGGCGACGTAGAGATCAGCCTCTTGGTGCTCGATGATCACGGGAGGGCCCCCAGGCAGGCTCGCCCGGATCGTGCAACGCTTGTCCAAACCGCCGCGCGGGCCGTTTTCATCCGCAAGGCGCATGACAACGCTGCGTACCCGGCCGCTGGTCGATCCTAGCGCGAACCGCACTCTGCGCTCGGCCTGAGTGCGCAGCCCCTCGGTGAGCTTGAATCCCCTTGCCTGGATGTCGATCTGCATGATGTTGTCTCCTAAACATTCATCGGGTGGTGATTGCGGCGCAATTTTAGGCAGCGCAGATACATCTAACAAATCGAATATAATTAACCGACAATCAGACGTTTCCTGATTATTGGAGGATCATGGCAAAGATCAATTTCAAACACCTGCGCTACTTCTGGGCAGTCTCAAAATCCGGCAGCATCGTCCGCGCGAGTTCACAGCTACACGTGACTCCGCAGTCGATCAGCAGTCAGTTGGCGGAGTTGGAAGACGCACTCGGAACCGGACTCTTCCGCCGAGTCGGACGTGGCCTCGAAATGACCGACATTGGCCGTCGCATCGTCAGCTATGCGGAGGAGATCTTTGGCCTTGAAGATGAACTACTCGCTGTCGTGCGTGACCAGGGGTCGAGGAGCGCGCTTCCGTTTCGGATCGGCATTGCAGACTCGGTGCCGAAGTCATTGACCTACCGCGTCGTGGAGCCGGCCCTGCACATGGATGAAGACGTTCGCCTGTTCTGCAAGGAAGGGCGCCTTGTCTCCCTGCTCGCTGATCTTTCGGTGCATCGCCTTGACATGGTGATCGCGGATCGGGCTATGCCCACTGATCTAAAGGTCCGCGCCTACAACCACCTGCTGGGTTCGAGCGACGTCACGGTATTCGGTACTGAAGCGCTCGTGCAAACGCTGAATGGGACGTTTCCAGCGCTCGTCGATGGCGCGCCGTTTCTCCTGCCCAGCGAAGAGGTTGCGATTCGTCCGGCACTCGAACAGTGGTTCGAAACACAGCGCGTGCGTCCCAGAATTGTGGGCGAATTCGACGACAGCGCGATGCTGAAAGCCTTCGGACAAGGCGGTGCCGGACTGTTCTTTGCGCCGACCGCAATCGCCGACTACGTGTGCCGGCAATACGACGTGAGGGCGGTCGGGCGTATCGAATCCGTGGTCGAGCAGCTTTATGCGATAACCACCGAGCGTCGCATGCAGCATCCGGCCGCCATTGCCATCAGTCAGGCGGCGTCACGGGAGGTGTTCGGCGTTGCGGGTGCGCGCAGCGTTCCTTCTAGCAATGGTTTTGCTAAGCCGCAACGGCAGACCAGAGCGTCATCTAAGCGGGCACGTGCTCCCGAGAGCCCGCGAAAATCAGTGCGCAGTGTCAAATAACGGTTAAGAGTTGACGGACACGTCCAGATTCCCACGCTGGCCGGATTTTCGGACCATGGAGGTACCGTGCAGCGCGCCTAGCAGTTTTCGAAGTCACACAGGCGTCGAGATCGAATTTGTCCTACGAAGTGGCTCGGACGCCTCTTGACTTGTTGCCTAGGGAGGGCGGACTGGCAATTGCTTCTTGAACTTGCATTTGAAGATTGCCGATTTAGCGTTAGGGTGCCGTCGAGGCCATGCCAGGCCGCGACATAAGTAGGACTTGGTGCTACACTACGTCGTGCACAGGAAACCTCTGAAGCGAGCTTTCAGGAGAGTCTGGTTCAGCAAGTCGGCGAGGAAGGCGCATATCGGTGATCCTGCGTTGATTGCGGCGATTCACGAGGTAATGCAGAGGCAGGCCTGACGACCTGGACGGACGTGTGTTCAAGAAGCGGCTGAACAAGAACATGCACCGCTCGATCGTGCTCGCGAAAAGCGGGCGGCATTGGGTCTTTGCGTATCTGTTCGCGAAGAAAGACCGAGCCAACATCGATGATGATGAGCTTGCTGATTTCAAGAAACTGGCGCCGGCCTATGGCCGCATGACGGACACCGCGTTGATGTCCGCACTAAATCAGGGTGACTTACTGGAGCTATGCGATGAAGAGTAAAGCCAAGTTCAAGAGCGGCGCTTTCGAGGCGATCCACAGTGCTGCCCAAGGGTTGCATCGCGCCGGAACCATCGACAAGGCGACCATGCGCGAATTTGACGAATCGTGTCTTACTGCGCCGTCAGTGATCCCTCCGAAGGAGATCAAGCGAATCCGCGAGGGGGCGCATGTCAGTCAACCGGTATTCGCGCGCTATCTGAACACTAGCGAGTCCACGGTACAGAAGTGGGAGGCCGGCACCAAGCGGCCCAGCGGCATGGCGCTCAGGTTGCTTGCCGTGGTCGAGAAGCACGGGCTCAAAGTACTGGCTTGAGCTCGATGCCATTTACTACCAATAGGTTGCGATAGATAGTGAACGACTGCAGGACGAGAAGAACGTTGCCAGCGATAGGTACCGATAGCTCCAGACCGATCCTGAAGGGTTACCTGCAACAGGCTGTCGATAGCCTGCGATACGTGCCGATAGATGCTGAATGCTAATTTTGGGTATCAGATGCAAATGACGGTAGATCTGACGGTAGAAATGCAACTCACTGCAAAAAGTTCTATATGTGACAACGGTTTAAAATCGCCGTTGATGATCGAATGGGAATAGTCGCGCTTCGGTCAGGGCAGGGACAGGGACACTAAAGACCATATCGTGACCGACGACCAATCCTTCATGCTGGCTGCAATGGACGAGGCGCGCAACGCGATGACGGCGGGTGAGGTGCCGGTCGGCGCAGTGGTAGTCAAAGACGGGACGATCGTCAGCGCTGGTTTCAACGCACCGATCGGCGAACATGACCCTTCGGCGCATGCCGAAATCCGCGCGCTGCGCGCTGCTGGCAAGGCTCTTGGAAACTACCGTCTTCCAGGCTGCGAACTGTATGTCACCCTGGAGCCCTGCGCCATGTGCGTGGGCGCCATGCTGCATGCGCGCATTGCGCGACTAGTCTACGGTGCCGCCGACCCCAAGACTGGCGCCTGTGGCAGCGTGATTGACCTGTTTGCCGAAGCCAGACTCAATCACCACGCAACGCTTACCTCTGGAGTGTTGGCCGAGGATTGCGCCGCGCTGTTGCGTGATTTTTTTAGCGCAAGGCGCGCAAAGGTCTGAGATGTCGAAAATTCGAATCAGCCTGCCAAAGCAATCGCTGGAATTGTTCGATGATTCAGGCAATTTGGTGAGTGAATACGCGGTATCGACTTCAAAGAACGGCGCCGGCGAACAATGCGACAGCGACTGCACACCACGTGGCAAACATATCATCCGTGCCAAGATCGGCGCCGGGCTCCCGCTCAACGCCGTATTTGTCGGGCGCCGGCCCACGGGCGAGATATACACCAGCCAACTCGGCGAACGGCACCCAGGACGCGACTGGATTCTGACCCGCATCCTGTGGCTATCGGGCTGCGAGCCGGGCGTCAATCGACTGCGCCAGGTCGATACCATGCGCAGGTTCATCTATATTCACGGTACCAGCGACGAGCAGCGCATTGGAAGTGCCGCATCTCACGGCTGTATTCGCATGCGCAACCGCGACGTGGTCGAACTGTTCGATGCCGTTCCGCCGGGGACACCGGTCGAAATTATCGATAGCTGAGCGGCTAGCCGCTTTTCGCCAAAGCTAACGCTCGAGCAGCGCGCGGATCTTGGCCACATCAGGCTGCGCGACCAGGCCAAGCTCGGTGATGATGCCGGTGATCAACGCCGCCGGTGTGACATCGAACGCCGGGTTGGCGACGCTGACGCCGTCCGGCGCCCAGCGCATCCCGCGAAAACCCGTGACTTCGGCGGCATCACGCTCCTCGATGGGAATACCGTTGCCATCGGCAACGGCAGTATCGATTGTGGACAGCGGCGCTGCCACATAGAACGGGATGCGGTGGCGCTGGGCCAGCACCGCAACCGTGTAGGTACCGATCTTGTTCGCAGTATCGCCATTGGCGGCGATGCGGTCGGCGCCGACTACGATTACATCGACGCGACCCTGCTGCATCAAATGGCCGGCCATGTTATCGGTTACCAGGGTGACGGGGATTCCTTCCTGCACCATTTCCCAGGCGGTGAGCCGTGCGCCCTGCAGATAGGGCCGCGTTTCGTTGGCGATCACGCTGATGCGTTTGCCTGCATCGCGCGCCGCGCGGATCACGCCGAGCGCCGTGCCGTAACCGGCGGTTGCGAGCGCGCCGGCGTTGCAGTGGGTCATGACGCTGGCGCCATCTGCAATCAGCGGCGCACCATGGCGTCCGATGGCGCGATTGATTTCGATATCCTCGGCGTGCATTTGCTTTGCCAGATTGAGCAATGCCTGCGCCGCCTCTCGTGAGGAGAGGCCGCTGGTTTGCGCGTGGCAGCGGCGCATGCGCTCGATCGCCCAGAACAGATTGACCGCCGTAGGACGGCTTGCCGCCAGCAACCGGAAAGCCTCGTGGAGTGCAGCGTCAAATTGCATCCGCGCAGCACCTGCGTGGCGTTGCGCTTCCACCGCCACACCGAAGGCTGCGGTACAGCCGATCGCGGGCGCGCCGCGCACCACCATGTCGCGTATCGCCGCCGCCGTTTGAGCGGCGTCGACACAAGCCACGTACTCGAATTCAAGCGGCAGGCGCCGCTGGTCGATCAGTTCCAGCCGGTCATCTCGCCAGCGCATGGTTTCGACCTTCATTGGCTTAAATCACCCTTTCATTGCCGCCGTCAACCGGCACCTGTGCGCCCGTGGTCTTCGCAAACAGCGGTCCGCACAATTCCGCCGCAAGTTCGGCGACGTCGCGGCTCCTGACTTCAGTCTTGAGTACATTGTTGGTCTTGTATTCCTCCACCGTCAGGCCGTAGTGCCTGGCCCGCTGCGCCAGCACCTCGTCGGTCCAGATGCCGGTGTCGAATACCGCGTTGGGATGCAGCGAATTGATACGGATTCCGTCCGCGCCCCATTCCAGGGCAGCGACGCGGGCGAGTTGGTTCAACGCGGCTTTGGACGCCGAGTACGCCGCCGCGCCCGGCCCGGGCGCGGACACATTCTTGGAGCCGATGACCACCACGCGTCCCCCATTTAGCGCAAGCTTCAACAACGGATGGCAGGCTCGCAGCAGGAACAGGTTGGCGTCGAGGTTGATCGCCATCACTTTGCGCCATTCCGCGCTGGCGAGTTCGCTGATCTTGCGGCTGGCGGCGAAGATGCCGGCGTTCAGCACCAGCATGTCCAGTCCGCCAAAGGCCAGTACTGCGCACTTGATTGCTGACGCAATGGCGTCCTCGTCGGTGAGATCGCAGCGCAAACCAAGGTAATCCTGGCGCCGGTGGATCGTTTCGACTGCGAGATTGACATCCAGTCCGACCACCGCGGCGCCGCGCGCGAGCAGCGCGGCAACGCAGGCCTTGCCGATGCCAGATGCGGCGCCTGTAACCAACGCGATTTCCCCCGCAAACAGCGGCGGCGTGCCGCCTTTTCGCAGCTTCGCCTGCTCCAGATCCCAGTATTCAACTTCGAACAGCTCACGCGCGGCGAGCGCCCGATAACCGCCCAGTACCTGTGCGCGCTGCATCACCTGCATGCTGTGCAGATACAGCTCCGCGACGATGGCCGCGTCTTTCGCGCTCCTGCCGGCAGTAGCCAGGCCGAAAGCCGGATCGAGCACCATGCGCGGTGCTGGATCGAGCATGGTCTTCGCCTCCTTTGCCGCCGGTGCATGTTCGTCAAAATAGGTTTTGTAGTCGCGCGCGTAGGCTTCAACGTTGCCGCCGAGCATGGGTACGCGCTTGGTGCGGATGATATGGTCGGGTGTGACCGGCCCCTGCTGCGACAGCGTGGACAGGTCGGTACGTTGTGCGAACGCAAGGCAATCGTCATCAGAGTGCGTCGCCATGACCATGGGCGCGCCCGCCACGGTCGACAGTGCACGCCGCAGCTGCGCTTGCCGCAGCATGTCTATCCGGGCCGGTCTTACGCCGCGCGTCGGAATCTCCCAGGCACCGTTCTTCTTGAGAAAATCTTCAGCACGGCCAACCAGTTCGATCATGCGCTCGTAGGACTGCCGCGCACTATCGCCGAAGGAAAATATGCCGTGGTTCAACAGCACCATGCCGATGGTGTTGGCGCCGGCCTGACGCGGATACTCCGTGGCGCACAATTTCGCCAGATCGAATCCGGGCATGACATAAGGAATGATCACGACGCTGTCACCGTAGAGCGCGCGCGTGCGGCGCTCCCCGTCGGTCGTATCGGTGATCGCCAGCACCGCATCGGCGTGCGTATGGTCGACAAATTTGTGCGGCAGGCAGGCGTGGAGGATGGTCTCGACCGACGGTGCAGGCGCAGAGGCCTTGAGCAGATGGGTCGCCAGTTCGTTCGCCATCTGCGTATCCGTCAGCGTGTCCAGTTGCGCCAGTTGCCGCAGGTAATCCAACTGCACCGGCGCGAATCCGGCCGCCTCCATGGTCTCCAGATCCCAGCCGCTGCCCTTGATGTAAAGGACATTCTCGTTCGCGCCGAACAAATTCTTCTGCACCAGCTTGACCGAGGTGTTGCCGCCGCCGTGCAGGACCAGCGTCTTGTCGCGTCCCAGCAGGCGCGACGTATAGACGCGCAATCCCAGCTCGCTGTCGTATTTCGCGGCTTCCGTGTCATTCCATAAGTTGAGCATTTTTCACTCGCGAAGAAGACGCGTATTATAGCCGCCATGCCGGCATCGCCATTTTCCGTCACCCTCTGCGCCTGGGACGACGCCCGACCCGATGCCCGCCGCATACGCGAGCAGGTGTTCGTGCGCGAGCAGGGCGTACCGCTGGAACTGGAGTGGGACGATCATGACGTGCACTGCGACCACGCGCTCGCCTACTCGGACGATGGCGTTGCGATAGGGACAGGACGCCTGCTTCCCGATGGCCATATCGGGCGCATGGCGGTGTTGAGCGAGTGGCGCGGCAAGGGCGTAGGCGCGCTGCTATTGCTGGCCTTGGTGGAACAGGCGCGCATGCGCGGCCATACGGCTGCGCACCTGAATGCGCAGATTCATGCAGCCGGATTTTACCGACGCTACGGATTCGAGGTCGAAGGTCCGGAATTCATGGAGGCAGGCATTCCCCACGTGGCGATGCAGCGCGATCTCACGTGTAGCTGAGGTTGAAGCGCAGGCTGACCGTTGCGCCGGTTTCGCCACCGCGCAGGATGGTGCGCTCGCTGAAAGTTACGCCGCCGTCGCGTCCAAACAGGACCGCGGTAGTGGCGCGCGTTCCGTACTGCGGCGACACGATCAGCGCCGGTGACAGCACGCGCTCCATCGCAACACCGATTCCTGTATCGGGCAACTCATTTTCCGCTGCCGTTTCGCGATCCTGCAGCAGATCCAGCAGCGCTTCGACGCTGGGCTCGTCTTCGAGCACCGCCTGCAGGCGCTGTTTGCCGCGCGTCACTTTCGGCCACGGCGTATCGAGCAGATGATTCGAAAGTCCGTGGATGCCTTGCGAAACCGATTGCACCGCGCCCGTGCGGCTGGAGAAGAAATAGACACTGCTGCTGTCGCCAGCCAGAAAATTGAACCCGTTGTAGCACTGCGCCTGCTTTGCAACTTCCTCGAGAAAAGCGAGCGGCTCCTGCTCCGAGGTGAGCATGCCACTCACAAGTTCTCCGCGCGATGGCGCGTCGATCTTGCGTTCGCGTCCATCGCGAAAATTGGTAAGCGCGGCAAATCGGCCTTTGCGCGTAACGCCCAGCCAGGTACCCATGCACTCGAGGTCACGCCCGGCGAGAATGTGCGGATGGTCCTTCCAGAAGCCCGCCTTCGCTGTCGGCCGCTGATAATACTCGTCGCGGTTGGCCGCAATCAGCAGGGGATAGTCAGGGTGCGCGCCAATGGCGAGCAGGATCAGGCACATTGGGACGGCGTCAGACGGGATAGGGCAGGGGCAGGATACTCACAGCCGGTCCGCCGGCGGATTTAAAATGCAGCGCGGCTGCGCCAATGCTCGCCGTTTGTACCACCGCCAGCAGGTCGTAACCGCCATCGGGCGCCGCTTGTGCATTGATCACCATGCCGCTTGCCTGCGTGTCCATGTCGCTGCTGAACAAGCTGTCGCCAGCCTGCGGTGCCGATTCGTCCCCGGTATGGGCGAGAACCATGCGGCGTTTGAGTTGCCCCAGATACTGGGTGCGGGCGACGATTTCCTGTCCCGGATAGCAGCCTTTCTGAAAGTTAACCGCGCCGATCAGCTCCATATTGGCCATCTGCGGCACGAATTGTTCCTGTGTAGCCGGTGTAATCAAGGGCAAGCCGCTCCTGATTTCCAGCCATTCCCAGCAGGGCGTGCCGACCGCGGTGAGAGCCGCTGCAAGCCGTTCCCACATGCGCATTGCCGATTCGGGTTCGGCGATCAATTGAAACCTGTCCCCTGGCAACGAAATCAGCGTGCCGTGGAGCGGGTCGCGCACAAGCTGGTGCGGTGCTTGCGGCAGTACCTTGAAGAATTCCTGCAAAGCGACAGCTGCGGCTTTTCCGGCCAGGCCCAGAACCGGTCTCGCGTCGCTGGCATCATCAAGCTTAACCTTTGCGCGCAGTACGAACATGGCGAGCCGCTTCTGTATCGTCGGTAGCAGAGAACGCGCCAGTTGCAGGTAATACGTCTGGTCCTCCTGCCACAACAGGAAATTGGCCAACATGCGACCCTTGGCGGTGCAGTAAGCCGCATACTCGCTGCGCCCCGCGGCGAGTTGCTTGACGTCGTTGCTGAGCTGACCGTGGAGGAAGGTCTGCGTGTCTTCGCCGGCGCACGCTATCATCCCCAGGTGAGACAATGGCGCCATCGTGCCGCGGTCGCGAACCGCGCGCAGCTCCGCGGCCCGGTCGCCGAAGCTGCTGACCGCTCCGGCCTCGATCACTGCCCCGTGTTCGAGCAAAAAATCCTGCCACGCAGCATTCATAGACGCCCTACAGACTTGGAGAATAACTTAAGTATGCGCGATAATGAACAGTTCACGCGGGTATTATAGCGTTTGAAACTTCGGTTACCGCCGTCACGGACAAGCCTGCAAACGAATGTGGTCATGGATCAAGCGAATACTTCTCCTCGCACTGTGCGTAACGCTGTTCGCGGCAGCGGCTATGGCCTGGTATGCCTTGCGCCCGCTGGACCTGCGTTCTGATCCCGCAAATTTCTCGATCAAACCGGGTAGCAGCTTGAAAAGCGCATCGCGGCAGGTCGCTGATTCCGGAATAGAGTTGAGTGCCTGGCGCTTCAATCTTCTCGGACGGGTACTGGGCAAGGCGGAAACCATCAAGGCCGGCAGCTACGCGGTCAACCACGGCATGACGCCTCTTGCGCTGTTGAATATGCTGGCTGCGGGAGAGGTCACCCAGAGGGAGCTCGTTTTCATCGAGGGCTGGACCTTCAGGCAGCTGCGGGAAGCGCTTGACGCCGATCCTGACCTGTCGCATGACAGCGCCACGCTCGACGATGCGCAGATCATGGCGAAACTCGGCGCCGCCGGCCGCAGCCCGGAAGGCATGTTCTTTCCAGACACTTATTTATTCGGCCTAGGCACCAGCGATCTGGAAATACTCAAGCAGGCGTATAAGGCCATGGACGCGCGGCTGCAGTCGGCTTGGACGCAGCGTGCACCCGATCTTCCCTACCGCAGTGCGTATGAGGCCTTGATCATGGCCTCGGTAATCGAGAAGGAAACAGGACAGTCAACCGAGCGCGCATTGATCGGCGGGGTGTTCGTCAATCGACTGCGCCTCGGAATGATGCTGCAAACCGATCCCACGGTCATCTACGGGCTAGGCGACAAGTTCGATGGAAAATTGCGCAAGAAGCACCTGCGCGCGGATACGCCCCACAATACGTATACCCGGTCTGGCCTGCCGCCGACGCCGATCGCGATGCCCGGCCTCGCGTCGCTGCAGGCGGCAGCTAACCCGGCCCGGACCAAGGCGTTATATTTCGTTGCGCGCGGCGATGGATCGAGCGAATTCTCGAGCACGCTGGCCGAGCATGAACGTGCAGTAACGAAGTACCAACGACGAGGAAGGCGCTAAATTGGACGGGAAGTTCATTACCCTGGAAGGGGTTGACGGCGCGGGCAAGAGCACGCACATGGAATGGATTGCCGCGCGTCTCAGGGCCGCTGGAAAGAAAGTCGTCGTGACGCGGGAACCTGGTGGGACCCCGCTCGGGGAAGAACTGCGCAAACTGCTGCTAGCGCAGCCGATGCACCTCGAAACCGAAACGCTGCTCATGTTTGCGGCCCGCCGCGAACACCTGGAGAAGGTGATCCGGCCGGCATTGGCGGCGGGCATCTGGGTCCTGTCTGATCGTTTTACCGACGCCACCTTCGCTTATCAGGGCGGCGGGCGGGGTTTGGCGCTCGACCGGATAGAAGCACTGGAAAATTGGGTGCACCATGGGCTGCAGCCAGATTTGACTTTGATTTTCGACGTTTCGGTGGACGAAGCCAAGCGCCGGCGCACGGCAGCCACCGCCGCACCGGACCGGTTCGAGCAAGAGGACCTGGCCTTCTTCGACCGGGTACGATCCGTATACCGGGAGCGCGCCAACCGCTACCCGAGGCGAATCCACCTGATCGACGCCAGCCAGTCCGTGGATGATATTCGTAAATCACTTGAAGAATATATAATAACATTATGTCTATAAACCATTATCCTTGGCAAGATAGCGTCTGGAATCGACTTTCTGAGATGCGTGAACGCCTGCCGCACGCGTTGCTGTTACATGGCCGCCCCGGGATAGGCAAGCTTCATCTGGCGAAAGTTCTGGCCCAATCCCTGCTGTGCGAGAACCGGTCGAAACAAGGTCTGGCCTGCGGGACCTGTGCGGCGTGCGCCTGGTTTGCAAGCAGCAATCACCCGGATTTTCGGCTGCTTCAACCTGAAGCTCTGGCGCCGGCACAGGACGACACCGCGGCAGAGGATGGCGTCGACGAGGGTAAGAAGAAACCGAGCAAGCTGATCAAGATCGAGCAGATTCGAGCGCTCGGCGATTTTCTGAACGTAGGGTCGCACCGCAACGGTTATCGCGTGGTGTTGATCCACCCGGCCGAAAGCATGCATCCGGCGTCGGCCAACGCACTGCTAAAGAGCCTGGAGGAGCCGTCCGCCGGCGTGGTCTTCGTGTTGGTATCGCACCAGCCGAGCAAACTGCTGGCAACGGTGCGTAGCCGCTGCCATGCGTTGGCGATCGCCTTGCCACCGCGGGAAATTTCGCTGCGCTGGCTGCAGGAGCACGGCGGCAACACGTCGCCGGCAACCCTGGCGTTCGCGGGCGACGCGCCCCTCGAAGCGGCGCAAGATCATGAGGCGGAATCGAGGCAACGACTGTTTGAGTTACTGGGGCAGCCGAAAACCGGTGCACTCGATCTGAGTGAATTCTGCCAGCGCCTGCAACCGGGTCTGGTGGTGACCTGGATGCTCAAGTGGACCTACGACATGATCGCGCTGGCCAGCGGTAGCAAAGCGCGATACGACATCGATCGCGAAAAAGAGCTGCACCTGCTGGTGCAGCGAATGCCAAAGCTGAATTTGCTTCGCTTCTTTAGCGCCTTGTCGGCGCTGCAGGCGATCGCTGAGCACCCCTTGAATGCCAGGTTGTTCTTCGACGATCTGTTCATTGCCTACAAAGAAATCGGGCAGGTGCGAAGTGCTGGTTGACTCACACTGTCACATCGATTTCGAGGACTATGCCGGTCGAATCCCGAAGATCCTCGAAAACATGGCGCGTAACCAGGTAACGCATGCCTTGTGCGTGTGCGTCAATCTCGCAGACTTTCCCAGGGTACTGGCCCTTGCAGACGGGCATGAACAGCTTTTTGCCTCGGTCGGAGTGCATCCCGATCAGGACGAGGCAGCGAGTCCGAAAATCGGAGATCTAACCGAGCGCGCGCAGCACCCGAAAATCGTCGCAATCGGAGAAACCGGCCTGGATTACTATCGCCAGGACGGCCAACTAGAGTGGCAGAGGGCACGCTTTCGCACGCATATCCGCGCCGCGCGCCAGTGCGGTAAGCCGTTGATTGTCCATACCCGCGACGCCGGCGAGGACACCTTGCGTATCATGCGCGAGGAGCACGCAAACGAGGTCGGTGGCGTCATGCACTGTTTCACGGAAAGCCTGGAAATCGCGCAGGCCGCGATGGCGTTGAATTTCTATATCTCATTTTCCGGCATCGTCACGTTCAAGAACGCTCGCACGATCAAAGAGGTCGCGAAGGCGGTGCCGCTAGACCGCATCTTGATCGAGACCGATTCTCCGTATCTGGCGCCGGCGCCGCATCGCGGGAAAACCAATGAACCGGGCTGGGTCAGGCATGTTGCGGAAGAAATCGCCGGGCTGCGCGGGATTTCCTTAGCCGCGGTTGGCGAGGCGACGACGGCGAATTTCTTTCGGCTTTTTGGAATGGCAAAATGCTAGAAACAACATTAAACAAGTTATTTAAATGGCTGATAATAAGCATAGTACTTGTTTCAACGTCTTTTTCCACGATCGCCCGGGCGCAATCCTACGACGAGTTGCTTACTGCGATAAAACTAAACCATATTCCTAATGCCGAGGAGCTATTTTCAAAAGGCATGGACGTCAACACGACGGATTCCAGCGCAAATACGTTGTTAATGATTGCCGTCAGGGAGAACTATCCCGACATGGTCGCGCTTTTGCTGCGGCGTCAGCCCAAGGTCAATGCCAGGAACCAGTACGGGGAATCGGCACTGATGATAGCCGCCGGCGACGGAAGGTTGGAGTTGGTAAAACTGTTGATCGCCCATGGTGCCCAGATCAACCAGGTAGGCTGGAATCCGCTCATATACGCCGCCTGGGGCGGGTATACCGAACTCGTCAAGCTTTTGTTGGAGAAAGGCGCGAATATCGATGCGGTTGCGCCCAATGGCGTCTCCGCGCTGATGATGGCGACGCGCGGCGGGCACTTCGAAACCGTCAAGCTGCTGCTTTGGGAGGTCGCAGATCCGAATATCAAGAGCGATTCAGGGGGGACCGCACTGGGATGGGCAATGAAGGCGGGGAATTCCGAGATCGCTAGGTTGCTGAAACAGGCGGGGGCAAGGGAATAGTTTAATTAGTTGATAGTACAGCGTCTATTATTTAACATAATACACATATGCGCACAAATAGACCAGACCGACCCACGACTCGCTCAGTTCCAGCGATCCTTGGCTGGAACCGGCAACGAGAACACCGGCACCCCTTCGTCGTGCAGATCTTCTGCCTCGCTGCGGGTCGCGACGCCTCGAATGCTGCGTTGAGGTGCCTGCTCGTAATAAATCCGGCGCGCCTCTTCGGCAAAGCTCTTTCCCACGTCCTCGCTGTGCGTCAGGATGTAATCGATCATATTGGCAGCGTCGAACGGCTTCGCGACGCCGGTTTGCGGCGTATTTTCCGGCTTCGGCGTGGCCGGCTCGGGCTGCTTCCTGATTTTAGCGGTGAGCAGCTTTTCCACATGCGCGCCGCCGCAGACCGGGCACTCGAGCAGGCCACGGGTTTGTTGCGACGAAAAATCGTCCCCGGAGCTAAACCACCCCTCGAATCGATGCTGATCCCTGCAGATAAGGTCAAATACAATCATGTGTGGTTCCTGTCCCCATTGTAGCTGATATGGGGGACGAAACCGCGAACGCAAGCGATGACATCAATCCTGGTGCTGAACGCCACGTCGTGAAATCCGCGTTCTGTAAATTGACGCCGAAGGACCGCCGAATCGTGGTCGCGTGCGCGTTGACGTTTACCAGCAGTTTAGCGAACCAGCGTGGCCGTCATATCAGCAGGCTATTGCACTGCGCACTCGTTTTCCTTGGCCTTGCCTACGCTGCGCCCGCTGCCCTGGTTCTGTGCAATGCTCGAGGGCATGGTCACCGGAACACCCTGTTGCGGCGGGACGATTACCGGGGCCGCCGTGGCGTTGCGTACAAAGCCAAACTGGCCGCTCGCGATCACCTGCTCCCCACCCTGGTTCTTCACCACGATCGCGCCGTCGGTCACATCCAGGTGCAGACCGTTCTCCGGCGGCTTTCCGGTAACGGTCGGAATGCCGGCACAATCGTTCTGACACATCAGCGCACCAAAGTGCGTGCCGCGTATGCCTATGGTCGCTGTCACCGTGGTCACATTGACCGCGCTGCGGTTGCGCTTGCCGATCAGTCCGGTTACCGCACGCAGCCCACCCCTCAGCATGTTCAGTACGACACTGTCTGATTCGGGCTTCGCCTGATTGAACGAATAGGCCGCAACCTTGAGCTGCGAATTCGGCCGCATCACCACTTCGCCGGTATCGGCGAATTTGATCCGTGCGTAGGTATCCTGCTCGGTGGTCAGCGTATCGCCTTCGAGGACATCGGACTTGACCGAGAACAGCTTGGAGCTGCCATCCGCACGCTTCGCCGTCAGCACACCCGAAAGATGCGTCACCTGGCCGACGACGCTGGCTGCATGCGCGACATCGGCAGCCCCGAGTGCGGCGGCCGCAGCGAGCAGCAATCCGGTCAGGTGGATCGCGGATTTTCGCATGATGATTTCTCCGTTCAGCTGCATGTGGCGATCTTCTTCGCGGCCGGTTTGTCCTCTTTCTTCGCCGGCGCCTCTTCTTCTTTCTTCTTCTTCTCGTCGTCTTTCTTGTCGTCCTTTTTCTCATCTTTCTTGGCACTGGCAGATTTGTCCTCGGCGGGCTTGTCTGCCGCAGGCTTGTCCACCGCAGGCTTGTCACCCTGCCCGCTTGGCGCCGCGCTGCTGGAGCTGGCCGGCGCGCTGCTGCTCGAGGTCGCGACCGTCGCGCTGGAACTGCTGCCGAAGGTTCCTTCGGTGCCTCCCACAGTCTGATTGGTGTTAGCCAGCAACAACGTCCCGGTGCTGCCAGGGGTCGTCACCTGCGGCGGCGGCGGCGCTTCCACCTTGGCTGCCGTGGTCGTGCTTGTGCTCGTGGCGGCATTGGTGGTCGCGCTGGTCGTGCTCACAATCGCAGTATTGGTGACCGTGACAATGGCCGCAGCCGTTGTTGTCGACGTGACCGGCGCATTGTTGATCCCAGCCACCTTCAGCCCGGCCCCCGGGGCCGCCGGGACTTGCGTCGCACCTGCGAAGAAGCCGCTGCCACCGGCGGCCGAACTGTAGCTGGTCAGGTCCGTGGCGGCGCCATTGGCTACGAAGCCGCCCGAGGTTCGCGTCGTGTAGTCGATATTGATGGTGCTGGGCGATTTTGCCCACAGATAGGACGGCCGCAGCCCCGCCTGATCGTTCAAGTAAAAGGTCGAACTCACCCCTTTCAGCGTCAACCAGATGTCGTTGCCCGCGGTCAGGCTCGAACCGTCGTTCATCCTCAAGTCGCCTGTAACCTGAACCCTTGCATCCTTCGTCGCCGAGACGACGAAATTGGATGCCATCAGCGTGTCTGCAGTGATGCTCGCATCTCCGCTTGCGCTGAGCCCGCCCGATGCAGTAACCACGCCGGTATTGTCCAACGTGACGTTGCCGCCACTATTGGCGATGCTCGCTATGCTGAGCGCCCCTTTGTTCGTCAGCACGATGTTTCCGCTGCCGCTGTTGGTGGCGGAGAAGCTACTCACCTGGTTGCCCGCGTCGTTCAGATTCGTACCGGTCACCGACTTCGTCACCAGGACCGGGGCGACGATCGGCCCGCTCTGGGAGATGCCGCCGGCTTGCGCGGTGAGCGATACCGTCGGCGCACTCAGCGCACGAATCACCAGATCGCCCGTAGTCTGGGTGATCGCGGCGCTGGCACTGCCAGTCAGAGCAATGCTGCCGCCGCTCTGGCTGAAGCTGTTGCTCACCGTCAGGTTTCCGCCGCCGCCCAGGGTCCCGCCGCTTTGCACCAGACCGGCAGTACTGAGATTGCCGCTGATCGTCAGGCTGCCCCCGCTCAGGGCCAGGGTTTGCGCACTGTTAAGGCTCTGCAGGCTGGTATTGCCCGCGCTCGCATCATAGGTGACCTGATAGCTGCCGACGCCGGCCGGAATCGAAACCGCCAGTACGTTGGAACCATCGGGGATCGCATCCCAGTTCACCGGATTGCTCCACAGACCGCTAGTGCTGCTAGCCCAAGTCGAAAGCGGGCGTTGCGTAATGCTCGCGCTTAGCCCGGTTGGCGCGGAAAGCACATAATTGCCCGATTGGGCACCGCCAATAACCAGCCCAGTCACTGCGACCGGCTTGGCCGTGCCCACGTTCTTGTCGGAGAAACTGCCGCTCCCGCCAGACAGGGCCACGCTGTCACCGGAGAATACGCCGACCAAGGTTGCCGATCCGGTACTGAGCGTCGCTGCACTATTGCCGTCATAGACCTTGCCGCTGGCACTGATACCGCTCACGCTGAGCGCAGCCGGTGTGATGTTGGCACTGGTGCTGGCGGCCGTGTTAAACGTATAGTTGCCCGCATCCGCACCACCAAGATTAATGCCCGTTACAGCTACCGGCTTGGCCGTTCCAACGTTCTTGTCGCTGAATGCGGCATTGGCATAAGTAATTGCGAGCACATCGCCGCTCAGGCGAGTGTCGCTCACACTTACCGTCGCAGCAGTCGTCGCATCGTAGACTTTGTTCTGACCCGCCACGCCTACCGTCAGGCTGGCAGGGGTGATGTTGGCCGTCGTTGCCGCTGTGGTGTTAAAACTATAGTTACCCGCATCGGCGCCGCTCAGGCTGATGCCGCTCGCGGTCACCGGCTTGGCCGTTCCGACATTCTTGTTGTTGAACGCGGCACTGCTGTACGCAAGCGTGAGTACGTCACCCGTCAATCGATTGTCGCTCAAACTCACCGTGGCCGCCGTGGTCGCGTCGTAAGTCTTGTTCTGCCCGGTCGCGCTGACTGTCAGGCTCGCTACGGTGATGCTCGCAGTGGTGTTCGCCGTCGTATTGGGCGCGTAGTTGCCCGCATCCGCGCCGCTCAGCGTAATCCCGGTCACCGTCACCGGCTTGGCTGTGCCGACATTTTTGTTGTTGAACGCGGCACTGCCGTAGGCAAGCGTGAGCACGTCGCCTGTCAGGCGATTGTCGCTCAGGCTCGCAGTCGCAGCCGTGCCCGCATCATAGGCCTTGTTCTGACCGGCCGCGCTCACCGTCAGCGGCGCCGGCGTGATCTGTCCTATATTGCCACTGGCCGTCGCAACCGGGGACGGAACAACCGTAGTGCCGGGATCAGGCGGCGGCGCAAAACTGTTTGCAATCTGGTAACCGTACGCCTTGACCGCGGGCGCGCCGTCATAGGCGCCAAGGAAACTCACCGTGGTCGAAACGCTCTTGCCATTGCCCGCATTCTTGTCGGCATACGTCCCAGAGGTCGGATTGTCCAGAACAATCGTGTCGCCATCGAGCGCCCCCGTCGTCGTGAAATTGGACCCGCTCAGCGTCGCCGTCGTCGTCCCGTCATAAACCTTGCTGGTAGCTCCGGTCAGACTGAGCGAAACCGTCGGCGCGACGCTATAGATAAATCCATTGCCGCTGCCCGATCCCGAATAAGGTGCCCCGCCATAGCTCATGCCGTATTGCTTGAAGTTGTAGCCCAGCCCTCCTCTGGTATCAAGCGCCGGATCGGCGGAGTACACGGTCCAGCGTCCCGCAGATGCGGAAAGTGCGGTCGAACCCGAAACGTTGTGGAAATTGGTGTTAGCAACCAGAACCAGCGAATTGCCTGTGCCAGACGCGCTCAGGCTCGCCCCGCTGTTAAGGATCAAGGATCCGCCCGCTTCGCCAAAAATCGTCGCACCCGAGATCGAATCCAGAAGGAGCGCACCGTACGCCTTCACGTTGATCGAGCCCGTGCCCTGGATGCTGGCTCCGCTCATGCTCACGCTTCCACTGGCGCTGCCGCCCGGCGCCGCCGTAGCCAGTGCCGGCGATGTGATGTTGCCATTCCAACCCGCCATCAGGGTGACAGCTCCGCCAAGCGGTTTGACTGCAAATTGACTCAGTTCGATGTCGCCCTTGGCGAGCAGCGTCACGTTCATCGGTGCGACCGGCGTACCGGCAGCCTGTGTGATCAAAGTTCCATTGCTGAAGGAAATGTTCTGACCGGCACGCAGGGTAACCGCACCGCCGTTGCCCGCGTACGAACCAATGCCTGCACCAATAGCACCAAAAGAGGAGGATCCGGCGATGGCCAATATCTCTCCCGCTACGTCAGCCGTCACGTTCGTAATCTGATCGTAGCGCGAACCGATCAAGGCGCCCGAGCCACGGCCGGTCCCGCCCGCCAAGGTCAGTTTGCCGCCGACAGTCAACTGTACGTCGGTTGAACCGTTTGGATTGGTAATGACAGCAGCCGTCGTCGGCGAACCGCCGGAACTGTCACCGGCGCCACCCAATAGCAGAAGATCGCCGCTAGCGCGTATATCCTGCGCCGGCGCCGTGATGTACGCCCCACCGAATGTCGTCGCGTTTCCGGCGCCGGAAAGCCCGATTAAACCACCACGGATAGTTTGGCGCGTGGTAACGGTCGCGTTTTCCGCTTTAATGAAAGCGTCGTTGCGCACATAGATCGGCTGGCTATTGGGCAATACTGCGGGAACAGCGTTGCTGAGTCCCGAACCGGGCGCAGGTGGCGGCAACAGCGGGTCGGTATCGGTTGCCTGGCCGCCGCCGGATGCGCCACCGGTCAGCACTATATTCGCGAAGTTGCCGAGCGTAGAGGTTATTGTCTGCACGCCGGTGGAACTATTGTTGATGGCGGCATGATTGCGCAAGCCGACGGAACCGCCAGTCAGACTTAGCGCACCGCCCTGCTGGAAGTCGATGGTCTGGGGACCAAAATTGTTGCGGATAAACGCCTGATTATTGCTGGTGGTCATGCCGCGACAGTATGTGTTGACGCCACCCAGATTGCATTCGTCCGGCACGCTGGTGCTTGAATTGCCGTTGCCGCTGCCGCCTTGAAGCTCCATTACCGCGCCGCTGGCGCGAAGGATGATGCTTTGACTGCCGAGTGTCGTGCTGTTCTGGCGGATGCCCGCGTAATTGTCCGAACCGGCGCTTCCACCCTTAAGGTGAACGCCGAGCCCGTTGACGTCAATCGTTTGCGTACCGTAGGCTTCGAGCGTAGCGCGGTTGGAATTCCCTGAGCCGCCGTCAAGGTGAATCGCGCTGGCGGTAATCGACTGCCCGGCGTTTCCAAATATCTGCGCATAGTTCCCTTCGCCGGCCACACCGCCGCTTGCTCCCCCGGTGAGCGAAATGGTTGGGTAACCGCTGATCGTCTGCGGACCGGTCGATGCGTAGATTTGCGCGAATGCACGACTGCCGCTGGTCCCGCCGGTGAGAAAGATTGAGCCGCCTGCGCCAAAGGTGATTTGCTGCGATCCGCCGTCCGACTGAATCAGCGCCCTGCTGCCGTGTGACGACCCGACATTTGACAGGCCCGAAGAGCCGCCGGTCATGCTGATAAATCCGCCCGCGTTCACCGTAATCGTCTGGCTGGTTGCGGCGGTGCCGATTTGGGCCACCAGCGCATAATTGTCAGTGTCGAGCGCGCCACCACCGCCGCCATTCAAGGTCAATCCGGCATTTCCAACCGAAATACTCTGGTTTCCGCTGCTGCTGCTGATTTCCGCAAAATTGTTCGTTCCGCCAGGGCCGCCCTGTACGATGATTCCACTTGCGCTGATCGTCTGCGACCCTGATGTGGCTACCATGCGTGCTGCACCCGCCGCGCTTGCCGTGACTATGATATTGCCGCTGATAGTGGCGGTCATGCTGGCCCCTTTCAACAACGCCGGTGCAGTACTTGACACCACGTTGAGATTGGCCGCCGTTACCGCTACGGGTCCGCTGGTGGAGACATTGCGGCTAGTAATGTTTATGTCGCCAGTGGCGTTGAGGTTTACGCCGCCCAGGCCCGTATTGGCGATCGATTGGTTGACGTTGATATCGCGTACTGCAGTCAGCGTAAGGCTGTTTGGACTGTTCCACGAGATACCGTCATTAACAAAGATGTCGCCATTGCCAGCGGTATTGACGGTGCCCTGGCTGCTGAGAATCGAAATATCGCCCGCGTTGAGCGCGGTGCCGAGAGAGGCGCCGGTGATGTCGCCACCGCTGGCAGCGATGGTGTAGTTGGCCGGATCGATCAGCCAGGTACCGGCCTTGCCGTTCGGTGCGAGCGACGCGATGCGCGCGGTGTCAGCAACCTTGACATGCGCACCGGAAGTTTCGACGAAGCCGCCGTCGCCAGACTGGCTGCCGCCTCTGGCGCTGACGCTGCCATCGACATAAGTCGTGTCGTCCGCCAATGCCAGGATGGTGCCACCGTTCCCTGCGTTTCCGCCATCCGCCTTGATCTCCGAGGCAGCATCGAGGGTGATGTCTTTGCTTGCTTTGAGGAACACGCGTCCGCCTTCTCTGGTGACGCTGGAGGCATTGAGCAGGCCGCTGTTCTTGACCAGCACTCCGGCCATGCCGATGCGGCCCGCGTCCGCAACGATCTCGCCCAGATTCGTGGCGCTGCCTTCGTTTCCGGTTATCTCCACCTTGACCCCGGGCGTGCCGGTATCCAGGAGTTGCACCGTCTGACCCGCAGCGAGCAGAACTTCGCCATTCGGGGCGCTGATAATGCCTTTGTTGGTTACTTCCGGTGCGATGAGATAAACACTGCCGCCGCTGGGTGTGGTGATGCGGCCGCTGTTGTCGATCCTGCCCGCATTGGGCGTAGCCTGGAAGTTCAGCCGGCCGGCGAGAAAATCCTCGTTCCTCACATTGAGCGTGCTCGCGACGAACCCGCCTACGTCGATGCGCGCACCCTGCCCCACCATGATTCCGGCCGGATTGATCAGCCACACGCGGCCGTTTGAACTCAGCGTACCGAGCAACACGGACGGGTCATTGGCAAGCACGCGGTTGAGAACGCTGCTCGCAGCCGAGGGCTGCTCAAAGCGCGTAGTTTCGTTGGCGCCGATGGAAAAGGTATTCCAGTTGATGATGGCGCCGGCGCTATTGGTGACCTTCAGCAGATTGCCGTTTTGGCTGAAACTCGCGCTGCCGTTGACCACCTGGGGGTTGGTCGGATTGGACCAGGCCGGTGCGCTCGCGAAGCAGGCCGATATTGCGGCAACGATGAGGCGCTTGCGCAGCGGAAGGTTGATCGTCAGTTGGTTGGACATGATTTACCTCTATCTAAATGCGGCTGCAAAGGGTCACTTTGCACCGATTCGCATTTGCCACCTGGTGGCGCTCGAACGTCAAACAACGTCCCAGTATTCGCATGATCGGGTATGCCGTCGTTCCACGCACTAGAAACCGAGCATCAGATTGACATGACCGCGCCAGTCGCCGCGCGCCTTGGTGTTGGGCGGACCGGCGTCGATTACTTGTGCCAAATCGAATCGCAGGCTGAAATCCTTGCCTCGCGTATAGCGCAGACCGGCGCCAACGCTGGCAATTCCTATCGCCCTGGGCGTGGTCGAACCCGCGATATTGTTGTTGAAGCCGCGCGCAAAATCGTAGAACGCCAGCGCGCGCAAATTGCCGGTGATCCCGGACATCTTCGCCAATTCGGGTGAATAGATCTCGGCATTGGCCAAATAGCCGCTGTCGCTCGCTGCGGCGCGCTCGGTGAAACCCCGCACCGCCGTGGAGCCCGCCAGTCCGAACTGCTCCGCCGCTACCAGAGGATTGCCCGCGTACTGGCCGCTGGCGGCGATGCGTACCTGCCAGTCGCTTGTCATCGCTTTCAGGTAGCTGCCGCCCAGGCGCAGTACGGTGAAGTCGTCGCGCGTCGGACGATTGCCGCTGGTCAGGTAGGAATAGCGATCTTCGCTGCCTGCAGCAGCGGCAGTGTTGGTGTAGCGCGAGCCCAGCGCCACGTTATAGGCCATGCCGATGGTGTATTCAATCGAGCGCCCCGGACTTTGCTTTTGTCCGGTGTAGGTAATGCTCAAGGGACGTGTCGTGTAGGGCACGCAGCTCGCGATCAGCGGCGTCGGCGGGTCGATACCGACCGGCGTCACGCTGGGGGGCAATCCGGTGGAGCAGCGCGCGTTGATGTACTTGTAGTCGATGCCGTAAATCAGCTTCGACGAGTATTCACCCTGCCGCGGGAAATAGTGATTCCAGCGGGCACCGAATACGTCGCCCTTGCCGACGATGCCGAGCGCACCACCCAGCGTGGGTGACGAACTGGGCGTGTTCACGCTCGATTTGCCGTAAATGAAATCCAGACTGTCACCGCTGCGGTACAGGGGTACGCGATAGCCGATACTGAATATATCGACCTTGACCCCGGCCGGTACGTCCGGCGAACCGGTATAGGCGAGGGTCAGCGTGTGATCGAGTTTGAACAGGTTCGCGTTTTGATAAGCGACCCCCATGCGCGAACGCCCGGTGGCCGCGGTGCCGGTCCCATCCAGGGTCATGAATGCGCGCTGGGGATTCTCTTCGGTTACCGCCACCTTGGCGTCAACCTTGCCCTCTTCCTCGCTTACGCCCAGCGTGACTTCGACCTGTTTCGCAGGGTTCTCGTTCGAAAGCTGAATATTCTCCGACAACTCGCGCAGATTCGGCGCTTTGCCCTCTCTCAGTGCGGGCAGGCCCGCACGCACGTTGGCGGTATCGAAATACCGGTTGCCTTCGACCATGACCTTGCCCAGTACGCCTTCGGTTACGTCCAGGCGCACTACGCCGGTAGTCAGCTCCTGCTCCGGCACAAACACCTGAACCGTGCTGAATCCGGCCTTGCGGTACGCCCCCTCGAGCGCCTCCAGCGCCTTCTGAATGTCGCCATACACGCGCTTCGGCCCCACCAGCGGCGCAATGATGCGCTGCACCTCCGCCTCCGGCAACAACGTGTTGCCTTCGACTTGAAAACGGACAATGTCAAAACGCTCATCCTGTGCAACACAGGGTGCGGTCAACATGAACGCCAGCGACAGCACCAGCGCGCGGCCCGAGTTTATTGTTTTCATATTTCGATTTCTCAATTGTTGCCGCAGTATTTTGCCAATCAAGGCGTTGCTGCGGGATTTCTGATGTTACCGCTGGATAGCGCGGTACGCCGGAAATTGCCCAAGTTACGCGTCGCAATGATTCGACTGCCAATATATGCCGTTTCGTCCCAATATGCAAAAAATGGCAGCAGGCGGAGCGTGCTTTTGTCACAGTGGAAACAACACCGGCAGCATTGCTCAAAGCGGCATTTCGGGACTGCGTCGGAAATGCCGCGAACAACCACATCAATCGATATTGTCGAAACCCGCCGGAGTCAGTAGCGCACACGGCGGCAGACTGGTGCCAGGGACCGGAATCGAACCGGCATGCCGGGATTAGCGGCGGCGGGTTTTAAGCCCGCTGTGTATACCAATTTCACCACCCTGGCGAACAGGCGAATGATACTGGAGGCTGGGGGCTACGGCATAGCGTAAGCGTGAATGACGGGCGCGACCACTGAAGGGGTTTGGAGGCGGGGGTCGGAATCGAACCGGCGTACACGGCTTTGCAGGCCGCTGCATGACCACTCTGCCACCCCGCCGTCTCGGTTGCGTCGGCCAGGCGCAACGGAAATTTGAACAAACAGGGGAACGCGCCTGCGGCCTGCATCAACATCCGCCGCGCGCTTTCCCTTTGAAACTTGGAGCGGGAGAAGAGTCTCGAACTCTCGACCTCAACCTTGGCAAGGTTGCGCTCTACCAACTGAGCTACTCCCGCAGGAGGATGCGAATTATACCGGGGTTTGAGCCTTTCGTTCAACCCCGTTTTGCATTGTGGTTGAAGTACGGAGCAAGATGAAATGCGCTTTATTTTCACGTAGTCGTCTCGCGGGAAAACTGCGTGCGAGGAGCGTCTGGTCAGCCATGTTTAATTACTGTGGGCAGTGCCATTTTGAGGTAGTAAAACATCGACCACAGCGTGAGCGCCGCCGCCAGAAGAATCAGCCCGGTGCCCCACTTCTGCGGCTGAAACGCGCCGAGCGGTTCGTGATAGAGCAACATCGGAATCGCCACCATTTGTGACACGGTCTTGATCTTACCGAGAAGGGACACGGCGACGCTTTTTGCCGCGCCCAGATGCGCCATCCATTCGCGCAGAGCCGAGATGGTAATTTCCCGGCCTATGATAATCACCGCAATGACGGCGTTGATCCGGTTGAGGTCAACCAGCACGATCAGCGCCGCTGCCACCATTAGTTTATCCGCGACCGGGTCGAGAAACGCGCCGAAAGCAGAAACCTGGTTGAGCTTGCGTGCGAGGTAACCGTCGAGCAGGTCGGTTAGTGCTGCAACGGTGAACAGAACGGTTGCGACCAGGTTCTGCTCCGTCAGCGTGAGCCAGTTCGGTGGAAAATAAAATACGCCCACGAACAGCGGAATCATCACAATGCGCATCCAGGTCAGCGCGTTGGGCAGGTTGAAACGCATGGGCAATGATCCAAATTTATCCGGGTTTCTCGATTGCAGGCCGCATACAAGAACTGACACGGCGCTACCGGGGGTCGCGAAACGTATTGCCAAGATACCGCAATCGGCCGGACCTTAGTGCAACTCGAGGTAAATTTTTTCCGCCAGTTTGCGACTGATGCCCTGAACCTGAGCCAGGTCGTCTATGCTCGCGCCTATCACCCCCTTCAGGCCGCCGAAGCGCGTCAGCAGTGCCTTGCGCCGTTTTGCGCCAACGCCGCTGATACCCTCCAGCGACGAGGTTACGCGCGCCTTTCCGCGGCGCGCGCGGTGGCCGGTAATAGCGAAGCGGTGCGCTTCGTCGCGGATCGCTTGGATCAAATGCAGGCCCGGATTGTCGCGTTCAAGCTGGATGCTGCTTCTTGCATCGGCGCAGATCAGCTGTTCCAGCCTCGGCCTGCGATCTTCCCCCTTGGCAACACCGAAAAGAAAGGTATCATTCACGCCGAGTTCGGCCAGGACCTCCCGCGCGACGTTCACCTGACCCTTGCCGCCATCGATCAGTACCAGATCGGGCATGACGCCCTCCCCGCGCGAAATCTTCTCGTAGCGACGCTGCAGCACCGAACGCATCGCCGCGTAGTCGTCCCCGGCCTGGATCCCCGCGATGTTGTAGCGCCGGTATTCCGAATTGCGCAGTTCGAGCCGATCATAGACAACGCAGGACGCAACGGTTGCCTCTCCCTGGGTATGACTGATGTCGAAGCATTCGATGCGCTGCACCGTGTGCGGCAGCCCAAGGCCGTCGCGCAGTGCAGCCAGCCGTACTTCCTGGTTGCTCGCATGTGAGATTCGCTGCGCCAGCGCCAATTGCGCGTTCTTCTGCGCCATTTCCAGCCAGGCACGGCGCTGCGCCTGCGGCCGCGTAACCAGTTGCACCGGGTGCCCCGCCTGGTCCGACAGTGTAGTCTCGATCTCCTGTACGTCGAATTCCGCACCGACGACGATGACCGTCGGCACCTGTCGGTTGACGTAATGTTGCGCAAGGAACGCCTGAAGCACTTCTGTTTCGGTGCGCCCCTCGGCGTTCTGCGGGAAAAAGCTCTTGTCACCCAGATGGCGGCCGCGGCGCATCATCACCAGGTTGACGCAGGCGGCGCCACTGGCACCGGCACATGCAATTACGTCGGCTTCGCCGCCGGTACTGCTCTCGGCATACTGCTTTTGCTGAGTAGTCGATAGCGCCTGGATCTGATCGCGGTAAAACGCGGCCTGCTCGTATCGCTGCTGCTCCGCCGCCTGCTGCATCTTGTTTCCCAGAGCCTGCAGCACGTCGTTTTCCCGACCCAGCAAGAACAATTCCGCGTTCTTCGCATCCACAGCGTAGCTGTCGCTGTCGATCAGGCCGACGCACGGTGCGGAACAGCGTCGGATCTGATGCAGCAGGCAGGGCCGGGAACGATTCTGGAACACTGAATCCTCGCAGGTACGCAGGCGGAATATTTTCTGCAATAGCTGGATGCTCTCGCGCACCGCGCCGGTATGCGGGAACGGTCCGAAATAACGGTGCCTGTCGTCGATCGCGCCGCGATGAAAACCAAGGCGCGCAAAGGTGTGGCCGCTGAGCATCAGAAACGGGTAGGACTTGTCGTCGCGGAACAGGATGTTGTAGCGCGGTGCAAGCGACTTGATCAGGTTGTTTTCCAGGATCAGCGCCTCAGCTTCCGAGCGTGTCACCGTGGTCTGCACCGCGGCCACCTGCGTCAGCATCAGCGCAATGCGCGGGCTTTGTGCGGTTTTCTGAAAATACGAACTTACCCGTTTCTTCAGGTCACGTGCTTTACCCACATAGAGTACGTCGCTGCGGGCGTTGAGCATACGATAGACGCCCGGCAGATGCGGCAGGCTGCTGCTCAATGCCTGTGGATCGAATGCAGGTACAGGATCGGCGTGCGTCGTCATGGTCGCGTCAGCTCGGCTGCGATGTCGCGCAATACTGCCTGGAACATGGTTTCAGTGAGCCTCTTTGTCTGAGTGTTGTAGCGGCTGCAATGGTAGCTATCGTATAGACGGATGCTCCTGGCTGAATTAGGCGTCGATGGCAGGTCATGCACCGCATGATGGGCGAATTTTCGGCTCGTGCGCTTGAGGCCGCAGGCCAGCAGCACCGCCTGGTGGGCTATGCTTCCCAATGCGAGAATCACGCGCGGAGGCTGCGCTCGCAACTCGGCCGCTAGGTATCGATTGCAGCAGCGTATTTCCTCTGGCAGCGGCTTATTCTGCGGGGGCAGACATTTCACCGCGTTGCTGATGCGGCAATCTAACAACTGCAGCACGTCATCCGCCGACTCCGAAACGGCGCGGCTGGCAAAGCCGAATTGGTGCAGGCTACGAAAGAGCAGGATTCCGGCATGATCGCCGGTAAAGGGCCGCCCGGTGCGGTTGGCCCCGTGCATCCCGGGCGCAAGGCCCACAATCAGCAGCTTTGCCTTGGCGTCACCGAACGCGGGTACCGGCCTTGCGTGATAGCCGGGGTGATCGCGCCGCACTTGATCGAGAAAACCGGCAAGCCGCGGGCAATCGCGGCACTCGAGGCTGAAGCTGTCCGGCATGGAAAATTCCGCGAAATGTGCTGAACGCTGGCGCTGCCCGGCACTCAGGCCTGACTGGCGACAAACCGATCCAGTCTTGCCCTGGCCAGCGAAAAACGCGGGATTGACTGCAGCGCTTCCAGGCCAGGGGCAAGGCGAGCGCCGCGCATCGCCTCGGCGCGACGCTGGTTCAGCACGCTGGATGGCAAACCTGCAAGCAATTCGCCTGTTGCACCAGGCGCATTGCACAGCAGCACCATGTCGCAACCGGCCGCCAGTGCCGCCTGCGCTCGCGCGACCACGCCGCCGGCCACGCTCGCCCCCTCCATCGACAGGTCGTCGCTGAATATCATGCCGTCGAATCCCATTTGTCCACGCAGAATCTGCTGCAGCCATTGGGCGGAGAATCCCGCTGGATGCGCATCGATCTCCGGGTAGATTACATGCGCCGGCATCACCGACGACAGCCCCTGTTTGATCAATTCCCTGTAGGGCAGCAGGTCGGCCGCTTCGATCTCGGCATATGGGCGCGCATCCACCGGCACCGCAAGATGGGAGTCGGCCCTGACGTAGCCGTGCCCGGGGAAATGCTTGCCCACGCTCGCCATCCCCGCCTCGCGCAGGCCTGCGATCAAAGCCGCGGACAGCTGCGAAATCGCTTCGGGGTTGGCGTGGAAGGCGCGATCGCCGATCACCCCGCTCTCGCCGAAATCCACGTCCAGAACCGGGGTAAAGCTGAAGTCCACGCCGCAGGCCAGCAGTTCGCTTGCCAGCACGTAGGCGATATCGCGCGCGGCTTTGCACGCTTCGGCGCGGTTGCGGTCCCAGGCCTCCCCCAGGCGGCGCATCGGCGGTATGCGCGAAAAACCCTGCTGAAAGCGCTGCACCCGGCCACCCTCATGATCGACCGCGATCAGCAGTTCGGGTTGGCGCTGCGCACGAATCGCGGCTGTCAGTGCGCACAGCTGTTTCGGCGAGCTGTAGTTGCGTGAAAACAGAATCACCCCGCCTACCAGCGGATGGCGCAATACTTCGCATTCGGCCTCGACCAGTTCCAGGCCGGCCACGTCGAGCATCACCGGGCCCAGGGCGCCAACCGCGCGTGCTTCACTCATGTCTATCCCCTTCCAAAACCACGAACGCGCAGGCCATTTCGACTTCGTCACTCAGGCTGAGGTGCGCCCGGTCGATGCCGCGCTGCTTGAGCAAGGCCGCGAGCGGCTCCGAGAACTCCAGGTAGGGCCTGCCCGAGCGTTCGTTGGCGACGCTGACGTTATGCCAGTTGACCGGAAAATGAATGCCGGTGCCCATGGCCTTGGAAAACGCTTCCTTGGCGGCAAAGCGTTTGGCCAGATAATGCGCCGGCTTGAGGTGCGAACAAAAGCGCCGGTATTCGCGTTCGACCAGCACGCGCTGGGCGAAGCGGTGGCCAAAGCGCGCCAGCGCTCGCTCGATGCGGCGGATGTCGATCAGGTCGGTGCCGGTACCCAGAATCACGCGCGCCGTGCTTCGGTCATCAACCGTTTCATTTCGCGCACCGCCGACTCCCAGCCGACGAAAACAGCGTGCGCCACGATGGCGTGGCCGATATTGAGTTCGGCGATGCCCTGCACTGCGGCGACCGGACCTACATTGTCGTAGTGCAAGCCGTGGCCGGCGTTTACTTTCAAGCCGATGGCATTTCCGTGCTTCACCGCCTCGCAAATGCGCCTGAACTCGGCCTGCTGCTCCTCACCCGCCGTGTCGGCGTAGTGGCCGGTGTGCAGTTCGATCACCGGCGCTCCGGCCGCCTTGGCGGCGTCGATCTGGGTGCTATCGGCATTGATGAACAGCGACACGCGGATTCCCGATTCACCGAGCAATTGACAAGCCTGGCGAACGCGGTCGAACTGACTGACGACGTCCAGACCGCCCTCCGTGGTCAGTTCCATGCGCCGTTCAGGCACCAGGCATACGTCGTGGGGACGCACACGCAGCGCAATCTGTAGCATTTCGCGCGTCACCGCGGACTCCAGGTTCATGCGCTTGCGCAGTTGTCCGCGCAACATCTCGACATCACGGTCCTGGATGTGGCGCCGGTCTTCGCGCAAATGCAGCGTGATCGCATCTGCGCCGGCATCCTCTGCGAGCAGGGCCGCGCGCACCGGGTCCGGATAGCTCGTGCCACGCACCTGGCGCAGCGTGGCCACATGGTCGATATTTACGCCAAGTTCGATCACAGTTGTCGCAGCTCCTCGAATATGCGCCGGCTGTTGAGCGGTTTTTGCTCCAGACGATGGCTGATCAGCAGGCGCATCAGCGCCTTAGCCTGCTGCAGCGTCTGCGGATCGCTGTAGTCGTCGTGCACAATGTCCAGCAGCGTCTGTCCCGAAACTACCAGTCCCGCATGCGCAGCACCGTTTACCGCGACCGGTCCGCGTTCGGGGTCGTACGCATAGGAATGGCCCGGCTCGATTCCCGCGCCGCTGGCGCAGTCCCGATCCAGCGCCAGTGCGTAGCCCAGTTCGCGCAGCAGCGCTTTTTCGAAGCGGCGCAGCACCGCCCCCGGTCGCGGCTCCTCTGCCAGACGCGCCAGCGCTGCCTGATAATCCAGGAACAGCTGCTCGTGCGCGTCTTCGCGCGGCAACAATTTCAACAACAATTCGTTAAGATAAAAACCGCACAACAGCGCCTGGCCCTGCAAGCGCTGTTGTCCGCCCTGCCATTCCGCACGCAGCAGCAGGCGCAGCTCGCCGCGCCCGGACCAGGACAATCCCAGGGGCTGAAACGCCATTATGCTGCCGCGCAGGGCCGAGCGCGGACGCTTGGCGCCGCGCGCAACCATGGCGACGCGGCCATGAGAGCGGGTAAATGCTTCCACCACCAGGCTGGTCTCGCGAAAGGCGTAGGTATGCAACACATACCCGGGCTGGTTGTCCTGTCGCGCGCGCGCGTTCATTGGACTATCACGTTGCTGCATATCGAGGACGGTCGTTTGCTGCGGCCCGTCGGACTCATGGTTCGAATCCCAGGTTCTTCAGCGTGCGTTCGTCATCGGCCCAGCCGTGTTTAACCTTTACCCATATTTGCAGGAACACTTTGCCACCGAATAGCTTCTCCATGTCGCGCCGCGCGTCGGTTCCGATCAGCTTCAGTTTCTCCCCGCCCTTGCCGATGACCATCGCCTTGTGGCTGGCCTTGTCGACGATGATGGCCACATGGATGCGGCGCAGCTTGCCCTCGGTTTCAAATTTCTCGATGCAGGTGCTGGCGCCATAGGGCAATTCATCCCCGAGTTGCCGGAACAACTTCTCCCGCACCAGTTCCGCTGCGAGAAAGCGTTCGCTGCGGTCGGTAACTTCGCCTGCGGAATAGATTGCCGGCTGCTGCGGCAGGTGCACTCGCAACGCTTTCAGCAATTGTTGCGTCTGCTCGCCGCTCTTGGCGCAAAGCGGCACGATATCGGAAAAGCTGCGCTCGGCCTGCAGTTGCGCAAGCAACGGCAGCAGCAGCTTCTTGTCCGCCAGGCGATCGATCTTGTTCAGCGCCAGTACCGCCGGGCGTCCGGGCGGCAGCAAATCGAATACCTGGCGGTCTTCGCGGCTGATGCGACCGGCTTCGATCACCGTAAGTATCAGGTCCACGTCCTGCAGTGCCTGAGTGATGCTGCGGTTCATCAGACGATTGAGTACGCTGGTGTTCTTGGTCTGAAATCCCGGCGTGTCGACAAACACGTATTGCGTGTCCGCGCTGCTAAGTATGCCGGTGATCCTATGGCGCGTGGTCTGCGCTTTGCGCGAGGTGATGCTGATTTTTTCCCCGATCAGGTAATTCAGCAGCGTGGACTTGCCCACATTGGGCCGCCCGACGATGGCGATCGTGCCACAGCGATAGTCCGTGGCGCTCACTTCTGCGTCAGCGCCAAAGCGAGCTGCGCCGCTTCCTGCTCGGCGATGCGCCGGCTGGTGCCGAAACCAGTGGTACTGATCGCCAGCTGCGGGATGTCGCACGCCACCTGAAATTGCTGGTTATGCGCAGCGCCTTTGGTCCCGACTACAGCATACTGCGGCAACGGCATTTTGCGGGCTTGCAGCAGCTCCTGCAACAAGGTCTTGGGATCCTTGCCCAGGGTGTGCGGCTCAAGATGATCGAGCAAGGGCGCGTACAGGCCGCGGATCACGCCCTGGCTCGCGGCGAAACCGCCGTCCAGGAAAACGGCGCCAACCAATGCCTCCAGGCCGTCAGCCAGGATCGATGGACGGCGAAAACCACCGCTCTTCATTTCACCTTCGCCCAGACGCAGATAGGTTCCCAGTTCCAGTTCCTGCGCCAGTTCGGCGAGAGTTTCCTGTCGCACCAGATTGGCGCGCACGCGCGACAATTCGCCCTCTTTCAGATCAGCGAATCGTTGGTATAACTCGACGGCGATGCAGCAGTTCAGCACGCTATCGCCAAGATACTCGACGCGCTCGTTGTTTGCGGTGCTGTGGCTGCGGTGCGTCAATGCCTGATGCAGCAGGGACGCCTGCGCGAAGCTGTAACCCAGCTTTCGCTGTAGCGGCCCGTAATCCATTTCGCCAGCGGGGCAGTGCTACTCTTTGTCCGAGCGGCCGGGTGCAGTGCTGGCGGCAAAGTCGATGCACACCGACACATTGGAAAACAGAGGTATCTTCTTGGAATAGGCAAACGAGATCACTACTTCGCCGCCGTCCTTGGTGATCTCCAGTTCGCCGGCGGTCACTGCCGAAATATTATCGACCGCCGACCGGCGATCGTACGCCTTGCGTATTTCGAGGACGCTGCCTGTCCGCCCTTCGCTGGCGGCAATGGCGATAATGGCATTCTTCATCGTCGAGAATTCGGTATAGGCGGGCGCAATTTTCATGGCGCCAACGGCCCCCAAAGCCAGCACTACGCCGATCATGAAAATGAGCAGAAAACTGACGCCGCGTTGCTTGTTGCGCATGATTGAATGCCTCCTTAATTCATCCCGGCCGAAAGCGAACGGGGCGCCTGCGGCGCAGAAAAACCCTGGATTTACTCACTTGGTGTTCCGTACCCACCGCCGCGTATTCCACGGTGAACTTACTCTCGCGATACCCCGAAATTCTGAACATTCTGTGGTGACTAGTTGAATCGCCCGAAGCGCCGCAGTTCGCTGAAATTAAACCAGATAAAGAACGCTTTACCGACGATATTGGCTTCGGGCACGAAACCCCATACACGACTGTCACTGCTGTTATCGCGGTTATCGCCCATCATGAAATAATGACCAGGCGGAACCGTGCACACCATGCCGCTATTATTGTAAATGCAATTTTCCCGTTGCGGGAACTGTTTTACATAGTGCGAAGCGGCCGGTTCGCTTGTGTCAAGCAGAATCGAGTGTTCGGTTTTTCCCAGCGTTTCGGTATACCGCGTGAGGTATTGAATCTTGTCTTTCAGCAGAAAGTCTCCGGCCTCGTGCGCTAGCACCTCCCGGCCATTGATGCTCAGGCGCTTGCCTTCGTAAGCCACCTTGTCTCCTGGCAGGCCAACTACGCGTTTTATGTAGTCGACCGACGGATCCTCCGGGTAGCGGAAAACCATTACATCGCCGCGTTCGGGCAGGTTGATGTCGATGATCTTCTTGTTGATCACCGGCAGGCGGATGCCGTAGGTGAATTTGTTGACCAGGATGAAATCGCCAACCAACAACGTTGGAATCATCGAACCCGAAGGAATTTTGAACGGCTCCACCAGGAATGAGCGCAGCAGGAACACGATCAGAATCACCGGAAAAAAACTCTTCGGGTACTCGATCCACCACGGCTCTTTCGTTCCGGCAGCGCGGCGTTTGCCGAAATAGACGGCATCCAGGGCCGAAACAACGCCGGTCACGACAAGCAGACTGAAAAGCAGCAGCGCGAAATTCATCTATTGTCCTTTTATGCTACCTCGGATACTAAAAAATGGCCCCTGATCCGGGGGCGCATGATTGGATCCGTCCCCGCATACCCCGATGCGACCCTAGTCCACCTGCAGGATGGCAAGAAACGCCTCCTGCGGGATTTCCACGTTTCCCACCTGTTTCATGCGCTTTTTTCCGGCCTTTTGCTTTTCCAGCAATTTCTTCTTGCGCGTGATGTCGCCGCCGTAACACTTGGCGAGCACGTTCTTGCGCAGCGCCTTGACGTTCTCCCGCGCGATGATGTTGGCGCCGATCGCCGCCTGTACCGCGACGTCGAACATCTGCCGCGGAATGAGCTTGCGCATACGCGCCGCCAGTTCGCGTCCACGATAGCGGCTGCTGTCGCGGTGTACCATCAACGACAGCGCATCGACGCGCTCGCCGTTGATGAGAATGTCGAGTTTCACCACGTCCGAGGCGCGGTATTCCTTGAATTCGTAGTCGAGCGAGGCATAGCCGCGGCTGGCTGACTTGAGCTTGTCGAAAAAATCCATCACCACTTCGGAAAGCGGCATTTCGTAGGTCAGCATGACATGCCGGCCGGTGTACTGCATGTTCTTCTGCAATCCACGCTTTTGCGTACACAAGGTCATGATCGCCCCAACATGTTCTTGCGGCACGAAAATGGTGGTTGTGATGATCGGCTCGCGTATTTCTTCGATTCTGGACAAATCGGGCATCTTCGCCGGGTTCTCCACCTGCTCCAGTGTCCCGTCGCGCAGCAGCACCTCGTACACCACGGTAGGCGCGGTGGTAATGAGATTCTGGTCGTATTCCCGCTCCAGCCTCTCCTGCACGATGTCCATGTGCAACAGGCCGAGAAATCCGCAGCGAAAACCGAAACCGAGCGCCTGCGATACCTCGGGCTCGTATTGCAGCGAGGCGTCGTTCAGCTTGAGCTTGTTCAACGCGTCACGCAGCCCGTCGTACTGATTGGCCTCGACCGGATACAGTCCGGCAAACACCTGCGGCTTGATTACCTTGAATCCAGGCAACGCAGTGGCCGCCGGACGTTCGGCCAGAGTAACCGTGTCCCCCACCTTGGCGGCCTGCAGCTCCTTGATGCCGGAAATAATGAAACCCACTTCGCCCGCGATCAAGCGTTGGCGCGTCTGCGACTTGGGCGTAAACACGCCGACCTGCTCGCAAAGATGCGCGCTGCCGGAGGACATGAGAAGTATCTTGTCCTTGGGGCAAAGCGTTCCGTCCATCATGCGCACCAGCATTACGACGCCGACATAGTTGTCGAACCAGGAATCGATGATCAACGCCTTCAGCGGCGCATCGGGGTCGCCTTTGGGCGCCGGAATGCGCAGGATTACCGATTCAAGAATGTCCTGCACGCCCTCGCCGGTCTTGGCGCTGACGCGCAAGGCGTCCTTGGCGTCGATGCCAATGACGTCTTCGATCTCGCGAATCGCTCCTTCCGGATCCGCCGAGGGCAGGTCGATCTTATTCAGTACCGGGACCACCTCCACGCCCTGCTCGATCGCGGTATAGCAATTCGCCACCGTCTGCGCTTCCACGCCCTGGGAAGCGTCTACGACCAGCACCGCCCCCTCACATGCGGCAAGGGAACGCGAAACTTCGTAGGAAAAGTCGACGTGCCCGGGGGTGTCGATAAGGTTGAGGTTATAAATGTTTCCGTTGCGCGCCCTGTACTGCAGGGCGGCGGTCTGCGCCTTTATGGTGATGCCGCGCTCGCGTTCCAGGTCCATGGAGTCGAGCACCTGCTCCTCCATCTCCCGTTCCGACAGCCCGCCGCACAATTGGATGAACCGATCCGCCAGCGTCGACTTGCCGTGATCTATGTGGGCAATGATGGAAAAATTACGAATGTGCTGCATGGGCTATAGACTTGTATCACTCAACGTCATCAGGTATCATTAAACAACGTAACTTACTGTTTTATGTATATTTTATGCATCAAATCGTATCAAGCTGTATCAAACGATCTCAGAAAATTGCGGGTAGAAATGCGGGTATGTTGAAATCGCCCGAAAAATCCTACCCTCATTTTTCCGCCATACGTGGCAGCCGTAAGGCTGTCCGCCATTCGTCATTACTGAATTTCTAGGGGGATAACCCATGCTTACGAACACCGAGGTAGCACAGGCCAAGAAAAGCGCGAAGGCATACAAACTCACGGACGGTGCGGGATTATACCTTGAGGTGACCCCTTCTGGCGGGAAACACTGGCGCTACCGCTTCCGGTTGCAGGGCAAGGAAAGCCTGTTTTCGCTCGGGGAATATCCAAGCGTAAGTCTCGCCGAAGCACGAAAACAGCGCGAGGAGTCGCGAGAGCTGGTTAAAACGGGGATCAACCCCGCGCACCATCGTAAGGCTGCGCTCCTACAACGCAGGAACGAGGCAGCCATAACCTTTGAGGCCGTGGCAACTGAATGGTATTCAGCTAGGTCTGGCGCATGGTCCACAGGTTACGCGCACAGCGTCAAGACTATCATTGACGACGACATCAACAAGTTTATCGGGGCGTTGCCAATCAAAGCTATCAGAACCCCTGCCGTCTATGAAGTGGTGCGTAGAATTGCAAAACGGCAAGCTCCCACCCGCGCCATTCTTGCAAGGCAGATTATCGGCTCTGTGTTTAAGCTGGCAATTCTGACGCACCGCGCTGAATATAACGTCGCCGATCCCATAAAGGGCGAAATTGCACGGTGCGTAGTCGAACATCGGAAGCACCTAAGGCAAGCAGACCTCCCCGACTTTTTGCGTCGATTGGAGGACTATACGGGCCACGTCATCACCAAGATCGCCCTCAAGCTATTATTGCTTACCGCAGTCAGGCCCGGCGAACTTTGCGGTGCCTCATGGGCCGAATACGATCTTGACCGAGGCGAGTGGCGCATACCGGCCGCGCGGATGAAAATGAAAGCGGTGCATTTCGTTCCCCTGCCCCGCCAAGCCGTCGAATTGCTGCGGGAATTGAAAGAACTCACAGGTCACGAAAGATATCTATTCCCGAATCAGGGCACAAAGTCCCCGACGATTCCAACAGCGACACTCAGAAATGCAGTAATGAAATTAGGCTATGGGGATAAATTCAGTCCCCACGGGGCGCGAGGGACATTTTCCACAATTTGCAACGAACTGGGATTTCGGCCAGACGTAATCGAGCGGCAGCTCGCGCATAGCGAGCAAAACAAGGTTCGCGCCAGCTATAACCAAGCCGAATATTTGACGGAGCGCAGGGCAATGATGCAGCAATACGCCGATATGCTGGACGCGATGAAAGCCGGTGCACAGGTAATTCCATTTGGACGGGCAGCGTAATGCCTACCCGTAAACGACGGCTACGCGAGGCTGCCAGAAACGCCGAGCGAACAAGAGTTGAGAAAATGCTTGCGAATATCCCAGATTATCTCAAGAAAGCGCGGGATCAAGATACTGGCCCAACTCAGATGCTAAGGTCATTGGCTGAGCTGGAAGCACCAGAAAAGTATTTCAATCTCAGAGGTGGACTAGTTAGAAGTGATCCAACCGGTGATTTGTTACCAAATACGGCCGCAATACGTAAAGGCTCCGAGATTGCTAATAGTAAGCGCGCTGCCAAACGTGAACAATACGCGCTCGCACTAAAACAAAAATACTCCAAAATCTGGGGCAGAAAGGGTTTAGCCGTGCACATTTCCCGCAAAGAAGGTTGTTCAAGGCGCACCGTCGAAAAATACTTCAAAGACTTTCCATAGAAAACTGCGAACAGCTGTAGGGTGCCCGCCTTGCGGCTTAGTAGGCATCGGCTATCATGGCGACATGCTTTGAATCACGTGAGGTCGCCATGCATAAATCCGTATCAACTCGTGTAGTACCCTCCACAAAGTATGGTGCCGATAGGGCCGCTCGTAAGGCAGAAAAACTCCGCGCCGCGGTTGCGACATTCAACAACAAACCTGACGATTCGGGCGTTTCTATCCCGGTGGCTTGCGCCATACTTGAGCGCTCGGCTGCCAGCATCTGGCGAGACATCGCAGCTAGTCGGCTGGAGTCGTTTACCATCGGCGGTTCGCGCCGTATCAATGTCGGATCGATTCGTCGAGCATGCACCGCGAATCGGACAGAAGCATTATCCCCCGCCTCTACTTGCCGGTAAGATCGACTTGAACGATGGGCTGCACGGTCGTATACCGCAACTGCATGAGAGCGTTTGGGCTGAGGGCACCATTGATGCGTGGCTGGAAGAACGCGCAAACGGACGAGGGGCAACGTAACAACCTCGCGCCGATATACGTCTCGCTTTTAGTGATTATGGCGAAAGTCGCGCCAATGCAATACTGGGACACGCGACCCCGCGCAGTAGCACAGCAGCACAACGGGGGGCATCCCCCGCAGCAGAAAACGCAGTAATCGGGCTCACGGCCCGCATGCAGAAAAATCGAGGCCGCTAAACCTCGCTGGGTCACCCATCGGTAACGCTGGCCGACGGGCATCACTCCCTTAAAGCGCATTCCGGTTTCTATTCTTTTCCGTGGCCAGTAGGCGGCGGATAAACTCGACCACACTTTCTTGGAGTCTTGTTATGAAAAATATCATCCTTGCGCCGTGGCTCACGAACGGCATCCCCGCGCACATCCTTGTATCAGCCACTGAAATCGAAATGCAGCATCCGTGGACCGTATATTTGAGATATGACTTTGTCTCGGGTGTCGGTCCAAATCTCAACGCGATTCCGAAGCACGTCTGGGGCCGAGGTCATCCGAACGAAAGCCTTCTCCGCGTTCCACGGCTAGTATTTTTTGTGGATGTAACAGGCTGCAGGCCGATACAGCAAGAACACCGGCAAGGTGCTCCGCGAAGTCATCACACAATTGAGACCATCGCGCACTGCGACCATACAAGCTACTGGCGAGGTCCGAACGGCGAGCCCTTTATCCTGACGGAGCCTTACGCGTTCGGAGTAGGGGAACTTCAAGCGGAGATAGCGCAACGCAACTTGACCGGAATATTGCTACCGGCACCGGGAATTTACGCAGGATGCAACAACTCTACGCGCTCATTATTGATGGGACTTCCTGAGCATCAGGAAACGCTGCGCCACATATCGACGCAACTAAATGGATCAGAGTGGCCGAGGATTGGACCAATCGAGGAAATGGACTGGGTGTCTGCGCTGCAATTATCCAAGCGATTAAACGCGGAGCGTAACAAGAGCGAGGGGGTACGGTCATGAATTCGAACGCCCCTCTCGTTCAAGACCTACCGACCATTGACCCACCACTCTTTCAAAACATTCCTACCCTACTGAAAAAAATTCCGCAGTGGATTGTATGGCGTGCCGGGCCCATGAATGCGGATGGCAAGTTTCCAAAGTACCCGATCAACCCGACAACTAATAAAACGGACAACGCGCACGATTCTGCGATTTGGCTGAGTTTCGATGAAGTGCGTAGCGCATTTCAAACCGGCGACTTCTCTGGGATCGGCTTCGTATTGACAGATAAGTGGGTTGACGAGGACGAATTTGGTGCACCACTGTTCCTAATCGGCATCGATATCGATGCAAAGTCCGGCTTGCTTGAGCGGAATGCCGTTGCAGTTAAGGAATTATGGATCGAGCTGGGCAAGCCGTATTTGGAGGGATCGCCGAGCGGTAACGGATTCCGTCTATTCGCACTGTCCCGCTCCCCCGTACCCAACGGAAACAAGGGCGGTAAGGAAATATATTCTGCTCGGCGATTCCTTACCGTTACCGGCCACTATGGACAGGGAAGGGTAAAGGATTGCACCGAAGAAATCTTGTCACTTCACGGTCGATGGTTTACTAGCGACGAGGCTCCTAGTTCCAAAACTAGGCCCGTTCCCGGAAAGGCTCCCACTACCAGATCGAGCGACACGCCAATGCTGGCGCATTTGCTTAACACTCCATTACCAGATACACCGGAACAGCGTACGCGCGTACGTGAAATGCTCAAATTCATCAATGCGGACTGCAGCTACGAGCGTTGGCGCGACATCATCTGGGCGATTGAATCAACCTGCTTGGTATGCGCAGAAGAATTGGGCCAAGAATGGAGCTTAACCGCGCCTCATCGGTTCGATGAAAAGGTATTTCAAGCAACCCGCCGAAGCTTTAAGCAAGATGGCGGTATCGGCTTTGGGACACTGGTCTATTACGCCAGAGATGGCGGCTGGAAGGAAGCAACCTCGCCGCAGGAAGCCGAAACAGCGCCACCACGATTCAAACTGCTGTCCCGCAACGACATTGACGCGATACCCCCGCTAGAGTGGCTTATACGAGGTGTACTACCGAAAAGCGGCATTGCTGCGATATACGGGCCAAGCGGGTCGGGCAAAAGCTTTCTTATTTTCGATGCGATCTGCGCAATCGCCGAGGGAGAGGACTGGTTTGGTGCCAAGGTGAACAAAGCGCCAGTGGTGTATGTCGCCCTTGAGGGGGGAAGGGGTATCCGACAACGGGTCATGGCATGGGAGAAAATGCGCTCCCAGCGCCTGCCCAACAATTTCCGGCTTGTCTTGGATCAGCTTGCCTTGAACTCCGCCAAAGACGTAACAGCATTGGCAGACCAGATCGGGACAGACGGTATGGCTTGTGGCGTGGTCGTGATCGACACGCTCAACCGGGCCGCACCCGATGCAGAGGAAAATTCAAGCCGTGATATGGGTACGTTGATCGCCAACGCAACGCTCCTACAGCAATACATCAACGGGGTCGTCGTACTGGTCCACCACACCGGCAAAGACGCAGGGCGGGGCCTGCGGGGGCATTCCAGTTTGCACGGGGCGCTCGACGCCGCGATTGAGGTCTTGCGCACCGGCGGCGTAAGACAGTGGAAACTTGCGAAAACCAAGGACGGCGCTGACGGCGCGGAACATGCCTTTAAGCTTGATGTGGTTCAGCTCGGAGTCGATCAGGACGGCGAACCCCTGACTTCCTGCGTTGTAGTTCCCACTGCGCAACCCACAACGGCACCGAAAAGGGAACCACAGGGCGGACACCAAAGAATTGCCCTTGACGTTGTTGAGGGGTTGCTGATAGTCGCAGGCGAATTCGGGCAGGCTGGGGCACCGGCGCACGCGCCCTGCGTTAAGGAGTCGGCTGCGCTGGCTGCCGTTGCTTCCGGGCTGATGGTTGCCGATCCCAAACGGAAAAAGGAGCGCGCCGCGTCGGCCATAGGGGGGCTGATCAACCGCAAGTTGCTTTCGCTGTCTGAGGGGTGGTTGTGGCGCGTTTAGCCCCCGCAGAGTTCCCGTTCCCCGCCCCCGTATAGGGGGCTCGGGAAAAAACGGGAAAGTAACAATCTGAAAATTCCCGAAATCAGGAAAACAGGGGATTTCGGGAATGCGCACCACCAAGAACGTGCAGCCGGGCCATGGACTCCTGCGGTGTTGCCGTGCTGAAGCGTTGCCCCACCCCTGCTACCCGACCCATCAGCCGGTCTAAGCTAGCCGGTCCCTGCGTGGGGTTGCGGCTTCTCCCTACTTCACAAGCCGGGGGGAGGCTAGAAAAGACGAAGGCCGCATATAGCGGCCTCCCATTTGGTGCATCTTTCAGCTTGTTAGCGGACAGAGCACATATCCCAATCGGTTAGTAGGTGTAATCTATCACGCTAAGAGCAAAAAGATCAAGCGAACAAAGGATGGTGTATCGAAACGGGGGGGGTAGTCATGCTGCCGAAAATGCGGTATCGACTGGCGCTGGATCTTGGAACCACGTCCATAGGTTGGTGTTTGATCCGGCTAAATTCGCAGTCCGAGCCTATAGCGATCATTCGTATGGGAGTGAGGATCTTTTCCGATGGACGAAACCCCAAGGACGGGACCTCGCTGGCCGTCACCCGACGTAGTGCCAGGCAAATGCGCCGACGCCGCGACCGACTGCTCAAGCGTAAGTCACGCTTATTGACATCTCTGACAAGGCTTGGGTTCTTCCCGGCAGATGAATCCCGGCGGAAAGAGTTGGTCCAGCTTGACCCCTACGCGCTGCGCAAGAAGGGGTTATATGAGGCACTGACCGGCTCGGAATTTGCCCGCGCCCTCTTCCACATCAATCAGCGACGCGGGTTTCTAAGCAACCGTAAGACGGACAAGAAAGACAATGACAGCGGGGCATTGAAAAAAGCTATCCGCGATCTGCGTGACAAACTGAACGAAGAACACTGCCAGACTCTAGGTGAGTGGCTGGCAAAGCGCCATGAAGCACGGCTGAGCGTCCGCGCTCGCTTGCACGGCAAAAAGCAAAAAGACAAGGCGTACGACTTTTACGCCGACCGCGCAATGATCGAGCACGAGTTTGACGTGCTCTGGGCCAAGCAAGCCAGCTTGACTCCCACCCTGTTCACCGAATCAGCGCGGAACGAACTAAAGGACGTACTGCTGCACCAACGGCCATTGAAGCCGGTCAAGCCAGGGCGCTGCACACTGCTCCCCGACGAAGAACGCGCACCGCTGGCACTGCCCAGTACGCAGCGGTTCCGCATCTATCAGGAATTAAATAATCTCCGCCGCCTGACCGCAGACCTACGGGAACAGGCATTGACGCTGGATCAACGCAATCAAATCGCAGCGCTCTTAGAGCACCAAGGTGAAGTGCGATTCACTGCAATGCTCAAGGCGCTGAAGCTACCAAGTAAGGACAAATTCAACTTGGAGGACATCAAGCGTGATCGTCTTAAGGGCAACACGACTTCGGCGATTTTGTCAAAAGAGCAACACTTCGGCGACTTGTGGTACGCCTTTAATCATTCCCTGCAAGACACCATCGTTGACCAAATCCTGAATGAACCCAGCGAATCGAGACTGATTGCTTGGTTGCTTGAACACACCGGTGTTGATGAACAAGCTGCGGAAAGTATTGCCAACGCCAATTTGCCAGAAGGATATGGAAACTTAAGCAGCGCCGCGTTGGAGCGGGTGCTGCCGGAGTTGATCAAGGACGTCGTAGTCTATGCAGAAGCCGTATCCCGCGCCAAGTTTGAAAGTCATAGTGCGCTTTCTTCTGCGCAACAGACTGGCGAGATTCTGCCAGCATTACCCTACTACGGTGACCCGCTTCGCCGCCACGTGGCGTTTGCAAAAGAGAATCCAGTTAACGAAGAGGAGCGGTTCGGGAAAATCGCCAACCCCACCGTTCACATTGGACTAAACCAACTACGCAAGGTGGTTAACGCTCTGATCAAGCGCTATGGTCATCCGAGCGAGGTCATCATCGAAGTGACCCGTGACCTCAAGCTCAGCCGGGAGCGAAAACGCGAAATCGAGCACGACCAAAAGTTGCGCCAAGACCGCAATGAAAGGTTACTGGCAGAAGCCTGCGCGATTCTCGGTCTCAATGTGACCAATCTTGACGCCGCGAAACGGCGCGAACTGTCCCAGAAAATGCAACTATGGATGGAGCTTAACTTCAAGGACGCCGCTGACCGCCGCTGTCCTTACACCGGAGAACAGATCAGTATCGAACGGCTGCTATCCAATGACGTCGAAATTGAACACATCCTGCCTTACTCAATGACACTGGACGACAGCATGAACAACAAGACGGTTGCAATGCGACGCGCCAATCGGGACAAGGGCAACCGCACCCCAGCAGATGCATTTGGAATTACCCCAATTACCGGATACGACTATCAAGCGATATTAGAACGTGCGGCGCTTATGCCGAAGGAGAAGGCCAAGCGCTTTGCGATCGATGGGTATCAGCGCTGGCTGAGGGAGGATAAGGACTTTCTGGCTCGCGCGTTGAATGACACAGCGTATCTGTCTCGTATCGCGAAGGAGTACGTATCGCTGATTTGTCCACCCAATAAAGTCCGAGCCATACCGGGGCGCATGACAGCACTGCTGCGAGGCAAATTCGGACTTAACAAGTTTCTGTCTGGAAGCACAGTAAAGAATCGTGATGATCACCGGCACCATGCGCTGGATGCGGCAGTCATTGGCGTAACGGACCAAGGGTTACTTCAACGATTCTCAAAAGCCAGTGCTCGCGCCAGCGAGATGCACCTTGACCGTTTGGTTGAGGATATGCCCTTTCCGTGGGAGAGCTATCGTGAGCATGTAGAACGAGCGTTAACGAACGTTGTCGTCAGCTATAAGCCAGACCATGGTTATCAGGGAGCAATGCATGAGGAAACGGCTTGGGGCTTACGGGAAGACGGGCAAGTCACTCGGTTGGTCAGACCTGAAGACGGTGGCCCCCGTCAGCGCGAAATCAAAAACAAACATGTAGTAGCGATCAGTAGCACCCGCGATAGCGGGCGGCACGGATTGGATGAGCGCGGCCAGCCGAAGGCATACAAGGGGTATATCGGCGGCAGCAATTACTGTATTGAAATATGGATGGACGAAGAAGGAAGGTGGAAAGGGGACGTTATCTCTACGTATCAGGCATACCAGATCGTGCGCCAATGGGGTGAGGTCGAAGGGCTAAAGAAGCTCAGGGGGTCCGGATTTAGCCAATCAGGCAAGCCACTGATAATGCGACTGATGATTGATGATCTAATCAGATTAAATATTGACGGTTCCACTAGGACGATGCGGATTGTAAAAATGGGAATTAATGGGGTAATAACACTCGCTGACCACAACGAAGCTAACATCAACGCGCGCAATTCCGACGCAGACAATGCATTCAAGTATGTATCAAAGATGGCCGGGGCGCTTCAAACTGCAAAAGGAAGACGGGTTGTGGTTTCAGAGATTGGCGACCTGCGCGACCCCGGCTTTTCTGGTTAGACCATGATCGGTCGCATCGTCGAAGTAGCCGACGACCGGCGGCACCTGTTTGTGTCAAGAGGCTTCATGGTAGTGCAAGACACGGAGGGGGAACGCGAAGAACTTGGGCGCATACCGCTAGATGATATAGCTGCGGTCATCGCCAATGCACACGGGTTAAGCTACACCAATAATCTTCTTGTGGCGTTGCTTAATCGAGGTGCGCCTTTTGTACTCTGCGGCGCAAACCACAATGCAATAGGGATGCTGTGGAGTATCGACGGCAATCATCAACAAGCGAAGCGCTTTGATGCGCAAATACGAGCTAGCAAGCCTGCAGTAAAACGCCTTTGGGCCGACATCGTTAGGGCCAAATTGCAACATCAAGCGGCGGTGTTAGAGGCAGTAGGAGCGCCAAACGTCCCGCTCAAGGCTTTGATAGACAAGGTTCGCTCAGGCGACCCGGAAAATGTGGAAGCACAAGCGGCGAGGCGATACTGGGGGCTGCTGTTCGGTGAAGCGTTCCGACGGGATCAAGATTCAGGCGGCATCAACGCCATGCTCAATTATGGATATACGGTGCTACGTGCAGCAACAGCTCGCGCAGTGATTGCGGCAGGACTCCACCCAACCATTGGACTGCACCACAGTAACGAGAGCAACCCAATGCGTCTAGTGGATGATTTGATGGAACCGTTTCGCCCGGTCGTTGATCTGAAGGTTTGGTGTTTACACCACAAAGGTGAAGGTGAGATGACGGCGACTAACAAACGAACACTCGTGCATTCACTGTATGAGGATATGCAATCCGACGTGGGGGCTACCCCCGTGCTGGTCTGCATTCAAAAACTTGCCACGTCATTAGCTCAGGTGTTTATGGGAGATCGGAACAAACTGGACTTGCCGCTGTCAGGTCTTCCTTTGGCGCTTGCTGCATCGCTGAATGCTGATTAACAATGCTTTCAGGCTACAGGCTAATGTGGGTTATGGTGATGTTTGATTTGCCGGTAGTCGAGAAGGCTGAACGCAAAGCTGCCACTGGTTTTCGCAATGCACTGCTCGATATGGGGTTCGAGATGACTCAGTTCTCGGTATATATGAGATTCTGCGCAAGCCAGTCACAAATCGAAACCTACGCAAGCAGAGTTGAATCCGTATTGCCTGATGGGGGTAAGGTAAATATTCTACAGTTCACCGACAAACAGTATGAACGCATCCTCACCTATCGCGGCCAAGCTAAACAACCCGCAAATAAAACGCCAGACCAGTTCAGCCTTTTCTAACAATGAGTGCTTTTCTTGGGGCAGCAAAAACAATAACCCCCTTACAACACTGGGGGTTATCGCACACCTAGTTTAACCGATTGGGATATGTGCACTGGCCGGAACTGGGCGAATTGGGGTATATCAATGACGATTAGTTTAACCGATTGGGATATGTGCAC